>Ga0307514_10006300_pt1 | contig 10383 bp, 10 predicted proteins | sample 16_EM_MG_FD_203088 | JGI IMG/M metagenome (GOLD analysis project Ga0307514, IMG submission 203088) | Populus trichocarpa ectomycorrhiza microbial communities from riparian zone in the Pacific Northwest, United States - 16_EM | ecosystem: Host-associated > Plants > Roots > Unclassified | place... | reverse complement strand
ATCCACCACGACTTCTTCTCTTTCTCCTCTATCTTCTACACGAATATATCAATAGGAATCATCGTGCTTCAGACAACAAATTAATTAACGTTTTGAACCAGACCCTTCGTGCAGCCAGACTAGGCCCAGGCCACTTCCCAAAGACTATCCTCTGCCTCAAACCAGGTTCCGGCACAACAACTCCAACTTCCAGCCACCTTAATCGTCTCATAATGCTGGCTGCAAGAGCTACGCCAGTGGTTCTCAACGCGGGTACCGGGGGTGCGTTAGCCTTTGTTCCAGGCTCATGGCATGCACATCCCACTACAGCTGGAAATCGTACGATTTGGAAAGAGAAACATCCTGGGTTCGGCTCGAGGGATGTCTGGGACAGTGCGCCATTCACGCTATGGAACGGTGAAGAAGGGACCTATCGCAATGAGACCCTGGAAGAGCTCGCCTGGATAATGCGGGCGTATGGTGCACAGTCTGTAACAATTGACCTTCCAGTCGTCATCATCCATACAAAAACACCTCCCTCCCCTGTCCCCATTACGGTAGCTGGATGTCTGGCGCGATTTGTGCCACCTGAAGAGGATTATGAACACTTATGTGGGCAACCAATTGGGCGGTTGTGTCCCTATGGAACAATACAAGTCAAGGACCCAATTTCGTATGCATTACCGCAATGGGATTTCCCATCTAAAGAACAGTGTTACGAAGTTCTTGAAACGCTCGACCAGCTTATGAGGATCATGGCAATCCATTTCTTCCCACCAAGAGTTGTCGTAGAACTGGATCACAGCATCAAATACAACCGCAAATCGCTTCCGAAAACCGTCGGTGGCCTCAATATCCTTTATCACCACGATAAAAGTGAATATTTCGATAGTTCATTTGAACTGGCCTTGCAACGGCTCATTACGCCGAGCGAGACACAGTCAGATACTTCAAGATATCCCATACTAAGCCCTGGGGTGGCCATGTCCTCATCCCCATTGAGGACGACAACTGAGGGCTATGCGGATGTATGGCGATCCACTACCGCGGGGATTGCCTTACGCAATGGCCACCAAAGGCGGGTGACGCTTGCTAACCATGGTTTCCAAGAGTCACCCGATGTGTATCATCCATCACCACATGGGGCAAAAATCGGAACCATCGTCGCACGATACGAACCCTTGGACTTAGCGCTAATGGAATTGGAGGCGCATGTGCGGTTTACGAATGAGAATTATTTTGGGGCAACCCCCCCACAAAGACTCTGCTCCATATGGAGCATCAAAGCTGGGGACGTGTATAGTGCGGATGGGTATTCTACTGGAGTTGTTGATTTTGTAGCTCGTTCAAGATCACTTTTTCGCCCCACGAACAACCACCAGGATTATCCCGTGCTGTATAGGGAGTGGCAAATATACACGGCATTCTCAACGTTTGGAGTCACTGGAAGTACAGTAGTCGAAGGCATCTGTGGTGCGCCTCTGGTTGATGAAGAGGGTAATGTAGGTGGCTTCTTCCGCTTCTCGGATAAGAGTGGAACATTTGCGTTCTCGCCACCTACAGACTTTCTATCATTCATGGGCTGGAGTGCCGAGTAGGCGATGTTGTGGCGGGAGGTTACCGGTCAGGTTGGAGATATGGATGGGAACTGGGCTTGAAGTAACATTGTGAGTGCTGGGAGTGGGTGGGCTGGTTTCTTGCTTTTGATGGGAGGGGAGGGTCAGGACGGCAAATTTGTATGAAGCTTTAGTTATATATATGCTCTGGCTAGCATCGGAATTCTCTGCCAGTAGGACTTATATTTATATTGGCTTTCAATACCCCTCATGGATGGATTAATGTGGGAGGAGACTGACAACATATCTCCATGGGTGAGAGTGCTGAGAAGAGCTACGGAGGTAAAACTAATTCTTACTTCACTCATAACCTCGTAATTCTTACAACCTCAGCCTGGAAAATACTATGGCTGGCGGAGACTGGAGAGGCTGGATCGATCTCCTAATGTCCGACAACATACCAGCCACGGAGGGGCTGACCCCCGAAGGAAGTCCGATCCTATCCGAACAAAGTTGGACGCGGGAAGTACTGGTGTGGTGCTCGATAGGTTGGAAAGTTGGCTAAATGAATGGATGCTCGAGAGGGGAATACTCTCGACGCTGGCTCACGGGATATACAGGGAATCCCGACAGGGAAAGACGCAGGATCCCAATAGGGAAAGTTGTGACAACAGACGAAGGATATGTATAAGCGTTGGTTTTCCGCATGTATTTAGAGCTCCGCTCATTAGAGTATTAGCAGTGTTCAAGTTCGCAGTGTTTAAGTTGAAGTGCTTCGAATAGGTAGTTCAATAAAACTCCCGCAACTACTCATTGCTTGTATTCTTACAAATGGCATAGTGCAATGCTACGGTACAACAAACGCCATGCTGTTCATATTTTTACAGTGGGTGGTATGGTTAGTATAAGTATTTCAAGAGAAGACAGAGCCAAAGCCGATAACAAGCAAAAAGTTATTGCAAAACCGCAATCCCAACGATTAAGGTATACAGTACTTACCCAACCAACTAAGGACCTTCAACCAGCTACAGACCTTATGGGTTTGAAGGATGATATTCCAGGTAGAGTAGGTACTCCGGAAGCTAGACAAACTACACTTCCATTATTAGCCGCTATGTAGGCATCTACCACCAGCCGGGTTTCTGTCCCATCCCATGTATGTACAAAAAGTCCTGTCGCTGTCAATGGTTTAAAAATAACCTCAAATGCTCTATCTATTGCCACACTAAAGTATCAACTGATCATGATCTCTCAATTTTGGCTGAACGGACACAAATTTTTAAAGCCGCTAGTTATTTGTGTTATATAGTATGCGACTTGCCCACAACCCGGCCTTTTTCAGTATCGGTAATGTACAGGAGGATCCAATAATACAGCTGTATAAGCTGTTCAGCACCCCCAAACTGAAAACCTATTCTCCCCTGGATGGGCAAGGGGATGACCCGCGAGACCAAGGCCTCGAGCTTTGTGAAGGTAATATTCCTGCTCTTGTCGCTCGTGGAAGGTGAATTCTCGCTCTGGGTTGAAGTACAAATAGAGCTAGCTAATTACAGAGTGAATAACTAAGGAAATTTATGACATGATACTTCTTTCATCGTCCGCTTTCCCCTCCTTACTCACATAACTCCTGCTTTGCTCATATTATACAAATCATCACACAAAAACACAAAAACATCCAATGCCCGGTCTACCATACCCAAACTACGGTTCCATTGATTTAGCGTGCACCTAAAATACACCAACCAGTGAATTAGTTCATCAACAGTCGGTAAGGGAAAGTACATCCGAGGAAGCCCTTACTTGCCATGACAGCAACATTAATAAATGGCTGGAGATATGCAGGCGGGAGAGCGGTATAATCAATAGATATGAAGGTGAGTCTACCAGAGGCAGATACAATGACAACGAGGTTGGCAGTGTCATTTACCACTGCAGAGAGGGATGGTCGGTATTCAACAGGAAGCCAGAGCAATTTCTTCATGTTGCATGTGAGCCATTGGTCAGTAACATACAGGGAATGGGTTAACGTGTGTGCTAGTTCCTGATTGCCATCGGTGTGGAGAGGTGACTTGAGCTGCAGTATGCCGTGACTCGTATATAGATGTGTTCCGTCGTTGGAAAACTTCATGATGTCAATAATGTCATGAGTGTCTACGATTTCTATGGTTGTTGTTTCTGTGATATCCCATAATCTGACCGTTTCGTCCTTGGATACAGAGGCAAGAAGCCTTCCATCGGGTGAAAACACAACCGAAGTGACCTCACTGATATGACCTTCGAAAACTCCACATTGCCTTCCTGTTGATGTATCCCACAACCTGACCGTTTTGTCGTCGGATGCAGAGGCAACAAGCTTTCCATCGAGTGAAAACACAGCCGAATTGATCCAACTGGTATGACCTTGCAAAACTCCACATTGCTTTCCTGTTGATGTATCCCATAATCTGAGCGTTTTGTCATCGGATGCAGAGGCAACAAGCTTTCCATTGGGTGAAAACACAACCGACCCGACAGAACTGGTATGGCCTTCCAAAACCCCACATTGCTTTCCTGTTGATGTATCCCATAGTCTGACCATGTGATCGCTGGATGCAGAGGCAACAAGCTTTCCATCGGGTGAAAATACAGCCGACCTGACAAAATCGGTATGACCTTCCAAAACTCCACATTGATTTCCTGTTGATGTATCCCATAGTCTGACTGTGGTGTCGTAGGATGCAGAGGCAACAAGCTTTCCATCGGGTGAAAAGACAGCCGAATTGACCCAACTGGTATGGCCTTCCGAAACTCCACATTGCTTACCTGTAGATGTATTCCATAGTCTGACCGTGGTGTCGTAGGATGCAGAGACAACAAGCTTTCCATCGGGTGAAAACACAGCCGACCTGACAAAATCGGTATGACCTCCCAAAACTCCACATTGCTTTCCTGCTGATGTATCCCATAGTCTGACCGTGGTGTCGTAAGATGCAGAGGCAACAAGCTTTCCATCAGGTGAAAATACAGCCGACCTGACAAAATCGGTATGACCTTCCAAAACTCCACATTGCTTTCCAGTTGATGTATCCCATAGTCTGACTGTGGTGTCCCAGGATGTAGAGGCAACAAGTTTTCCATCGGGTGAAAACACAGCTGAATTGACATCATTGGTATGACCTTCCAAAACTCCACATTGCTTTCCTGTTGATGTATCCCATAATCTGACCGTTTCGTCGTGGGATGCAGAGGCAACAAGCTTTCCATTGGGTGAAAACACAGCTGAATTTACTAAATCGGTATGACCTTCCAAAACTCCACATTGCTTTCCTGTTGATGTATCCCATAATCTGACTGTGCCGTCGTTGGATGCAGAGGCAACAAGCTTTCCATCGGGTGAGAACACGGCTGAATTGATATCATTGGTATGACCTTCCAAAACTCCACATTGATTTCCTGTTGATATATCCCACAATCTGACCGTTTTGTCGTTGGATGCAGAGGCAACAAGCTTTCCATCGGGTGAAAACACAGCTGAATTGATATCATTGGTATGACCTTCCAAAACTCCACATTGCTTTCCTGTTGATGTATCCCATAGTCTGACCGTGGTGTCGTAGGATGCAGAGGCAACAAGCTTCCCATCGAGTGAAAACACAGCCGAATTGACACGCCAGGTATGACCTTCCAAAACCCCACATTGCTTTCCTGTTGCTATATCCCATAATCTGACCGTTTTGTCCCAGGATGCAGAGGCAACAAGCCTCCCATTGGGTGAAAACACAGCCGATGCCACTATATCGGTATGACCTTCCAAAACTCCACATTGCTTTCCTGTGGATGTATCCCATAATCTAACCGAGTTGTCCCCAGATGCAGAGGCAACAAGCTTTCCATCAGGTGAAAACACAGCCAACCAGACTTCTCTGGTATGGCCTTCTAGTGTCTGTATCAGTGGACTCCACACATCTGGCACTTTGGGTTGCATGGTAACCCAGGGGATATTTTTCAAGTATTCCATTCGAATCAGGCTTGATCGTGGGGCAAACAAAAGTCCCGAATAGTAGACCTGAAGGGGTGCCATTTCAATAATGGACCTCATATACAATACAAATCGTTTCGCATCATATGCAAGTTCTAACAATCCTGGATCATAGTCCCCCAACCATCCCTGTTTTCAGGTCAATTCTATTCTCTGTATAAACTAATGAGCATTGCAACTTACAGATAATATTTCCTCTAGAGCTATTATCATATGAGCTCCATTTGATACCTCTCCAATTAAACTAAGCCCCTCCAACCAATGAAGAAAGTGTTGTTCAAGAAATTGCCGAATAATTTTGATGTCCTCCTCCACTAGATTCCCACCTCGCCAATGATCAAACCAATAACGGCATGCATATTGAACGTGTGGTGGAATGCTTTTGTATATCGTATCAGTGGGGATCTCAGTAATCAAAACTCCTGGGCCCCAAAGATCGCATATATTTTCCCGAAGCTGAGATATATGTTCCATACATTTCCGAAATAGGCTGCTGTGTCTCTCTTTCTCATCTATCTGGAATCGAGGCTTGCTACATCTCTGAGGGTCTTGTAGGAAGTCTCGGAAGGATAGATGAAATAATCGCACAGGCTGGCTTTCATTTTCAGGGACATGGAGGACAGAACGTAAAGAGCCCAAAGTCCCGGAAACTACTCTGAACGGTATCTGAAGCAGCTTTGCTAAATCTATAGCCGGCATAGTATTAAACATTACTACAATAGATCCAACCACCTGTCTAAACCGTCTCACTAATTGTTCAGGCTCTTGATCACCGCATTTTCCGAAAACTGAGTGCTGCAGTAGTGTTGTATATATGCCATCGAGATGCGCCGTTGCTGACAGGGATGGCTTGGTTGCACCAAGAATTAAAGAGAGCTGTTCTTCAGGACCATATATGCCGCCTTCAATGAATCGAAGTGTTGTTGCAGCATAGATAAACAACCCAGCTGCCCTTTCCACCAATTGCTCAATAATGAGCTCATCTGGCCATGGTGTCCCCTGCCCATGATTGGCTTTCAGTGGCGATAACTTTGCCCGAAAGAAAGTAGAGATATCTCTATTAACTATATCAAGCGGGATATTATGGAGTATAAAGTCCTGATATGCCTCGCCAGACAGTTGACGAAATCCATCAAAGATGGGGATTTCTGGTCTACTGGTAAGGAAGATCTTGATCCGAACTGTGACAAGGTCCTTGGCCTCTGCAATTAGTTGGAGGATTAATTGGATATCTCGCATGCTGTCACATTCATCAAGTGCGTCAATTACTATAACCAGTTGAATTGATTGAGTGGGGGCACTCTTTAAAGGATTAAGAATGAGTTGGTTCCACTGTTCCCGTAAGCCTTGTTGAAAGATGTCAGAATTGTTGTCGATGGCCTCTGAGATGGATGCACGGAGTACTGGTAAACTGTTTGCAAGCTGGGCGGCAATCGTAGTGAAGAACATGCGAGAGTGACTGATATCCTTTTTGCCTCGAGTAAAAAAGAAACTGGCTGCAAGTCTTTTCTTTTCTGCAAGCTTCTGAGCAATTGTGCGAGAAATTGTGGATTTCCCAGTCCCAGCCATTCCGTTAAGCCAGAAGATGCATTTACTGTTCGGATCCTCACACCAGTCCATAATCTGCTTCCGGAGCTCGACTCGTGTATCTTGCAAACAATGATCTTCATGTTGGCGGAGCCAGTCGTTATGGGCAGCACCTTCCGCGCGCGGTATCTTCGCAATATTTGTGCTTTGCTGCAGTGACTGTATACGTACCACTAATTAGTACTAGTACTGAGTGAATGGATCAATAGTGGGCACTTGCAATAACAGCCGTTCTAGATATAGATATTAGCACATACTATGACTCCAGTTGAGATAGGCTCTTACATCTGGTCAGAATTCATGGCAAAAGCCAACTCTGATTTATGGCGCTCAAGTAACTGAATAATTTGGAGCACAACCGCCTTTTGAAATGGCCACTTTAACCTCTGGCTCACCATTTTTCTCTTTTTATTTTGTCTTTCGCTTGGCTGCAAAATCTCCAGAATTTTGTCAAACTCCTTTTGAAGTTCCGAAGAGCTCTTTTCGAGGAGCGGCTTCAATGCAATCAACTTGGTGGCACTAGGACCTTTCGCTAAGTGGCTAACTTGCTGAAATGCAGTTTGGAGAGCCATAATGTTATCCATAAGGTCACCCATCTCGGATTGGGCATTCTTAGCATCCTAACCCCATATCAAATTATTTACTACTGATTGTGGCTTAAATTGGTGGGGGGGGACTCATACCTGATAGTATTCGTAGATAGTCGACCAGACCTTGCCAGCAACTTGAACCACAGTCATCACACTTGCGACCACACCTAGTGCTTCGGCCATGGTTTTATATGTAAATATTACTGTTAAAGGGATGGTTTATCGTTGTGTTGTGTGTCGTTGTGTGTGTTGTGTTGTTTATCAAGTACCATCGGTATGTATTCAGGCATAAGCAGTTACAGCAGTGTCAGGTGACAGGACCCAGCCCGCTCCTACAGGCTACTAGTCAAGGTCTGATTGGCTCTGCGATCTCCAAATGTATGCACTCTCTTGGCTCTGCTTGCTCTCTTATTGGCTTTCCTTTAGGCTCTAGTTGTGTCCTTCTCCCATGGACACGATATATTTCTATAATTCGGTAGGTATGTTCAACCTCCGGCTCTCTTCTACAGCTGCTAGGTACGCTCTATTCACTCTCCTAGGTATCGTAAGTAGATTTACTCTTATACATACAGTATACTCTCGATATAAGAATATCCCCTCTGCCGGACGATATTGTTATAGCAAATATATTCTTAAATGTCAAATTCCAGGGCAACTGCTAAAGACGTACATCCAATAAGAGAATTGTCGTGAGCTAGAGGAAGAACCAAGTACAGGAGGATCGGAAACAGCTTCAGAAGAAGTGAAGAAGGCAGTAATGACTGTTTGCTTGCCTTTCCTTTTGTCCGCCAGTTGTGCAGCCCCAATGTGTTGATAATAGAGCTGTCCCGTAGCCTCACCGAGCGGGCGATTGTAGTCGATAGCTGCCAGGGCTTGGTGATGTGGAATGGAGGCATGTTGGGAGGTGATGTTGTTGTGTGTAGCAGTGTTAGTACGGTATAGCTGGCCATGCGGGGTATTTGTGACGGGACACCCCCGGCCTTGGCAACCTTTTTTAGCGTTGTCAGGCGACCGCTACTCTAGCTTCTTCAAGCCACCACGATGCCTACCAACAAACAAACCGGTAAACGACGCCAGAGTACAACAATTGAGCGTGTGACAGTAATAGAATTAACTGCAGAAGGTTATTCTAGGAGGGATATTCAGCAGAAATTAGGAATTTCAAAATCAACTGTGCAGAGAGTGATTCAGGAGTGGAAATCTAGCAGTCAACTCCAACCAGCTTCACGAAGTGGCAGACAATCAGCTCTCAACTCAAGAGATAAAAGACGACTCTATAGACTCTCAGATGCAAATCCCTATGCTTCATTAAGAGATTTAGCTGCAGAGTCTGGGTTGGGGGTATGTTCAGAAACAGTGGCACGGGCTTTACGAGCTAGTGGACGTTATGTTAGATGGGCGCGACATAAGCCATATATATGTGAAGGAAATCGACTAAAACAAGTGAAATGGGCTCGGAGTCAACGACGAACAACAGTTGAAGAGTGGCAAAAGCGAATATTCACAGATGAAATTCATGTTGAGTTGTCTCTTCGTGGTGAGTTATATGCCAAGATTATTCACGTGATAGAAACTAAGATACTATTAGGTGCACGACCTCGAGTTCGTCGACCACCAACTCAGAATATGATGAAAGGTTTCTTGCACCTTCTTTTGAAGGTGAACGAACATCTGTAATGTTTTGGGGAGCTGTTGGATAAAGACCGACTTGGTCTGAATTCTAAGCAATATTGAGATGAAATTTTACATCCATACTTGCTTCCACGACTCTCAGCAGACTCAGAGGTTATTGAAGATGGTGCTCCAAGTCATACTTCTAAAGAAACTCGATTATATCGGCTGCAACATGGGATTTAGAATTCCTTGGCCAGCGAGCTCACCTGATCTCAATTTGATTGAGAACGTATGGGCTCTATTGAAGCAGAAGCTCCGGAGGCAATGGCACAACCCAGATAAAAGCCCCCATAATAGAGAAGAGCTTATTAATGCTGCGCAGGCTGCATGGGAGGAGCTACCTTGGACACGGATATATAGATGGTTTGAAGGAATGCCAACTCGTGTATTGACAGTCATTCGCCGTGGAGGGCGCTCTACCCGCTGGTAATTTTTTTTCTTTCAACTCTCTCCACCTATATGTATATATGGAACAGCTTAATTAAGATCTTCTATCGTTGGTGTTGCTGTCGGGGGGCCCTCAAATTTCATGTGTCGCTTGTGCCAAGCGCCATTCTCAAGGGTGTCCCGTCACTTTTGTCGGCCATCTGTACTGTTGTTATTGTACTCGGGGGTACGGAGGTTCACAACAAAAGTCTTTTCCACCTGCCTATTTGGGAGTAGTGTATATGCGGGCATATATGCGTATATATACGCATATGCGAACTGGGCCTTGGCATATGCATATGTATATGCATTCCATAAACTACATGAATGCATCTTATTATGTCACGGTAAAGCTACAATTGTGGTACATATTTCCAACCACAATTATTCCACCCCGGTTGTCTACACCCGCTCCCCCACCCGCTTCCCCACGGTCCTGCTGCCGCTCAGCACGTCGATGTTGCCGTTCCCTCAACCGCCATTTGAGGCTGTGCCTTCCACGAGGAGGGAGAGGGGGGGGCAAGAGGAGAGGGGGGGCAAGAGGAGAGGGTGG
>Ga0307514_10006299_pt1 | contig 10384 bp, 6 predicted proteins | sample 16_EM_MG_FD_203088 | JGI IMG/M metagenome (GOLD analysis project Ga0307514, IMG submission 203088) | Populus trichocarpa ectomycorrhiza microbial communities from riparian zone in the Pacific Northwest, United States - 16_EM | ecosystem: Host-associated > Plants > Roots > Unclassified | place... | reverse complement strand
TATTATAAAACAATTTTTTGGTCCATAAGAATTACTTTTTACTAGCTCATTTATATATCCAACCATGAATACAAAGTATGAACATTCTTCTTCCTCTTCATAAACAATTTATTTTCAAAACAAAATCGATTTAAAAGTAAAAAATTATCAGGTTTTTGTGTCTTTTAATGGTCGGTAATCAAGACAAAACAATATGAATTAATTATGATAACCAACATAATTAATTATGTATCAGTTTTGGTTATAAGAATCAATATAAATAGAGGTGGAAATAAGTCATAGGTGTAAGGCTTGTTAAATTCAAAATTCACAAAAAAATTTATTTTCTTGTTATGTTTATCTACAATTATATGTTTTGTTCTTCTTGTTATAAACAAATAATCAATACAGGTACATAATTTCAAAGCACCCAATAAATACAAAAAAATCTCTCAAAATTTATTAATCTTGTAAATAAAAAATTTACACAATATATAAAAATACGTGCACCATGCAACTACTCCTTTTAGATAATCTCATGGACTTGAATCTCTCAAGGATCATCTATGATTCTAAGTTAGTATTTTTTTTATATTTTTTGTGAATTTTCTAGCAAATATTGAACGAGAAAAAAATGTTAAAAACGTTTTACCGACTCCGAAACACAATCGGCCAATTCTTCTAGAACGGAGGGGATAGTATACAGACCACACATGTTTTTAATCAAGAAACAAGAACAAAGAAAGAAAAAAAAAACACTTACAGTGATCCTTACAAGATATGTTTGCACATAAAACAAAACATACGAGTGTGGTCATATTGCCCGAATGGTAACATGCGCAGGATGCCAACTCCACTCCATGTTCCACGACACCCAGCCACCCACCCCATATTGTTGACTCGACCACATCCACTAAAACAGAGGTTACCACCTTCTAGTCTCCGCTGTTCTAATTTCAACGCTAACTAATTAGTAATTAGTCCTTTTCTTACATACGCGTGTCACAACCCTCGAGGTTTGTTTTTCTTTCTCCGGTGTGTTTTTAAGATTTTTGCACACAAGAATTGAATAATGATTAAATCCATTAATAAATAATAATGACATTTGTTATATATACATATAAAGTGGTTGAAGTGGGCATCTCTCGCCAAAAGGTCCAAAACTGCATCATATAACAACTTTAATTCGTTGTTTTTATAAGTAATTATCAGTGTATTAGGTGATGCTGTGCAAGCAAGTCGAATAAAAAAAAATATTAATTTATTTTATTACTTAATTTAAGTTTAAAATTCAAACATATAAAAATTATTTATACATGATTTAGTTAATTTGACAAATTTAAAAGTAACATAAATCGATTGATAAAAAACATGGCTTAACTAAAAAAAATTAAAGATGATATTTTTTTTTATATAAAGACGATAATATATTGAATTGATCTGAAATTTACGACTTAACATATCAAATCTACGACTCGAGTCATGGACTCCACTGAGTTTAATAATTTTATTTTAAAAAAATTATTTTTATTTAATTTTATGAAAACAAAAATAAATGCTCGTGAAATTGAGTATAAACTAAATGTTATGATAGTTGTTTGAGAATGAGATAACCTCATACTAAAACAAATTGTGAGAATCGACTCAAAATAAACTAAATATTTGAGAATGAAATCGAAAAGAAACCAATAAAAAAATTCAACACAAAATCAATATTAAAGGATAAAATAAAAAAAATACAAAAAGAGAGGTGGGACCTCCTTCCATGTTCATATAAACAATAAAAAAATATTTATCCAGTTTTTATAGTGTGTATATATATATTTTGGTTTTTATTTTTATTTTCTTAATTTAAATTTTCAGGTTGGCACGCAAGAAAATTCCTCTATAAATTCATTAAATCACGTGGAATATACGCTTCCAATATCGCTTGAAAATATATGTAATCTCAATTGATGCATGCTATTTTAAAAATACCTTTTATAAAATTGCAAAAACTTAAAGAAGGTTGTATAAATGGCTTAATTTATTGTGGTTTGTAATAATGAGATTATATTTTTTTTCCTTCGCTAAGAAAATCAATGAACATCTTGAAAGGTAAAAAAAAATCTTTTCACCGGGCTTATTTACCATTCCAAAATTGTTCAAAGATAGCTTAGTATTTTCATAATCTTTGCATAGTTAAATTACTTGGTTACTCTTAAAAATAAAAAAAACATGGGGCTAAAGGTTTTTTTTTTTTTGAAATTCTCATTTATAATGCATAGTGTGATTACTCTGTTGTCGTTGGAATAAAAAAAATCTTTGGCTTGACTTGAGGGGTATATTTATAATTTCACATTGTTTTTTTTTTTTTGTAATAATCATGTAGTACCAGTGGTGATTTGATAATTTAATCAATAAAAAAAAAGTTGTTGGTGTGTTTGTTGAACACACTAATAAGTGAGTCATCTCGTCGTTTTTAGATGGCATGTGCATAAACCACTGCTCATGGCGAGGCAAAATGGGCTTCCTTGGTATTTTCAATTTCTCACGAAGGGGACTACCTTGTTGAGCAGCGCATGTGATAGAATTATTTCTGGTTTGACAGTGGTTGACTTTCTTCTCTTTTTTTCTTCCTTTTTCTCTATTTCTTGGTTTCTGTGCTTGACCTGACAACATTTCACAGTAGCCCTTCAATTTATTTTTTTTAGGATTTAGTCCCTGATCTTTTAATTGTTATTTTTCTAATTTGAATTAATTCATGGAATTCAAAAAAAAATTATTTTATCCTTCATCAATTTTTTTTTGTTTTAGATTTGATTCCTATTATTTTTATTGCTATTTATTTTTTTTACAATTTCATCTTCCTTCATTATATTCACATGTCATATTTTATCTTTATTCTTTTTATTGCTATTTTTTTTTATCTTGGCAAGTTTTTTAAATTGATATATTATTTTTCAATTTCATCATTCAATATTAAATTGAGCTTTTTGATTGACATGGGTCTAGAATTTAATGGGTTACGAATTTGAGAGTTTAACCTAAATTTAGAAGATTTGCCGGATGCACTTCTTCTTCTTCTTTTTTATTTTTTAAATTCATGTTTCTTCAATTTCATCCCTTAACATTTGATTTAATTAGATACTGGGCTCTGTAATTTATTTATTTGCTTGATTTATATAAGACTTTTCACTAATTTTAAAAATATCTTGGGTTATCTCAGGTTTTTATATATGTCATTTTTTGTTCAATTTAACTTATTTTTAAAGATTTGTTTTTGAATTAAATGAAATTAACTGCTCAATATTTGTTTTAAAAGAAATATCATCTAGTATGTCATAATTTTTTTTTAAAAAAAACTTTTTCAAGCTTTTTTTTTCAATTTTATCTTTAAACATTTTTTTTATTTAGAGATTGGCCTTTGTAATTTTTTTTTTAGCTTTCTATAGGATTTGTCGCTACTTTTAAAAGTGATTGTCTTTTATTTTTTGTTTTTTTCAAAAAAAAAATCATGTTATTAAATTAACCCGACTTAATAGATCTGTTCAAGTCAATGATGTAAGTCTTAAATTTTCATTTCCTCTTTAAAAGCAATGGCATTCCCTGAGCATTCTTTTTTTTTTACGTTAGAAACAATTTGGTCTGAACCGCGACATAGTGCAAACCACCGATCTAGGTTTGTTCGGGTCATTTTTTTGTATCATTTTTCTTAATTGAATGCTTTTTTTAGGCCTTCAATACTTGATTAATTATAATTAAACTTTCTAATTTGTTTCAATTTGGATTTCATATGGTTATAACAAGTTTATGTTCTGGATTGTGAGTTTCACGGGTTAAACATAATTGACATAGGTTAATCCAATATGTCTTTATCTTATTTTTTTAAAAAAAAAAATATAATGTTCAGTATGTCATTACCTCGATATTTTTAAATACTTCGTTCATTACACATCAAATTTTTTTCCTAATTTCTTTATATATATATATATATATTAAAGATTATAAAAAAAATAATTCGACCTAGTTATAAAAAAAAACTAGTAATACTTATATAATGTTTGGAGGATGGAACCCACCAGTTAAAATAACAAAATCTTCTATTGAAAAACAAAACCTAGGTCAGGAACGGATATTGGAAGAAAGAAAGTAGAATATATATATATATATATACAAGTCTTCACAGTAGACAGAAGGGGAATATTTCAGTAGACAGGCCAACTCCTTTTCTCCAAATCCACTTGTGGTGTTTCGGTTGATTATTACTTACCAAAAGGTCATAGGTTTTGACAATTACGTGCTTAGAGATGATGATTAATTGTGATTATGTTTAAATCCATCGTGTTTTCCTTTATTACACCCATAATGGGTTTGCTCAATCCAAAAGGTTCCTCCAAGAAAAAAAAAAAAAAAAAAAAAAAAAAAAACTATCCATTCACACATGCCAGCTGATCCTATCAAATGATAATGGGTCTGAAGCTTTGAGCACAAAAAAGAGCAGTGTCTCATTATTACACTTGCCAAAAGAATCATGATGCTGTTTGATGTTGCGTTTTTTTTATTTTATTTTTTAACAAATAATGCTGCTTTTAATTTATTAAATTTGGAACCCACACAGGTGAAAACTACTGCATTATAATTCACCAAGACATCCTTCGAGGTCTTCAAGAATTCCTCCATGTAAAGAATTTCCTTGGATAAATCAACTCGGGAGAAAGAGATTTCAATTTCTTGAGGGGAAAAAAACTCATGTTTCCAGAGATATTAAAATTCTTTAATGGTTTTTTTAACAATTTCCCACAAACATTATCTGCAAGCGATGCAAAGGCGAACCCATTTTGGCAATGACTTGCATCGAAACGCATGAGATCTAAGGGCATATATTCTTGTTTTTATCTTTTTTTGGTTACCTGTTCTCTTGTTTTTCAGACTAGACATGGTATGTACGTGGAAGTCTAATTGCAGGAAAGGCTAGCGTGTAAAGGTGCTAGCTAGGTCTACCTGATTTTGTGCGCCCTCGAGCTCCTGTCGCTATATAGAGTACTGGAGCAATGCCTCTGTTTTATGACAACTCATGAGCAGCCATCAATGATGAAGCTAGCCAGGCCTACGCGGAGGAGCTTTAGAAAAAGAAAAAAAACCTCATGAGACGCTGATTCATGAATCATCATTCATCAGTTTTCTATCGCGCTTCTGAAATGCTGATATATATCATGTATTATGTTTCTAAACCATGAAATTATTGGAATGTTGTATTTTTTAACCCCAATATTTATAAACTGCTAATTATCCGATTTATCCCTTTAGAAAAAAGGAAAAAACTCAAGAGGTGCTGATCTAGGGTTAGCAAGTCATGTGCTGCAATATAGTTGAAACTAGCGGGACAATTCTGCAGTCAAGCCATTCCTAATGATCCAGCTTTCTTGCCTACTCAACTCAAGATGTCAGTGCCGATCCCATTTGGAATTCAAATGGAAGTCAGAGAGACTGGGTGTAAAAGCACCTGAACTTATTACAAGTGGCTGTAACATCACTTGCATCCAAATGTTGTATAACCTAGGGGACCCATCTCACAAGTTGATCTCTTCTTACTGGTTAGTTTTTACGCCACTTGGGACCAACCACGGGGACATTTTATCCTAACTTTTCACTTTACATTTAACATCTTGTTCACCTTAGATTGCGGTCTGTGAGACACTCTTTTAATAAAGTTGAAGCCATGGATTCACTTTAATGTTACGTCCCAGAGGAATTTCTTTATCGTTAAAGGGATAAAGGAATAAGAATTTGAGCTTTTGGGATATCCACAGGATGATGCGCAGGGCAGAGCTGAAAAATACCAGCAGTTGGCACATGAAGAGCAGAATCTAGAGTCGAGTGTTTCTCAGTACTGCCATACGAAACGAATATAATTTGGTTTCTTGGTGAGCAAGATACAGGTGCTACGAATCAAACTTCTACTTGTCAAACCAACGGGATGACTCTTTAGACAAATGATCGTGGTTTCAGATGATGGAGGGATGCAGGTAAATTGAATTATTTGTTCCACCACAATTCATCAGACGATGTCATCGACAAAATATACAGCTCTCACAGACGATATTATCTGGTTATGTCAATAAGACTTCTGGTCCTGCAGGGCATCACCAATCATTTTTTGTGCTTCTTCACGGATGCATGTGAGATTTGACTTTATCTCCTTGCAGATTCTACCTTCAATTAGGTGAACTGGCAACCATATCTTGGGCTTTACATCCACCAAATATGAAAGAGTTGTCTCGTATTCTTGACCAAGTGAATCTTCAGTTTTGGGTTTAGTAAACTGCATGAGCCATCATATTTGAATCATATGCTTTCCAATGAAACAGTAAATTATACTCAAAGACTTATTCGCCAAAAGTCATAAAAGAACCAGCTTATTATTCATAAATTGTACATGGTGGTCAACTATTGGGTCACGGAAACTATATGGCTCGCTGATGTGCAATGCAAATCAATTAATTAAAACGTGTAAGCAATGATAGAATAAACTTGTGCACAGAATCGGATTCAAGAACACAGACAAAGCAATGACAAACTACACAATTTTCTTAGTATTAGCAGAGGATATAGCCTCCATAGGCTGGATGGAAAAGATGGATCAATTGCTCATTCCCAATAATCAAGGAATAGAAAGTCACTTTCTATTGAGTTCAGTGTCTAATGGGATTGTACGATATATGAAGCATTTTTAGGACAAGTTTTATCAATATAGTTTCATGTAAATTAGATGTCTTGCAGATGTATATAATGTCTACTCTTAATCTAAAACACAATGTAACAGTCAAAAAACTTTAAACACTGGCTGGAATGCCCAGTTGTCATTAACTGCAGAGGAACCAGGGAGGAGTCACAGAGTGGAGTTGCATATATGCATCAGACTCCAAATATTAACCCAAAACCTTTATCTGTTGGGTTATCGGCTAACTCTGTGCCAGCTGTTCCTAAGCCCTGACTCCTAGCTGTTACTCTTCCTACTCGATCGGCTTGCTGTTGAGAGTGTTTACTTCAGCTTAGAGGGCATTCTCCTTATTCGAATCTTCTTACATTTCATCGCGGCTAGCACCGATGAGATAATGGGACATTCAATTCAGCCTTTCGGTCAATCTTTCCCTTTCTGCTCCTCATCTAAATGAGCTAGCCGGGTATGAAATACCTCACCTCTGACGCTCCTTGCCTCTATCTTTTCCTTGACACTCTCCTTGGCATCAACCGGCCTCCCCCGGCTCTTCCACCGACTCAACATGCTTTGTACATAGTATCTCAACATGCTCCAGTAAAAATATTGATTCAACATGTTACTAGATTCTTGGTTCAATCATTTCAGGGAAGTATCTATTTATGGAGTTCTATAACCTCAGTTCTTCAAACTGCTTTACAAAGGGATAACCTTCTTACTACCCTCATTTCAAAATTATTTTATTGAACACAAAAACAACGCAAATCTTTCAGGTGCCTAACATGTCAGCTGTAATCTTTTCCACGGTAAGCAAGAAAAGCACATCCTATATCTTGCTTAATGCTGCAAATCTGAAGTCAGCACTCCTAGAAAAAACTGTACTAACTTGGATAGATTTTCATATTATATTCCAAGGAGCTTGAAATCTCAAATATATGAAATTATAGCCTGCAAATATGGAGATGCTAAACAACAGAGAAACAGATAATTTGTACCTGTTCAATAGACCACTTTCCTTCAAAACACTGAAAGTCACCTTCCGTCATCTTAAATTCAATATCACGTTTTTTCCCTGAAGTAAACGTCTGAAGGTCTCTCTCGTAACAATCCAAAATTGCTTTTGCATTAAATTTCAGTCCAAATGCCAAGTTTTGCTGTCCAATCTGTCAAGAAGAATATAGAGATATAACAAGGTCAAGAAAAATGTTTTGGCTAAATTCATGATCATGAGGTTTTCAGGGGAAAGAATTTTAACAAGCGGTCTTGAATTCAAGTCTTAGAAAAATATCCACCAAAAACCTAAGATGCAAGCTTAGGTTTCAGTACAAAGAACTTTTAAGCCAAACACAAATGCAGAGAAAGGCAAATCATGTGCGTGTCTGTTGTTGTTCACCAGAATATGTGTACATTCTTGTGCAATTCTGTGCAGTTGCATGTCGAAAGAGAGAAAGAGAGCCACAGCGCACACCTCTGGTTCAATTTACAATGATCAGAAAATCACAAATATAACAAGGTTCTGCGCAAATAGAAGAAAAGGTTATTAGTTAATCAAATATTTACTTGTCAATCAATTGTTTATCGATGTTTTCATAACAAGTGACACACAAGAAAAATTAAGCTATTTATGGAAAGATCCCAAATCAGTCTATCGATGTCTAATGGAGAATTGGCTTGGTGAAGTCTAATTATAATTGGTCAAGAAGGCTCAAACCTTTCTACTAAACTTGTCAAAGGGTGCCTAATCTTCAACCATGTGTTTTTGATGCCCCACAATTTCACTAAACTTGCTACCATGACAAACTTCACCCTATCAATATATTATTTCTCAAACTCAAAACTTCCCTAATGGAACAAAGCACCTCGTATCCACCAACAATGCCCCATCAAAACTTCCTTAATGGAAAAAGGCACCTCATTTCCACTAAAAATAGCCCTTCAAAACATACTTAAGCTTGTTCTAGAGCACCACCTCTCTAAATTCTCGCATCACAAGCCAGCAATTAAACCACTTCTCTCTTCTGACCAGTTACTATTCTACTGAACGTTCTGAGTTTCTAAACTGTCTGCACTCCCATGAACCGCCTGGCATTCTCCTCTGCTTCAAAGTTTAATCTCCCTAAGTAATTTTTCTTGCTCCACCTCCCTCAACTCTCTCTTAACTCCATTCCATCACTTTTAACCTTTTTTTAACAATCATTAATAGATATAGTACAATTTAAAGCTACATTAAGCCGAAATTTTTAGAAGAAATAGCGGGAATATCATTTTCAAGAATGCATTTAATTTAGCTTGCCATATTCATTCCAAAAACGTTTGAAATGATTATGAAATAAATAGCTTTAGAACAAGCACACCTCGTATGACATATCCTGATGCATAGAGAGAAAGAAAGCAGACCCAGTGTTCAGGAAAAAGAGAGGGAGTTGAATTATACCTGATAAAGACGAGCGAAATTGTCTTTCTTGTCAATTAATTTACTGACAGCAAGACTGGGAATGAAATCAGCCAGCTTCTCATAATCAGTTAATATCTTCCACACAGTGTCAAGGCTAGCATTTATGGAAATCTTGGACCGAATCCTCCTCGAGTTCTTTTGAAGCTTCTTTATCTCTACAAAAACACCATCCTCACTCACACTGTCTTCTGACACCTCCTCCTCCACCTCACCTACATACGAATAATACCCATCACCATCATCATCAGTATCATTGTCGTGATAATCATCGTCGTCGTCCAAAAAAGTTGACCCGGAATTGGAACAATGAGGGATGGGTCGGAAGTGAGAGAGAAGGCGGTGCTTTGTTTTTGAGCTAAGGTTTGCGAATAATTTAGGAGAGAAAGAAGAGAGTTCAGTGTTGGCGTTGGTGCTGGTAACGCTAACAGAGGGTGGGAGCAGCAAGAGACAAGGATAAGCGGAGCAAAAGTTGGAGTCAATTGGGATTCCGAAGGCGCGCATTATTTCGCTTACTCACGACGAAAACAACCCCACATTTCTTTTCTTCCATTCTTCCTTGCAGCTACCCTACTGCTGCTGCCTGCGTAGTTGTGGAATTTTGGATTTAGTGAGCCACATAAAGCTGCAGCTGAGCTGGCCTTGCCTGAACCATGAATAACGTTTTTAGAAAATAAATATTTTTTCAGTTTCGAGATTTTGATTTTTAGTTTTAGTAATTTTCATTTTTTTCTATTTAAAGAGAATGTTTTTTTTTCTATTTTTATTATTAGTTTTTTATTTCCTATTATTAATTATTTTATTTTTTATAAAAGATTATAGGAATTTTTTTGACAAGTCAAATTTGGATGAATAAAAATGAAGTATTTTGAATTTTTTTTATAATTACAGACAATGTTATTAGTTTTTAAGGATTTTGATGGTAATAAATTATGTTTTGTCTGCATAAGTTAGTATTAAAATCTAACGATTCTTAATAATTAGTTGTTGTAAGATGTTAATGAAAATTATAGTGATGAAATCTATGATGGAGCAACACGTATAAAAATATTAGAAGTTTATGATGGAGTATCTAACACATAAAAAAAATCTTTGGTTTTTTATAGAGAAAGTTCTACTTAAAAAACTGTGTTGAATGTTTTTATGGTGGACGATAATTTTTTATCGAGAAGGTTGAACAATTTGATCTCGAGAATGAGTTTCTTCAAACTTAGATTGACTCATGTATTGATTTTTCTTGAAAAATAAATAAA
>Ga0307514_10006297_pt1 | contig 10385 bp, 15 predicted proteins | sample 16_EM_MG_FD_203088 | JGI IMG/M metagenome (GOLD analysis project Ga0307514, IMG submission 203088) | Populus trichocarpa ectomycorrhiza microbial communities from riparian zone in the Pacific Northwest, United States - 16_EM | ecosystem: Host-associated > Plants > Roots > Unclassified | place... | reverse complement strand
CTACGGACCCCTTATACCCGCGCCTCCCTCCCCCAGACATCATCTTCATCGACCAGCTCTCCGCGTCCATCCCTCTTCTGCGCCTCCTCTATCCCACCACAAAAATCCTCTTCTACTGCCACTTCCCGGACAAGCTCCTCTCCCCACGCAACCACCCTCTCGCCCACCTGTACCGCCTCCCCTTTGACTTTCTCGAAGGGTACAGCACCTCCAAATCCCACACCATCCTCGTCAACTCCCTCTTCACCCGCTCCATCTTTGCGCAATCCTTCACTGGAATCGCATCTACACCCCGCGTAGTCTATCCCTGCGTCGACACCTCCCCCCTCACCACCAGTCTTCCCATCCAACCCCCAGTCCATAGACACCTCTCCTCACCCAACCTCCTCCTCAGCATCAACCGCTTCGAACGTAAAAAAAACATCGCCCTAGCAATCCGTTCATTCGCCCTGCTCCCCCGCACCCTCCGACATGCCTCCTCCACGCGGCTTATCCTTGCCGGCGGGTATGACCCCCGCAACACCGAAAACGCCCAGTACCACCTCGACCTCATTAAGCTCTGCGACACTTTTGGTCTGCAACACGCTACATGCAAAAACTACATCTCGGCCTTGTCCCTCCCGGACTCTGTCGACGTGCTATTCCTCCTCTCCATCCCCGCTAGTCTAAAGGCCGAGCTGCTCAGTACAGCAAGATTACTCCTCTATACCCCCAGCAATGAGCATTTTGGAATAGTCCCGCTGGAGGCTATGCTCTCTTGCACGCCTGTATTGGCTGTAAACTCTGGTGGTCCACTAGAGACTGTGGTTGAGGAGGAAACGGGATGGCTACGCCCTCCAGACGACAAGGAATGGAGTGCAGTTATGAATAAAGTTCTATTTGAAATGTCAGATTCGGAAATTAGGATCATGGGGGAAAAGGGGAAGGAGAGGGTTGAGAGGGAGTTTTCAAAAGAAAAAATGGCGGCGAGTCTACAAAAAGTGATGAATGAAATGTTGGACAAGGATATGGGGGAGCCGCTGTTTGGGGTGGGTGAGTTTGGCGTGTTGGTGGGGGCGGTGTTTGGGGGGGGTTGTTTGGGGTTTTTGGGGGGGGGGGGGGGGGGGGGTGGTGGCCATGGGCGTTTGGTGGTTTCTTTGAAGGTTGAGTGGGCTGCCGTTACTATATCAAAGAGTTATTTTTGATACTCTCGAGACTACGCCCACGTTCTTCGAATACCTGGATGTACTAACCAGACTAGTACTGTCCAGCACTGGATGCATGTGTAAATAAACACAACTCCAAATACTGCGGCGGCTCTTCAAGGGGGCAAAGTTTGGTTGAGATATATAACCCCGACTAATATAAAACCAGAAACCATTACCTCCCTTCCCACAGTCTTCACTGATCTCAATCCCTGTTAAATCGCGGGGAATGCCAAGATCAGGCTAGAGTGGCGGGAACGAGAACAAGTCTTTCACCCAATTAGATGCATCTCTTAACCTTCTCAGCATTAGGCATTTGCCAGAAACGTTCTCAAGCCAAGTCCCTTTTATCTCCATCAATGGCCTTCATAGTACTCACAGCAAAGCTCTATATAAGTGATTGTGTGTACTCGATGTCCTCGTCGAGTCTGTTATCGATTTTTTTGAGTCTGTTGTCGATTTTGTCGATTCTATTATATATATTATCCATTTTTGTCGGATCTGTAGTCGATTTTGGCTAAGTCGATCTTCCAATCCTTGCGTAACGTCCCTTGCATCATTCACGACCGCCAATTGCACCAGCAAACTGTTCTCGTGCCCAGCCTGGGAACCAAAGTGTGCCACCCGTCAATGTAGCAATCGGACCTGAATACTTTGAGACAAAGTCTAGCAACACGATACTTAGGGTTAATTTATAAAATTGTGGAATGAAAACCCACCAGCTACTCGTTGTCCGAATGTTATAGACATTGTTAAACCTAGTCTGGTTGGTTAAACCTTTCTTCACGAGAACGAAATCTACCCAACCATCAGTAAGTATTCTACGATTCTTACCGCGTCGGCACAATCAACAAAATTGCCAAGGCCGCTAAGGAGCAGCTGAACGCCGGGGAAGAGGAACTGGAAGAAAAGGTAACAGGCGGAGTGCTAGTCATGACGGGAACCAGTGCGCTGTCATGGACCACGCGGAAGCAGGATGCCACAACACTATCACCCACTGAAGCAGAATACATTGCGCTCGGAGTAGGCGCACAGGACGCCATGTGGTTTGGAAGAATCCCGACATTCCTGAACATCTGCACAACACCAAGAGTATGGATGGACAATCGTGGAGCGTCCATCCGCTCATACAACCCGACTTCCACAAACGCACAAAACACATATGACGAAGACATCACTTTGTGAGAGAATGCGCGGAAGAGGGGGACATCACAGTGCACTGGGTACCAGGCAAAGAAAATCCTGCAGACATGCTAACTAAGCCTGTGACAGGAGCGAGACTTGCGACGTTGAAAAAGGTCGCTGGCATGACATGATCGGGCAGGAGGAGTTGATGGCAATGCTGTTTGTACGCCGAGCACGGTGCAAGCAGAGTGTTTCGAAGAATGGATGGGATACGCCTTTTTCACGGGCGCCTTTGATGAGAGGGGCATGTTAAATGAGTAATCCCAAGACGTGGAATGATGTGGGATATGTGGGATATCGTGGGATAATGTGGGATATGTGGGGTAACGTGGGATAGGATTGGAAGCTCTGTAAAGAAGAAGGAGCTTATATACGGAGCTGTTTTCCGACTATGTTATGTTATTCTTTTTTCTTCAATCTTCAGTCTTTGAATAAACTCTCTACTGCGAACAGTACAACTATCTCGCGCTGATAATATACGCTGCGAACAGCAAATTCTATCGCGAGATCGTGGATAGAGGACAAATTAGTGAAGCAGATGGCGGAGAGGCCAAGGCGGTTGATGTGGGTGCGCGGGGATCAAGGGGAGCGGGGCAACGAGGAGGCCGATAAGATGGCAAAAATGGAAGTTTGGATAGGAACGCGGATGCAAAGGCCTAAGATAATGGTCAAGAGAGCTCGAGGCGGTGAGAAGGCTCATATACGTGACAACAGGCTAAGGACCACAACGGCAATTGCTGAGGGAGATAGGGAAAACGGAAGACCCTAGTTGCGTATGTGATGGATGGACACCGCAAAATGCGGCACACCTGCTAAGGTGTCCATGGATAGGGGACGGGATAGGCAGGTCGCAAGAGCAAGCAAGCAAGGACGAGAAGTGGTGAGCGGAAGTAGTAGATAGCTGGGGAGAGCAGGGACTGGCCCGGACGTTGGGGGAGGCACCTGGGCTATATACCCGGGAGCTGTAGTCCAACGCCATAGTCTAGATAGGCTGAATGCGATTAATGACTCCTTAAAAAAAAAGGTGCCCACTACAAGTGTCAGGCAAGTTCTATTGATACACGAAGCCTACAAAGTTCTAAGTCGAAAGTTTACTTACTCATCTTACCTCTGTGGAAAATCTGAGGCATTGACCTGAGTTTCCGTTGTGGGATTATCACACGGCCCTCCTGTTGTTTGCTGAGGTAATGGCAAAAGGTCCATAGGGGGCCTGTGACAGTAGGTCCCACGATGTAAGATAGGTATATACCACTACGCTAGTACTTAAAGAGAGTCCTAGGAATACCTTGGCGTTAGGAAGTATATAGGCAGATTTACGACTCAATATAGGCAAACCCTTGAACTAATAACTTACATTCCCGCGGTGCTCCTGTAGCAAATCCGCATGTACTAGGCAGCTATCTAAAGATTCTAGTTGACCAAAAAAATCTTAACAGTTCCTGTATCCTTGCACCGAGCAGTGTCCTAACCCAACCCCCTCGCGCGCCCCCACCAACAATTCCAAATCATAACTGAATTTCTTGGAGAACAATGGGATGCTAATACAATATAGCACATGCAATAGGTCTCGGCCTCATCCGTTACCTGCAAACAAACATGCAAAACCCCATTCAGCTCAAACTCTAACATCCCACTGGGACTCCGAGGATAGCCTGCGCCCAATAGTCGCGGGGGGGTCCATCAGGTCCAACCCACAAATATGCTGCAGTTGAAAAATTACTTAATATGATCACGAAAATGTAAGGGTCTAGAGCATAATCGTACCTTTCGCCTATCCTTAAAGTCCCTGTACAGCCATAGCCAAGTCTCTTTATCGCTACAGTCCATATCCTGGTCAACGCTACGACGGGAGTGACCTGATACAGTCGGGACTTTGGGATAACACTTTGGTATTATTTCTGGTAATTTGTCTTCATATGGGTGGTACCAGGGCTACCAGAGTATGACCTGTGAGCCATTGAAAGGTATGGGGCTGTGGGGTCTACATACCTTTGGGTTAGGCCAATCAGAGAAATGGATATAATATGCCTCGTCCAGCACCTTCCTCGCGTCCCAGCTCTCTGCGGTGATACCAAGATAGCGGTCATACCCCTTGTAACCTGGTTTGTGCTCTCTCCGGAACTCACCACTCAAGAGGTTCAACGCGCGATGAGGCAACACCAAGGCCACCGGGCCAAGGACCCAATTAAGGATCTCCATGTCATAATCGTTCTTTCCTTTGTTGTGGACGGCATCCATCAATGCAGCAAAGACGACAGTATCAGGAGTGACCACGAGGAGTTGTGCAGAGAAGACATATTTGTTCACAGTCTTCTCTGGGAGTGGGTCAGGCCCGAGCCAGTATGCACGTGGAAAGGCTAGGGGCGCAGGTGGGAGGAGAAAGAGGTGATCCAAGTGTTTCAGGATTGTGGCGTCGTTGTCAAACATGATCGTACGGGTATAGTCGGTCTGATTGAAGGCAAGGAGTTTGGTGAAGCCAGCCTCCCAAGTTGCTATATGACGCAGGAGAAATATTAGCTTGATTGGGAAATTGACGGAATTCAGTTTGTTTACACACGCTCCTGGCCCCTTTCTCTGATCAACTTCACTGGTCTCAGTTTTACGTGGTACTCATCTCTTATCTTAACGAGGAGCGTGGTGGCCCCGAGGTCTAGGGCTTTCCAGGTGGGGCCGTCAACTGGGCCCCATTCCTGCGGATACAGGAGCACCCGATCTGCCTTACTATGAAGTCGGTGGAGGGATTCGAAGGCCATCACACTGTTGCACACATGCTCAGTTGCTGTAACATACTGGATGTAGGCGAACTGGGACCAGTTGATCTTCTCGCTCGAAAGTACGCCGGAAAGAGCGTCAGAACTTGGTGTTGTAGTAGGCGTTGCTTCTGGTGCCTGAACCTTAGAGGTAGAGAAATGGTATTCTGGCACTTTCCCCTGCTGTTGTCCAGAGTCCTTTGTACCATGATCGAAAAGAGTCTTATCTGCTTCGGGATCTACCTGAGGAGGTTTCTCGGGCTGGACTTCGGACCCTTCTGAGGGCGACCCACTCCCGTTGTGGGGAGATTGGGACGGCTGTTCCTCCTGGTAGCTGTAGAGCCACGCACCATTAAGAAGCATGATCAGGACAAGAGCCATAGCCAGGAGGATTATGGCAGCTGGGCGGCGGCTCATGACTAAGGCGCAGGGGCTGAATCTAGAAACTCGCAAGTTAGTCGCGGCATGGACACCCCTCTGGATGCGACTAGATCACACACATACCTTTTAGGTGGCAATAAGTGCGTGAAAATTCCTTACGATATGAGCGGTGTGTCTGTCAGGGAGCGCCAATGCAAACGCGTGCTGCGGCTGTAATCTTAATATAAGACTCTTGCCTTTTGCATAGACATACGTATCGTCACGGATCTACTAGCGCCATATTCAGGATGTCGTACGGCTGACACACCAATTCGCTCATACTTAGTACAAGTGGTACGAATACACCTACCAATATGGTTGAGTTGGTGATTAATTCGCTCCATCTAATTATCATAGCATAAGAAATGAAATCAGAGGCCTACTATTAAAGCCCATCGCCACAGCCATGGATGAAGTGCAACAGTATGCAAGTCCTGAAATTCCCAATCGAGATGCAACCCCGACTGCTAACTACTGCTCTCGCTGCCTCAACCACCGCCTCTACCTATTTTTTTTGCTCATATATTCGTCTACGGAACCTTAAGTTATAAGATATCCCTAGAGCATTATTTATCACTCCTGTAAAATCTTGACTGGCACACAATGCCGGCGCTGCGCGCTTCCAATTCCCCACTGTCGCTTCGCGCCAAGCTCCACCGGAAGGCTGCGCAGGCCTCAACTTGGGGTACCAACTATAAGCATAATTTGGCTATGACATCTCGCGATCCAAGCTCACTATGTTAAATGAGGACGGGAATTGGCCTAATTAAGGTCACAATAATGATTGCTTTCAATGGTAAGCCGCAATTGGTAGTGAGTTCTTGCGTAGGATTTGTTTGCCTGTAGGAGCGTTAGGTGGGATGGCAAGAGAAGCTCTACTCATTGAGTGCAATGGCCGTGGGGAGGAGGGGCTCGAATCTTTTGTCAGCAGATTGCCCTAAGTGTGGGAATAACGGGTGAAAGTTGATATGAGGTGGGATCATTTGAGTGGTTTGAGTAAGAGAAGTAAGGCAACTCGAATAAGCAAGGCTTTTCTTGTCCAGGTGTTGAAATATATAATTATATCAGAGTGGTAGTAGTATAGATATGTGGCCAAGAAAGGAACATTTCATCTAGATCATATATATCTGGACATTAGGCATTCTGTAATTAAGAAGCTATGGAAGCTGTAAAAGTTGGGAGGAGTTTGAAAGAGCTTTATCACGTATCTATATATATAATTTGAGTACTAGGTACCCTTTTGTTCTACTAGAGATTTCTGTTCTCCATTTGACCCCCGGAGGACACCTGCGTTATAGTTTAACAGATATGCCGCCCCAGTCAAACTCCCGACCTGACAATATCTGCAACCCGGATCTGCCCGCAAAGGACATTAATGCTAGGAGTTGGACGGGGAAGCCCAGCTCCGCTTCATTGAATAAGTAAAAAAACGATAAGGGTAGTGGTATTTCACCGGCGCCGAAGCTCCCACCTATTCTACACCCCCTATGTCTTTTCACAATGTCAAACTAGAGTCAAGCTCAACAGGGTTTTCTTTCCCCGCTGTAGAGTAAATGAATATGCTTCTCATAGGTAGAAATGGTAATGAACCCTGACCCTGACCACGACCTGACTCGTGACCCGCCTGCGCCGGCATTGAATTGGCGACCAACGGTGTGGGGCAGGCGGCATTTATTTCGAGATTATGGTAAAGCTATTGATGTCAGTTGCAACGCCCGAGTTCAGGGTAACCCGAAAAAAACTCGGTAAAAAAAACTAAGAAAATCAACCACTGAGGGGGTAATTTAGACCAGAGTGCATCCGGTGACACTAGGAGGGGTAGTAGTATCATACGTGACCTGAAAACTATTCTTGTGGGCATTGGTGAATATAGAGGGTATAAATTTCTTGACCTAGTTGAGATTACGAGACCTAGTTGCAGTATAAATTCTAGTTGGGATTACCTAGTTGTAATGGCAAGTTCTAGTTGTGACTTCCTAGTTGTAACTGCAACTTCTAGTTGTGACTACATAGTTGTGACTACGAGTTATAGTTGTGACTCCCTAGTTGTAGCTATGAAATGAAGTTGAGATTACCTAGTTATAAGAGTGAGCTCTAGTTGTTACTTACTAGTTACTATGGCAAGTTCTAGTTATAACTCCCTACTTGTAGCCATGGATTCTAGTTTGGATTGCCTAGTTGTAATGGTGAGTATTAGTTATTACTTCCTAGTTGTAACGGTGAGTTCTAGTTGTTACCTCCTAGTTACAATAGCAAGTTCTAGTTGTGACTAGCTAGTTGTAGTAATGAATTCTAGTTTGGATTACCTAGTTGTAATGGCAAGTATTAGTTGTTACTTCCTAGTTGTAATAGCAAGTTATAGTAGTGACTTGCTAGTTATAGCTATGAATTCTAGTTAGGACAACTGAGTTATAATGATAAGTTCTAGTTATTACTTCCTAGTAGCAATGGCAAGTTCTAGTTGTGACACACTAATTGTAGTAACAAATTCTAGTTTGGATTACCTAATTGTAATGGTAAGTATTAGTTATATAACAGATAGACTCTAACCCTAAACAATAGTGGAGGATATATATAGTAGTGCTACTTACTAATAGTACCAAGAGAGGGTCTTATGTGGATGATGGGTCCTGAGGGCTCTATCAGGAAGAAAGTCATTTTGCTTCAGGTGCTTCAGGTACTTCACATGCTTCTAGAGCTTCATGAAGCACCTGAAGTGCACCTGAAGCTGACAGGAAGCGACCTGAAGCAAACTATTGCAAAACTGAAGATCCTGAAGCACCTGAAGCAAACTAGCTTTGTGAAGCACCTGAAGCAAGTTATTTCTTTCTGGATGCCATTCAAGAATGTAGGGATTTAGTACAAGGTAGACAGTATTCAACAGCTGGAGGTTATTAAGGTAAACTAGGTCGAGTAACGAGATAGAGACAGGAACAGGTATAGGCATTGGCGGGATCAAGGTAGAGCCAACATGTATTTGAGAGGAAGATAACAGGTGAGGTAATCTAGGCTACACTCAGGAGTAGTATATAAAAGTATAAGATAAATTATATACAACTAGGTACAAACAGTAGACAAGTTGTAGTATAAGGAAAAAAGTGAAGAGACAAGAGGTAGGAAATCCAATGACTTAAATACGAATTCAACATTATACGAAACCTAGACATCAAAATAATTACAAATGATAGAGAATATTCTAGAAGTTACTAGAGAATTACGGAACATAATTGCATACTTAGAAAAGCATAGAACTATACAACTTGTATTCATAATTAGAACAGGAGGTCATGAACTTCCTAGAAGATTCTAGTAGGTTCTAAGACTGAATCCGAGACTTGGCATACTGGGATATGGTCAGTTGCCATAGAGTTCGGGTTGGGATCAGGTATAAGATATTAGTTTATAAACAGAACCCACAAGAATATGCAACTACAAATAAGTCTTCCTGAGTCAAGATTAGGTTGATGCGTACATAATAGAGAGCTGGTAATGCAGTAGGTTGCTGAAGTAATATTGGTACAGGCAGGTGATAGACTGGATTCGTATCAGGGTCAGGGTTTGTAACAATAGCCCCTCTTCTAGAGATAAGCTCCTGCAAAGTCAAGACTGGTTCTTCATCTGGGATGACAATCGGGTTGGAATAGGACCCAAGCTCACTTATTTTGGCACTATTCAAGGGCATGATTTGTTAGAGTAGTTAGTATAGAATTGTTTGACAGTACTGGGTGAATTGCCAAATAGATTAACAGGTTCATAGGTAGGTTAGTTGTATCCAACCCAGTATTATAAACCCTGACCCTAACACTAATCTATCCTGCTATTTGCCTATGCCAGTACTGCATCAGTGACCAACTACATCGTCTGCTCTTTACTATATACATATCGATCTAATCCTGACTCAGCAAGTCCTATTCATACTTGCATTATTCCTATAGATTCTATTTACGAACTAACACCCTGTACCTGATCTCGGCTCAAACTCCATGGCAACCGACTGCATCCCAGTATATTGAGCTTCAGATCCTGTCCCAGAACCTACTCGAATCTTTTAGGAAGTTCACGACCTGCTATCCTAATTACGAATATAAGTTGTGTGATTCTATGGTTTTCTAACTATGCAATTATATTCTATAACTCTCTAGTTACTTCTAGCATGTTCTCTATCATCTGTAATCACTTTGATATCTGGATTTTGTGCAATGTTGGATTGGTATTTAAGTTGATAGATTTTCTATCGCTTGCCTCTTCTCTTCTTTTCTCATACTACAACTTGTGTACTGTTTGTACCTAGTTGAATACGAACTATCTTATATTCTCGTATACAATTCCCAAGCATAGCCCAGACTACCTCGCCAGGTATTCTTTCCTCGAATGCCTGCTATCCCTACTCTGATTCCACCCCTGTCCGTACCTATTGCTGTCTTGATCTTGTTGCTCAACTTAGTTCACCTAAGGAATCTCTAACGATTGAATACTATTTACTCTGCCTTGAACCCTCGAGTTCCGGAACGTGCTCTCAGGACTTGTCACTCTTATAAGACATTACTTTGGTACTACTAGTAAGTAGTACTACTAACATATATTATCCTTTAGCCTTTAGGGCTAGGGTCCATGTATTACACTTTGTAGTGTCACCAAAAGTCTTCACTACACAAACATGGTCAACTGTAAATGGTGGCCTATTTAGACAGCGAGTACCCAGGCCAGCTGGACACTACTAACTATCTAAGTAGGTACGTATCTAGAGGTTCTGGCTAATTGCACAAAGGCAACGAGACAGGAGCTCGAGATAGAGAGAGTTCAAAGAGTTCGGGATTTCGGGAATAAAGAGTTGACCAGAATAGCG
>Ga0307514_10006296_pt1 | contig 10386 bp, 8 predicted proteins | sample 16_EM_MG_FD_203088 | JGI IMG/M metagenome (GOLD analysis project Ga0307514, IMG submission 203088) | Populus trichocarpa ectomycorrhiza microbial communities from riparian zone in the Pacific Northwest, United States - 16_EM | ecosystem: Host-associated > Plants > Roots > Unclassified | place... | reverse complement strand
AGGAGAGAGTATGGAATATATTCGCTACATGTACAAAGCACAGAAAATGTGGGAGTTAGCGAGAATGCTTGGCATTATTTTGCCTCCTAAACTGGGTTCATGAAGGGTAATGTATTTCAGGACCAGGAGTGAGACACCATCGAACACACGAGAACTTGTATGCATATATGGCTGGTTAAATGTAAAGCTAAATAAAGTCGCGTACCTAGAGTTTGGCCAAAACTCACAACATTGTATTACGTGAACAGAGTCCAGACAAGTATAAATCAGAGCGCTCAGAAATATTTCAACCAAAATCCAACATGAGAAAACTTCCCTACACTCAGTCACCTAAAGAAATCCCCACTCCATTGATACCAATGTCCCATATAAGCCAGGCTGAGCCCACCACACTAGTAGCCTCCAATAAAACCCCGTCAATCCAGTCTTGGCACTAGCTGCATCAATGCATCAAAGCAGCTTAATACGTAAAGCAATCAATCCCCAAGCTAGAAGCCCTATTCTCAACTAAGGGAGATGGAACAGTCATATTTGCGTCACTCCAGCTAGCTGCTGAGCTAGCAAGTATTTTCCCTCGGCAACCAGGGAGGTCATAGAGCATAAACCTGCAAGGGTTCTCGGTGCCATGATCCCACCTGAAAGAGGACATCGTGTTATCGAATTACCATATGAAGTCAAGGCAGACGTTGTCTGAGAGGCTGCCGCAGGCATCGACGGTCAAGCCTACGAAGTTAAGGGCGGAATAGCCCTTGAAGTCCCAGACGGCCGCGGCGGAGGCGACAGCGGCGGTTGCAGTGAGGAGGGTGAAGATGGTGGTGAGTTGCATTTTAAGTGAGGTTGTAGGCTACAATTCGAATATCAGTCTTGAATATACACGGGATTGAGAGGGAGTGTGGTTCAGAGAGACTCACAGACGTAAAGGCTTTGTTTGTAGAAGAGATTATATACTTGAGGGTCTTCGCTGTGAGGATGAGGGATTTGAACTTGAGGGTATTCTGGTTGATATTTATACAGTAGAGTGATTAAGCACTTCAATCCAGATTACTTAGAACCGCTTGTTCCTGTCAATACAGAGAAGGAACTCCCGAGGCTCTTGGTTCCCAATCCGGTACTCCCATGTTCATTACCACCTGACTCAATAATAAACGAACCTATTAAGGTAATTGGATTGGCCCACCTAAGTTTCATGATCAGTTGACTGCTAACTATGCGCCAGTGATACTAGATTCTTCTTTCTACTTCCTTATTCCTTGTAACTATGCTAACTATCAAGTCACAAGCAGCATATTACGCCTGAACATGAGACGTGACCCACGACCGTGGTCTCGAGACTTTGTAGACCTTGAGCACAAAATTTGGTGCGTAGACCTTTAAGCATGAGAATAACACTAACACGTTCAGGCTTCCATACTGCCTCAATAGTTATCTGACTATCTCAATAGATATGTGCATGACACAGCCAATGAGAAATTTTGACAAAAAGTCACGAGACGCCTCGTCTCGTTCCCAGGCGTACTACAGCATATCTAGAGATTGCCCAACTGTTAGTAGCTGGAATTATGCCCTATGAGTATATCCGACCAATGCCAGCCAAGGTATATATTCAGATATATTGATATCTTATCCAATTGGACTTATCTGACATCTGTACTGTTCTCGTGCCCAGACCAATTTATTTTTGTGTGATAGCTAAAATCCATCTGTACTTATTCCAGAATACCACGGAGCTCTCTGCTTACTATAGTTACCAGCATGAAGCCCTCGACAGCAAGGCCTGTGCCAGCTCAGACCCAGGCTGCCTGGAAGGGATCATAGCTACTTCATGATCTTAGCAGTGTGACTATCCCTTGGGTTTTTCTTATTGATACGCATAGCCAATATGGCAAGGCGCTTCTCTTGCTACAAGCATATGTAGGTAGCAAAGAAAAAAACAAGAATATTCTAGTAACCAAAACATCCTTATTTACTGTGGGACTGGCGGGGGTATGCTTGTTATCAATGTATGCTTACATATGCTTGTAAGGAGAGATCTCTCTAATCCCTAATGCTGGCATAGTAGTAATTTGACGACGGAATTGAGTTTGTGCTGCATAGAATAAGTACGTAGAATAATAGTCTATAAACGGCTGTCTCTTCTGCTGCTGGCCGCTTCAATTGGCTCCTCACGATATCTTGATACTCCACGTGCTTTCTTCTGCATTGTTCCAATGTCATGGGTTTACAGCTGCCAAGTAAGTTCACCGATTTTTACATTTTATTGCATTGCATGTACTGAGGTCGGTTCCCCATCCATTACATTGGGAAACATTCACTGGTAGACTCGATTATTCTCTAGTTGCTAATGAAATTGTGTTGACAGCCTAACCTACTACTAAGCTGATGCGGCTGGGGCCTGAGGGTAAACATACCACCTTTCAACCTCGAGGTGTTAGTTCCCTGAAGTACCAGGATATTCCAGCACATTTTTTCTTTTTGGAGTCTATACGTCAGGTTATGAGACAGATTCCAGCGGTGGAGAATCCAAGGCATATTATATGAGCAAAGAAAATATCGAGAAGACCACGGGGGTCATATACAAGAGAGTTCAAGCTCAAAGCATTGAGCATGCATAAAGAGAAAAAAAAAGATAGCCCTTATTAAGTAAATCTTTTAAGCAGGCAAGTATCTATTTCCATATCTCCTGATACTGAAGATATGAAACCTCATATACGTGGCCCTGATATCAAAGTTGGAGAATGACAGATGGAAGATACTGTAGTTACTCCCGAGATATGAAGTGTAGTACGAATGAAAAGATTTCGACCGCAGGTCTGATGTGTAGCCAGCTTTGATATTATATTGCTACGTTCACGTGATACCACACAATACCTCTATAAATGCAAACCCCCCTAACAGCATAACAGCCCCCAGTCCCAACGTTATGCTATTATCTCTTGGGCCTGCGAGACCCAGCCACTCTTGCATTATCTAGTCGGCCACTTCTGTATGAATAGTATTCTTCTATTGTTTTTTACCCTGAACAATAGATTTACCCTTGTCACTGCCATCCATGCAAGAGTGGTGGGTGTCACCAGCCCAAGGGATACCTAGAGGTTTGCCTGTATGATACCGTATATAGATTAGAATTAGTATTGGTATAATCTATTAATAGAAATGTCTCAGAAAGCAACCAGACAGAGACAGTGTTGGGGCTCGAAGTATTGCTATTACACATGCTTTTACTAAAGCATGGAAGTGGCTACATCAAGAAAAAGCGACAAGGCATTTGAGTAGTGTGGTATTTCAATACCACTTGTGGAAGTCATCATAAGCTGTATTATCTTCTGACTTTAATATTAGAGGTTGTAGAAGTTCATTTTTTGTTTTTTTTGAGTCTATACGCCTTTCCCCAGAAGGGAGCCTTAGGCTATGAGGTGGATAGATGTTCAGTACAGGCTTACAATAAGCAGAATATGTACATATTAGTTCATTTCCTCTTCTGAGTCTATATGCTATAGGCTAAGAGACGGAAATATTAGTTCATTATGTATGTATTGGTGCGGCTGGGGGTATATTGTTTCTACCAATCTTATCTGTGCTGATACAGCCTTACCGTTCCAACAGTATTGTCTTATTTGCGCTCTGCGGTACGACCTTGCTTTTCCAATCTTATTTGCGTGCTGCAGAAAGGCTTTATTTTTCTTGCATTTGTTTTCCTCAAGGTGCTTGTGTAGCATGATGTTGTGTAGCGTGAGCTTGTGTAGCCTGAGTTTGTGTAGCGTGGGATTGTTGGGACTGACTCACTAGACCTGTCACAGCAAAACCGGGAAATAAGGCGCTAATGGAAATTGACGGTATACGGAACAATGCTATATAGGAACGGTATTCAAAACTAACATACCGGTAGGTAGGTAGACGTGTGGAGCTGAGAGCTTATTTCCATAGCCAGTTTTTATGTACCAAGCAACGAGCCTTCTTGGCACTGTCACATCGTTGGCCGCCCTCACAAATCCCGAGTCAATTTAGATTTGCTTTTGCCCTATAATTACAACTTGTGGAGCCCTGTCATAGGTAGACACCATCGTATAAACCTCTGCGCCAAGTGTTATGAGAATAGATTGTAAGGATTCACATAGTAGAAAAGGATTGGCAGGCCTATTTCACCCAGTATATAGATAGCTACTTGTAGACTCGAGTGTCATCCTGCATACAGGTGCCTTGAGTCTCGCTCTGACAGCTGATAAAGCTTGAATCACCAAGGAAAGAAAAGCAAGATGTTCTGTTCCACCCCCTGTGAGCCCTACGTTATTGGTGGGGTAAATAATTATACTCAGTACGCTAGTCCCATCATGTACTGAGCTTAAGTTGACGCCATCCTTTTCAGCAGTGCCTGGCGAATATTTGCCGGATACATCTGCAGGCCCAACATGAGAGACCCAATGGAATATGGGGAGTCGAGGCTACATACAAGTCCTCTAAGGCCTTGGAATAGATTGAGTGCAGACTAGCGCATGTCATATTTTTGAGTTCTGTAGGGCGATGTACAAGCAGGCATGAGGTTAAATATCCCTGTTCGCTTACTACGTGACACACTTGAACTGGTGCCTCCTTTTTTTAACATCTTTGCATGGCAGGGACAACAGCCCTAGACAATCTCTGACAATTTTAATTCCCCTCGCTCCAATTTGTAAACCGTGAGTACCTGAAAGGCCTTTATATTTCCCCCTATTGGAAAATTCTAGTCCAACAGATTGCAACTGGGTATACCTAGTTAGGAGGGCCTATAGAACGTGCGTCCCCATTCTATAGGTTGTCACTCGTAATTACGCAACAGGTATATAGTCAGGATACGGAAATGAAATTGCAGAATTGCGGCTTGATCCCTGGCACTTACTTGACTGATTGTCATGTGTACATGCCTCGTATCAACAAGCCTACCTCCAACGGGTTGATTCTTGTCCTTTTTATTGAACTTTCAGGTTTCATAGACACTAGATTATAGCAGGGGCTCTAGGGGTATTGGGGCTCTGTGTTTGGGGATTTTGTTGGAGAGTGGGATATATCGAATGTTTTTGCCTCCAGGCTCCTCGGCCAATCAATCTCCCCATTTCCGTCTATTGAATAAGCGTGACAAGTGCATTGCTAGTGGACGCCCCGTAGAATAGAGTAGGGTATGCCGCGGGCGGTAGCGAGATGGCATTCTCCGTATGCAGTTAGAGTACAATAGCTAGTATAACTGACCAATTGGTGGGACAACTAAGTCCAGGTCCAACCGAAAGCAGATTGGTTGGCCATGGTGCCCAGGCGTCAAATTTAAATGTTATCCGTTACAAGGCAATTGCAAGTGTCTGTACATGCAGTGGCATGACCGAGGCTGACGCGTATCACCATGAACAGAGGGCTCCAGATCGAACACGTCACTGGCAAGGCAAGACCTGAGTCCTGAATTCTAGGCAGCATGGATCAACACAGTCCAGTGCCCGGGCCCAGAGTATGGAATAGCGTACATCAACACGGTTTAGTGCCCAGGCCAGAGGTATTGATCGTATTGATCGATCGAGATTGCTGGTACTCTATCGGGCGCGGGTAGAGTAGTTGTGTTTCTCCTACGAGAAGGGGGGTGCTGTCTATGGGAGGACGAGAAGTGATGCGAGCGTCGCGGATTTTCTTTTGTGAGGTATCTGTACATGCATAGAGAAAGGAGGGGCTGTCCATCGCCGTACTCTAGATAGGCTGAATGCCATTAATGATTCCTTAATGAAAAAAAGGGGGGGCTGCTGTCCCTGTCAAACCACACCCCAGAACTGAAAATGGCACTGCCACATCACTATTCGCACATATATAGAAGGGCAAGATGTGGGAGAAAGGGGACTTGGGGGAAGTATAACCTGCTGGGCGTCAGCCCAGGGATATAGTCTCATAAAAATACGCATTACTCGTATGCCTCCCTGTTAGGGGTAATATGATGAGCCACTTGGGAACCTGGGTGGATTCAAGGGGAAGGCGAGTTAATTTGCCGGCCCCACAGTTTGAATGCGAGTAATGAGTTGCTCCTCCACCCCGCAAAAGGGTGTCAGCTGGAGAACCAGCTTGCGAGTGAGGGTGGTGGTTCAACGGTGGAACGGGTCAGCGAGTCCAATCCTCCCTTGATCAAGCCCCAGAGCGGGAGCAATATTGGTCAGGTTTGAATACCCGTAGTTTTACGTACCTGCAAACTTTTCGAAACCGAAATTATGACAATACGGTGGGGCATGAACTTCTTGAAGCGATATCACACACCTAGTTAAACAATTCCTCTGTCTGTGCCCATTGGGTGAATTTAGCTGCTACAATATCCACCCAACGACAGTGGATTCGTGGTTTCAGTGCGGATGTGGGATTGGGATTGGTCATCGCCTCATAGCCTATGGCTCCTAAAGTCGTATAGACTCAAAAAAAAATAGATTGGTCGTTTTATTGAAGAGGGCTCGAGTGCTGTGTAGTGGTGGTGTAAGTCATTTAGACTCATAGGAATTACAGTGATCGAGCTTGGCGGGGCAGCTGGGGCTCGAAGGGACAACACAATACCGGTGTCTTATCTCAGCTCGGCACTCATACTCCCATGAATTGCTGACGTACATTCCACTTGCAGAACGGAAGATGCATGCACGACAATTATTTGCTCCAAAGGTCCTGTCTAGCGTACTAGCTATGTTTCCATTCCAGCCAGCCTGGCTCTGGGCTGGCACTGGTGGTAAGCAGAGAGTTCCGTATCCTGTACAAGTATTTTTATTGGATTGTCGAAGATGTAGACATTAGTTATCACACTGCTCGAAAGACTTAGTGATACATGTCATGTGAGTGGTCTGGAGTCCGAGCCAGTTATGTGCTACCGTATGCAACAGTATGGCATACCTAGGTGCAGATAAGCTCGAGGGAAGATATATCTCTAGTGGACTGAATTACGTGCCTTGGCTGGCATTGGTTTATACAGTTATAGGTACAGCTCCGGGAGAGGCTGACAGTAGGAGATATGCTGGTTGCGACAGCTCCAGGCTCGATAGTGTGCATAACTATGAGGGGTGAGTTACTAAAGGAGTATTACGGACTTACAATTGAGGTGCAATCCTAGATCCCCCAGGATCGTGCTTGGCAGTCGCAAATACCTTAATAGGTTAGTGTAGCGGGCACCGGCCTAATAGGTTCTGGTGTTACCTCGGGTGTTGACTCGGAGTAAGATGAATACCGGATTGGGAACATGGAGATGGGAATACCGGATTGGGAATCAAAGACGCTTGCATGTTCCTTCATTCTATTGATATGAATGAACGATTCTAAGTAATCTGCTCGAAATCCTGCTGTGTGCTTAATGTGCATTGTGCATTCTAATGTATAAATACCAACCTGAATGCCCTCCAAGCTCGAATCCACCATCCTCACAACAGCCCAGTTCGAAGATCCTCAAGCATATAATCACTTCTGCAAACAAAGTCTCTACCTCCGTGAGTCTCTGGACTACCCTCTCGCAATCCTGTGATATATAAGACTGATATTCGAACTCTAGGCTACAGCTCCACTCAAAATGCAATTCACCGCCATCTTCACCCTCCTCACCGCTACCGCCTCTGTCGCCTCTGCCGCGGCCGTCTGGAACTTCAGGGGCTATTCCAGCATGAACTTCGTAAGCCCGATCATCCATGCCACCGGCGGTCTCTCGGACAACCTCTGCATTGACATCGTAGGGTTCGATAACACGATGTCCTCTTTCAAGTGGGATCACGGCACCGATAACCCTTGCAGATTCGGTCTCTATGACTCCCCTGGTTGCCTAGGGCACCTTACTAGCGGAATGCTGAGCTTGGATGTTCCTAATATGGCTGCTCTTGCTTCCCCAATTGATAATAGGGCTTCTAGCTTATGGGTTGATTGCTTTACCTATTAAGCTGCTGTAGTGCCTTGATCCATCTGGTGCCGGGATTGGATTGACGGGGTTGGGTTGGGTGATTTGGAGACTCCTGGTGTGATGGGCTTGGCGTGGCTTATATTGGCATTAGTATCAATGGAATGGGGATCTATCTAGGTACAGAGGGGTTTTCTAGCGTTGGATTTTGATTGGAATATTTCTGAGCGCTCTGATTTACACTTGCCTGTTCATGTAATACTATGTTGCGAACTAAACGAGTTTTGGCCAAACTCCGGGTACGCATCTTGAATTAGTTTTACATTTGATCAGCATCTGTACAGCTGTTCCATGACCCAGTTTATACTCAGGAGCTACGAATGTGAAATAATGCCAAGCATTTCCACCAATCCCTTGGCTCGAATAGTCAGGAGAGGGCCCCGTATCCTGGATTGGTATTCTGATTCAATTGTGAGAAGACGTAGCAGATATATACAAACAAATCTCTGTAATTGCATAACGTCAGGACCACAACCTCTTATCTTATTAGGGAGATTATATATTTGGAGAGCTTTTCTGGAGTCTATACGTCTGGGGAGCGAGACGGACGTTTAGAGAGATATCACGTGCATATTGGTAATATAATATAAATAATCTAGCTACGGAGTACACATCCCTATATACTCCCCCACTACCCGACTACTCTGCTATCCTCCCTAACCCAGCCTGCTCTTAAGCAACTGGAGATTGGAGATATGGGGTGATTGGTGATTGGTGTTTGCCCCTTCATCTGGGCTGCAAATACTGCTAGATATTTCAAATTTTCATAGGTCAGCCACCGTGCAACTAGTAATTAATTATGCAGGTTTCATTACTCGCGCTTGGTCGGATTGAGAACGGCAAATCGCTATTCCAGAGTTATGTAGCCATAGTCCCAAATTCTGGCTGCAGTGGGCGACTCCGTACTATCATAGAGGTTATGCATGTATAAAGTATGCAATTATATATAGAGGTTGGCCTGTACCACACTACTCCAAGGGCGTGCGACTTGTAGCTATAGGGGCGCTTGCTAGCTCATGTCAGGGGACTGGAGGTCTACGGTAGTTAGTTATGTGCTACAGTACACAGCATCATCGGTGCCCCCAACCGAAGGGATAGATATCATATGAGTGAATACGTACCTTGGCTGTCATTGGTCTGATACATTTATGACGCATGGTTAGATAATTTCCCATCAGTGCTTGGCAGTCAGCTAACTTAAGTGGGTCAATCCAATTACCTTAATTGGTTTTTGTGTTACCAACTCCGCCTCCTGGCCTATCGACTCAAGAAAGCGGAAACAAAAAAAGATCAGGCACAGGTGCTGCCTTGGGGAGTCCATTGATAGGAATAAGGAATCTGGGCCGAAATCCTGCGCTGTGCTTAAGGTCCGCTCTACTGTATAAATGTATAAATACCAACAATACCCTCCAAATTCGAATCCACATCCTCACAGCAGCCCAGTTCGAAGACACTCAAGCATATAATCACTTCTGCAAACAAAAACTTTACCTCTGTGAGTCTCTCCGGACCACACTCCCCCACAGTCCCGTGTGTATGCAAGACTGATATTCGAATTCTAGCCTATAGACAACCTCATTGAAAATGCAACTCACCACCGTCTTCACCCTCCTCACCGCTGCCGCCTCGGTCGCCTCCGCTGCGGCCGTCTGGGACTTCAAGGGCTATTCTCTCGCCAACTTCGGAAACTTGATCGTCCACGCCAGGGGCGGTCTCTCGGACAACGTCTGTATTGACCTCGTAGGGTTCGATAACACGATGTCCTCCTTCAGATGGGATCACGGCACCGATAACCCTTGCAGATTCAGACTCTATGACCTCCCTGGTTGCCAAGGTCAAATACTTGCTACCTCCATGCCTAGCTTGAGTGATCCTAATTTGGCTCTTCCACCTCCCTCCGTTGATAATAAGGCTTCTAGCTTGGGGGTTGACTGCTTTACATATTAAGCTCCTTTGGTGCCTCGATGCATCTGGTGCCGGGATTAATTGATGGGGTTGGATTGGTTGGGTGGGTGGAGGCTACGGGTATGATATAGGACATTGATATCAATGGAATGTTGATTTAGGTGACTGTATAGGAGGAGGGTTTCTAGTGTTGGGTTTTAGTTGGGATATTTCTGGGTACTCTGATTTACACCTGTCTATTCATGTAATACTACGCTGCGAACTAAACGACAAACTCTGGATAGACGTCTGTAATTAGTTTTACATTTGACCAGCCGTATAAGTCCTCATGTGTTAGATAATGTCTTTCTTGGAATATCTACAGACAGTGGACATAAGTCTTGGTAAAATGCGAAATCACACCAAAAGTGACCGTCATGCAAAAAATGTTAAAAACCGAGTTTGTAAGTTAATCACATGAAAAAAGTTGTAGATTTAAGAGGAAACCAGATTGTCCCTTCTCTGATTTTTGTAGCTAGGTGAAATGCCGTGGAGAGGCATAGTTGTCGGTAGAATTGAGGCCA
>Ga0307514_10006295_pt1 | contig 10386 bp, 8 predicted proteins | sample 16_EM_MG_FD_203088 | JGI IMG/M metagenome (GOLD analysis project Ga0307514, IMG submission 203088) | Populus trichocarpa ectomycorrhiza microbial communities from riparian zone in the Pacific Northwest, United States - 16_EM | ecosystem: Host-associated > Plants > Roots > Unclassified | place... | reverse complement strand
CCCTCACCATCCGTCCCCACCGTACCGTTGATAGACTCAAACTTCCAAGCGACCGATAACATTGAGGACTTGTAGCAAACGCGAGTTTTCCCCGCCGACGCAGGTGATTTGACGGAAGGTGAGGCTCTCACGGCCAACACTCAGAGCGGCGACGGATGGGACAACGGTAAGTCGTGGTTGCAGTAAAAGAGAAAACTGTCCAGTATCGCTATCGAAGGTATAGAATATATAGTACGAAAATCAACATGTGTCGTAATCATGATGACCATGATTACATTTGAGCGGAATTCCTCGCGGAATTATCAACCCAGGTCGAGAGGATGCACTAAAAAGAGTGGGAGCCCGATGCACTGCTTTTCGAGCCAGGCTATCAGATATTCGAGCGGAAATATACAGATGCCTTTGGCGAAAGCAAAGGAGGCTGTCAAGGGATTACAGGGTTACTTATATCATAATTTGAGCCCCATAAAGCAAACAGAAACGGAAGAAGGCTAAGACACCCTCCGGAAACAGAAGCAAAACGTACTATTCCACTCGGTAGATTACAGAGATTTTCTCGCCAGGGGACGCGGGGCTCATCGGATGGGGTTGCATAACATCGCTCGCAGACTCGCAAACGAATACGTCTCGCTCCACTTTAACGCGATCGAGCGGTACGGTTAACCTGGAGAACCGTGAGTCGTATGCTGATTGCATTCTCGAAGCCTGGGTTCGTTGGGAGCTTTGCCAGCTGTCCTCTCGGACCTCGGGTGTTATGGTCCCAAGGCGGACAATGATCATGCAGAAAGAGATGCCCATCACGGGGCCCGTCTGTACGAGAATATTAGGCATGGAAGTGGAGTCGCTTGGATGAGTCGTACCACATCGAGGAAGGTATATTGGAGGTTACTCTTTCCAAGGAACATAAAGAGGTTGATCGCTACGGATAGACTGGACAGGAGAGGAAATCTGTGTGATGGCTTGCTGGGAGACACTTTTTAGATGACTCACGTCCACAGTGCAGCACTTTCTACCAGCACCCACATCGCTCGCTAGTGGGAACGTCAGTCCTCATGGGAATCCGTGGTCAGCACCGATGACACTGACCACGATGACCGAGCCCCCCGTAACCGCGCCAGATGCGGCGGTTTCGCGATGAACCTTCCACAAACGTATGCTGATGGCGACTAAAAGCGGGGTCAATCAATGGGTTACGGTGGAGGAATGTTTCTAGAGTACCTGACGTAAAGGCGCTGTTGCTGGATGGAGCGTCAGCGAGTGTAGTTGCGGGGTCAAAAGTGATCCGGGGCTTACAAGAGGGTCACAGAGAAACACGCTGCTATCCAGGCATTGTTGGCCTTGTAGTCAGCCGGGGTGTTGAGGTTTCGAAGTTGGTTCACCAAACCACAACCTATGGCTGGGAAGTAAAGCGATGATTAGAAAGCCGGAGAACAGGAGGTACGGCGTCGAATTACCGAGTAACCCTGCGGTAGTTATTGAAGGAATGACGCAAGCTAGAAAACTCTTTTCATAAATATGATACATGCGGTACACCTGCAATCAACGGTCAGCGGGAGTCGGGGAAGCAGGGACACAGAGGAACAACCATTATCGCATCTGCGACCACGATTTGGAACTGGAAGATGGCCACTCGGGCTAGTTGATCCACGCTGAAGGGAGGTAGGAGGTACTGGTCCGTGGTCATGCCTGGCGGTAGATACAGAGCCGCCGATATCGCCTCGCGCAGGCCAAGAACCCAGTGCTGTATCCGGCGTCAGTTCTGGCGGTTGGTATGACCACATAAGTTACTTACGGAAACGATACTCAACCCAAAGAAGGCTGTCCCGAAGGCCATTGCCTTGTTGACCTTCCGCCCGGTTGATACCTTCTTCCATTGCGCATAGACCGCGACGATAAGGAGAGGGATAAGTAAGCCTGCCATAGGATTGAAAGTTCATCGAGTGTGCTGCGTACCAGAGACACCTAAAAACACATACCAACTAAGAGAGTCTCTGAGAATACCCCCAGAAAGAAGGCCAATGGAAACGTGACGGGCGACATCTAGGGGACAGTTTTACAAAGACGCAACGTTCCAACACGGGGGGGAGCAGGAAAACGTCAGTGGAAGTGGTTGGAGTGGTTGCATTTATTATCCGGGGGGAGCGATATTATAAGGTTGAGGACCATGGGGATTTTGGTCGGCCTGAAACATGTTGCCAGAGGCAACTCGACCACTGACGGTCCACGATCAGCCACCTTACCGACGACCTGGATGTATGATTTTGCCATCTGGGATTCGACCCGACCCGTCCTGGCCGAGAGGACGGGCGATAATGGGGATATGCACAAGCGAACTCCGTGGCTAAAACTTTTTGCGTCCTCAATCACTGGGTGACTATCCGTACGCCGATGGGGTGCGAGTTATGAACTGTTAGTTAGAAACGCGGCACGTTTTTCACCGAACCCTACGGGCCGGGTTCAATGGGGTGAATCATAGGATTTCCCCTTGCCCCGATTGCATGCAACAAGTATCTGTAATTACGACTTCAAATGAGAGATATAGCCCAAAATTTCTCGGACGCGACCGCCGTGTGCATTCCAAATTTCAAGTGGAGGCAACAGAAAAAATGATATCTTGTGAGGGTTCTCATGGTCGGACGCCGAGTGCATTCTGAGCTTTTGGCAAACGCGTGGGAACGAAACCACATGGCCAGCACCCATTAGCCGACTCGCGGAAATCGGGTAAGCAAGTTTTATTTCCTAAAAAGGTACTACGTTTGCTGACATAATCTACGCTTTTGAACCCTCGCCCCCCATAGAGCCTCACAAGCTCGGCTAACAAGCTCGGCTAATGATGAAGGAGGAACGCATTCGGTCCCGTTCAAACAAGTCTGTGTTGCTCGTCTGCATCGGAACCTCTGAACCAGACCCGCAGGGGAATGGGGGACTTGAGGCCGGATCATAACCTCGGGGCTCTCAGACCCTCAAGTCTGACTCTTCAGTGTACGTACGATATTTCAAATTGGCACCCCCGTTAAGCGATGACAGGTGTCGGAGCTGCACTTTAGTTCTACTTATTGACAACAGTTACTCGCCGTGGAGCGCTTATTTTGTTAGAAACCTTTTCTCACGGTTAGAAACTGGCTGTAGTTATGAACAGTAGGGTTCGACCGTAAATGCCACTATAGATTTCTCCGATCATCATCTGTGGGTACCTCGTTATCCGTGTCCCCCTCACTGCTGTGTTGCCCGGATGTCTCGTAGCTGTTCGAGAAACCGACTGGTTCCTTCTCGGAGAGCATCCCCTGGAGTAATGCCAACTCCAGATTAGCTGCCTCGTCCAGTTTAAAATCAGGATGAATACCCGGTGGCACAGGACTCTGGGTGGGGGTGAAATCTTCGTTAAGACCATCCTCTTCCTCGCTCTCAAACTCCGATTCTGAGTCATCGCCGATCAGTTCGATGGCCTGGAGTTTATATTGGCATGCAGTCCCGTGCCTCGTTTTTCACAACAAGTTACAAACAGTTATTAACCGTGTGAAAAACTTGCTGTAAATAGTTCATGCGTTTTTCACCGAACCCTAGTCAACTCGGTAGCAAAACCCAAACTACGGTCGGGGTCCTCCGGGGTCCTGACAGTTCCCTTTTTCGCTGTCAAAAGTCTGTCGAAAACAGAAGCAAAAGTCCTACGGATAGTCACCCACTGCATGGGCATTCATCCTTCCTTTATTCCAACTGTTTGTGGCTACCCCCGTCACAAACTCAGACGTCGGTTTGGCCACCGCGGGTACCTGGAAACCCTCTGAGAATTGAAAAATCGGCTGCGTTAAATCGCGCGAGACATGGCTTCCATCAGGTGGAGGATGATCGTGCCAGGAACGATAGACGCGAACTACCGATTGAGCGCCGGCTCTTGGGGAAGGATCAGAAAAATTTGGAGTCAGCTTTTACACGCGATTGTGTACATGCATAGTCGCGTACTGCAAGCGCTTCGAAGTGATTCCACCGGGAAGCGGCGCAGCCGCCTTCAATCTCGTGTACGGTTGGCGAGCAGGCTCGTGGGGGCTGACTCGGGATTTTCCTGATGGTCACGGCTGCGTGTTCCGTCAGTTCACCTGCGCGCATGGAGGCAAGTTCAAGGGTGTCGAAACTCGCAAAGGTACCGCATTCACCTATCTACTCGAGTGTCCGGCTCGCAGTTACTACGGAATCCTCCAAAAGACCTGCTTTTGAATCTACTCCTCGTGGCCAGTCTTGCCAAGATGAACGACCTCGGATCCGCTTCGAGTCGACGGGCTATCATTCTGGTTTCCTTCCCCGACACGGTCTTCCGATCTTACGGCTCTGCCAAGTTCTTAAGGACCAAAAATTACGGACCACAGAGCTATAACCATCCTACCGCGAGGAAAAGTCAACGAGGCTTTGCCTGCTCCAATTACACCCCAATCATTTACGATTCTCCATCCAACCCCGATTTCCGACGTCTTGCACCTCTCCGGTTTTGTCCTGGCTACGGTGAATCCTTCCTTCGACGCCAGGAAGGTTTTTGAACATACAACCTGTACGAGAGGTTGTGAACGAAATTTATCGTTCAGGGGTTGTCGATTGTGGGTCTATCTCGTGTTTTCGTTGTTGCATTCTACGTCAGACGTGGGCGGGGACAGCTGTCGTTGGGAGTCACAAGATATGATATCTAACCAATTCTATATGCCCTTATCTCCTGTCGTTGTATTGCCTTTGTCTAAATGTGTTTTGCCTCGCGTTCGCTTCACGAGCGTTGGAAGCGAAGTTATCCAGTTTTTTGTCGAGACTGGGATTGCCCGACGTTCAGCTTTCAAGAACATGGAATTGTAAGAAACCTTGAAAAACTGTCGCTAAACCCCCTGGTCAAGTCCACTGACATTACCAGGCGGCACCTTCCTAATATGGGCGGTGTTTCCATATTTGGACATTAATGACCAAGCCGAACAATGCTCGTCATCCCTGTCGATCAGCTGGACGCCTATTGTTCCCACCCGGGCTTTTGTTCCATGGCTGCATATAATCAAGAGCACCTGGGTTGGATTTCTCCATCACCAAGCTAGTCTTGTGATTCCATCTCCTCTCTCCTCTCGCCTGTATCCTTATTGCTCTCACTCTCTCTTGGTGGGTACTCCCTCAACGTGGCCAACGTGACGCTCAACCTTGATTGCAGACTCGTCGTGTCCTCAAACATACCCAAAAACCCATCAATTTTACTCTCTTTCAGTGTTCACGAGGTCCGTTTTCGACGTCGTTTGCGCGACTATGTCCGTTATTAATCTAAACTCCAGTCACGATCCCATGTCCTCCGTCATCATCGAGATTGATGCTGCTCCCAAGTTTGCGTTCCTCGCGCTCCCACCTCCTCCCAAAAAGAAACGCGCCGCGGTCAACAATACATTTCGTGCCCCTGCATCGCCTGTAAACCGTTCCAATACCATCCTTGCCTGGGCCGAGACCGTCCATCCTGGATCCCCGGCACCCATGACCCCTGCATCAGGTCTCTCTCTTCCCCGCAGCGCATCTTACGTGTCCTCTCCGCGCATTCAAGCTTTCCGTCGTTCGTCTCTCACTCGCGTCGGTTCTCGCCGTCAGTCCGTCAGTTCCACCAGGAGCAGGATACCCTCCGCCTCATTCCTATACTTCGCCGATGCCCCTCGAACTCCCGCTAACCCTACCCCTGCGACACCCCTCCCCGCTGACGCAAAGTTTGACTTTGCTGCTTTTGGTTATGCATCGATTTTTGTTGACGTGCCCGTGTCCACCCCCATCACTCCCGCTATCTACAAGTCGAAGCAGATGACACGCCTTCCAAGTCGTCAAGACGCGACTACCGGCTCTGCTCCCACTACCCCTGTCACCAAATCCACCGGAATGTTCAAGCGTCTGCTTGGTAGCAAGCCAAAAACGACCAAATCCCAAGCTAAAGCTCAGACGAAAGGGGGAAAGACCAATGTAAACCCCATCGTCTCGGATTATGTGTCCGTTTCACTCGAGAAACGCTCAAAGTACACCGAGCAAGCTTCTTCCGGGGTTGAGAAGAAGAAGCGCGAGGTGTATGCGGCTGTTCTCCCTCCCACGGTCAAGCAAGAGGCTCAGATACGTCAGGCTATCGAAGGAGGAACTCTCGAATATAACATTCGAAAAGTCATGGAGGAAAAGGCTAAGCGAGAGGGGACCGCGGTAAAGGTTAGCTCGACCGAGGGAACTAAGGTTGTCGAGGGAGTTGAGACTGCTCATCGGGATGCACAGGGTGGGGTTTGGTGGGACCAGGAGGAAGAGTGGGAGTTTGCTCATCTTTTGGCCGTCAACAACGTTCCAGTCAGCGCTCGGTGTGTAAATGCCGAGCGTTGGGTCACTTTCGGAAACCCCAAGCCCAAGGAAGACGAACGGGATGACTTCACCGAGTTCTCTTCCCTGCCCTCGAGCAAATGCACGGATTTGCATTACATTCGTCCCTTGTTGGTCTTGGACGACTCGAATGAGCAGCTTGTTCGTTGTCGAACGAAGAGGAGCCCCTCTGTTGCCGGTTCAATTATCCTGCCCTCACCCTCAACCAAGTCCTCAAGCATCGTTTTAGCGATCCCTTCTAGGCCAACCAGGGCCAAGCACCTCCTCCAACCCGGCTTCCTCAGGGATGTGGTCGCGATTCCACTAACCCCCTCGACCCCTTCCGCGTATTCTCATACCTCCTCTCACCCTCGCAGCCCTGGACGTGTTACTCGGTTCGTCGTTGGCGGCAGCTCCACGTCTGGATCAGTGAGGCGTCAAAGAAGCCGAAGTCGCAGTGTCCCTAGGAAGCAGAGGAAGCCTGCCCCTCCTCCCTTGAAGATCGTCCCTCTCGGTCCAGCCACCAAGTTGGCCGTGAACGTGGAACCCGAGGACGACGGCAGAAGGTTATTCTTAGAGGATTCCTTCAAGCCTGATCCCACCCTAATGAATTCTCGGTGGTCAAGGGACACCACTGCCGTTGCCTCTCGTCCTCCATTGACAAAGTCGTCCGACTCGGATCGCTCCGTCAACCACTTTGCTCTTGTTTCCGTCCCCAAAAAGTCCCGAGGTCTTGGTGGCCTCTTCAAGAAGGGCGATAGGAAGTAATGACCAAGAAGCCCGTTCAAGAAAGGCGCAGAGCGTCTTCTCCTTACTCACCCTGGTGTATATTTGAGCCGCTCTCGTTTCGTCTTTTTAATGTCTATCACGTCTTTTCTCGGCTATTGTTCATACCCCCATGGCTTGATGCTTGTTATGAAGTCTCTCATAGTGTTGGGCGACATTTTGGTTTCTTTCCTCTCGCTGAACCACCCGGTCCTGCTGGTTGCAGATATCCTGTATTATTACTAGTTATCGTTGTATCTTCTAGTCCGTTGCAATTAAGCTTTCGCTTTATATCCGTGGGTCGGCCTCGCCATAAGAGGCGCCCGTCGAATGTCTGTTTCGCTCTTTCAACTCGCCAAAACTCAACACCGAAGCACGGAACTCCTAACACTCGCGGATTCGACTACGGCGTTCTCACTTGGAACCTTGTGGGAATGGGGATAATTGGTATAGGAATTGACATTGTCCACACCCCGAGGATTGCGTCTCTGGTTGCTCGACGGACCCCCATAAAACTCGCAGCTCGAATCCTCAGCCCGAGCGAACGTCGCGAATGGGAGGCCTTGTCTCCTTCCATCCCCTCTGTCCCGCTTTCCACCGCCGAGAGAGATTTGGACGCGATCATGTCTGAGAAGTGGTTCAGGTTCCTCGCAGTTCGATGGGCCGTCAAGGAAGCCGGATTCAAGGCTCTCTTCCCTCTCTACAAACCTACTTGGAAGGATTTCACTGTATCTAAACCGCCGGAAGAAGGTGGCAAACCGCGTCTCACATTTGAGAATTGTGCGAGGGTGAAGATGCACGTCTCCGTCAGTCATGATGGTATGTACACCATCGCGAATGTGTTGGCCGAAGGATAGCCCTCGTGTACGTATACTCTTCTACCTTTGTTCTTGGAGAGTGCTGATTGAGTGTTAGAATACACCGCGGGTTCCAACGTAATTTTTACTGTGTCTGCGTCTGTCAAATAGACTTCGTAAGATGACGATGCCTGAAGCAATCCTACATTCGTGTACATGCACAACCACACTCTTTGATTTCCTTCACTCAGCTCAACGCCCCGATGCTCGATCACCCTTGAGTCACCTCTCATCCCACTACCCACGATCCAGAGACAGATATGCCCCCGCCGTTCTATGTACACGATGACCAGCCACAAGGTTATTCAAATCGTAAAGACGCGTCGTCTTTGATGTGAGTAAATGTGTCCCAAGGTATCTAGCGGTGACTAAGTCGCGAGATCAACGTGGGCCGCATCCGTGAATTGGAGAAGCAAATCGAGCAAGGCACAGGGGACATAATCAATCTCAAAAGAGCTCGAAACTCGTTGCTGAACATATCCATAATCCTACCCCCTGAAATCCTCGGGTCCATCTTTCGTTGGAACGTCATTCCGGATGGAGGTCTCCCTCATTTCGATGGACTACCGAAACGCGCTTACAACTTCCTCCTCGTTTGCCACCATTGGTTCGAGGTCGCCTCTCGCGCTCCGGAGCTTTGGAGCTTCTGAGGATACACCTTGAAAATGTGGTCACTACGGTACAAACATTCCGGGGCGACTCCCGTCGACCTCGTCCTGAACTGGTTCCCTCATATCTGTTCTGACGCCCCTTTCGACCGTCCCCTTCGGAATGCCCTTCAAAAACGGGCCGCATCCGATGCTATACGGTCCCTTCATCTTCGGGGTGAGGAGAGGTCCCTTCCGACCTCCATTCTTTCCACGTTGACCCCCGACGACGAAGTCGTTAGATACAACAGCATCGAGTCGATCAGTTTGGAATCCGTGGATATCTCCGACTTTTTTTGCTCGCCACCGCTTCCCAAAACTGTGGTACCTTGACCTCTCAAACGGAGTTGAAATTTCATCCTGGGAACACCTCGGATTACACACCACAGTTCTGACTACCCTATCTCTCGAAGATCCGTTCCATATTCCAACCACTCCTCAATTACTCTCGCCAAGTACACGATTCCCCGCGATAACGGAGACTAGTTCACAACCCCGGTACCTCTGCGCCATTTGAAGAAGCTCTCCCTGTGTGGCGACGTCCATCTCGTCTTACAATTACTGCGCCAACTAGATCACCCCGAAAAAATGGACGAGATGTCATTGACTGTATTCCATCACACAGTGGAAATTATTTCGGCCACGCGTGGCTCCCAGCTGATTCCGACGGAGAAAAGTGAGTCAAATTACATTTGTTCCGTGTTCAGTTCAGTTCAGTTCACGGCAACACTATTTTGGAGAGACTTGGGACGTTTCATCACGGACAAACCCTCCTCCTATCGGCGTCGGGAAAGTGCTATCGCGCAAGACAGAAACCGCCGAGAGGGTTTCCAAAATCCGCAGGGTTTCAATTTGGCGGGCTCGGGTTTTGATAAGTATTATTTTGGGATAGCCTGAGCGGGTTCGATCTCTGGAGGTTAGAGCGTTGGGGTTGCTCGACCACCCCACTGCAAAGTCTCCATATATAAATGCCTCTTTCTTGTTCCTTCCCACTTTGAACCCCTCTCATGTCAACCTCGGCGAAGCTATCACCTCTACGGCACTTGGTCAATATCCTTTCCGATGCCGTTACACGCATCGATGAAAAATACGCGTCAGCAAATCTAGAGTTCCCCACGCTCGACAGACCGTTCAACGAGGAAGACCCCGCATGGCAGCTGTTGTCTGACCACAATCTTGCCCCTCTTGCCTCGATAGTCGTGGCTGCTGCCGACCAGTTGGTCGTGTCAGTGAGACCCCCAGCAGTAGCTGTTGTCGATATGGCACAATCGGTACGTATCAGCTTGGTCCTCGCTACCTTTTGTCGGCCCGGGAGGCCGTGGCTGATGGCTTGAATTTGCGGAGTAGCATTTCATTTCTGCGTCCTTGAGATTGGTGTGTGAAACCAGCGTTGTAGAGATCCTGCGCGAGGCTGGACCGCAGGTCAGACTTCAAGCTTCGCCCCTCATCCCCCGCCCGGACTGACTTTCTGTTTCGGATATATAGGGTCTCCACGTAAAGGACATCGCATTGAAGAACAAGCAGCATCCCAATAAGTTGGGTATGTACTCCTCGTGATCAACTTCGTTTCACCGTAGATTTATATCTCGAATTCCCATGGACAGCCCGTATTTTGAGATTGTTGGCAACGCACCACGTCTTCGTCGAAGTCAGCCCCGACGTGTTCGCGAACAACAGCTTATCCTCTGTATTGGACACTGGAAAATCAACAGAGGCCCTGTTCACCCAGTACGTTCAACATTGCTGTACCGAACATGGTAGAGTTGACATGGCCGAATTTGCAGACC
>Ga0307514_10006294_pt1 | contig 10387 bp, 7 predicted proteins | sample 16_EM_MG_FD_203088 | JGI IMG/M metagenome (GOLD analysis project Ga0307514, IMG submission 203088) | Populus trichocarpa ectomycorrhiza microbial communities from riparian zone in the Pacific Northwest, United States - 16_EM | ecosystem: Host-associated > Plants > Roots > Unclassified | place... | reverse complement strand
CTCTCGGGGCTTATATATCTCCACCGTATCACGGATAATCGTATGACAGGGACTGCGACACGCAATCTGACAATGATGAGGAAGCTCTGCGGGGAGGAGAATATGAAGAATGTGCTTTTGGTGACGTCCAGATGGGAAATGGTACAAGCCGCCCCCACGGCATCGCCGCATTAGAAGTAGCTCACTGGCTAACATGACACAGATGGATTATGAGCGCTGCGTGGAAGTGGAAAGAGAGGAGCTGCTTGGTCCAGGAGGGTTTTGGCACGGGATGGTCTCACAAGGGGCAGGACATGCGCGCTATAATGGGACCCTCGAGGCCGCTCGGCAAATCATCGACCGAATCGTGGTCCAGTCTCCAGTTTACCTTCGAATCCAGCAAGAATTGAGTGAGGGGAAGGATGTCAGGGACACGGAGGCTGGTCAAGCTCTCATAACCGAGCTTGAGAGGCAAGCACAGAAAAGAGAAAGGGAGTTGGCGCAAATCAAAGCGGACATGCTCAAGGCATCTGAGAACGCGGAGCGAAATGCTCAATTGTTGGAGGAACAACGCCAGATGTCCGACGATTTAATGAAAAAAATGCAACAGGACCAAGAGAATATGCGCAAGATGCTGGAGGCAGATAGAGCCATGCTGCAGCAAAGGGTCAATGAATTACAGGCATCTTTGAGCAGGAAGCGGAAATGGTGGCAGATATGTGTAATTCAGTGAGGTACATTTGTTGGTTAAAAACCCAAACCAAAAAATAGTCTCGCAATAGTACCTTGGCAACGCCAGCGCTCATCGGTAAACAATCGACAAATGACTACTCGAATGTGGCTCAGGGAGGAGTTGAATCTGCTTATGGGGTGGATGGAGAAGCATGAGGAGCAGCTTGAGAAGCAGGCCGCATGGCACAAAAACGTAGTGTTTGCGAACCATGACGAGATCACGGTGCAGCGGTGGATCCGCCTTCCCCAATCCCTCTTCCCCAATCCCTCTTCTAGCTCTATCACTTCGAGAAGCCATTTCATAGTATTCATAAGCTCCGAGTCCCCGTGGCATACTGATGACATGGTCGCGAATGGTGATTGGTTATTATGCTACGAAGATCTGCCAGTTATTAATTGAGTCCTAGCTGAATATGGCATGGTGTTGGCGCAGCCAAGGCCTCTATTTTTATTTTCATTTTTTTGTTTGAGTCCTCAATTACCTAGCAACCCCGCAGAAATACGTTAACTGGTCATATATAGCCTTCGGGGGAAAGGCGTATAGACTCCAAAAGGAAGGGAAAAAAATGGAGTAGAGAACATTCTCCCCGCTGGGGGTACGCCAAATTTGAAATGTTAAGATGCTGGTGCCGAGACAATTGTCAAATTCAAACCGCCACGCATATTGGGGTCCTCATTTTCGGGAGATGAAGAGGAGCTTGTTGAAACTTTTATTGTCCCAAACTTCATCCAAAACACCAGGTGCCCTAAATAAACATCGTGGGAACAATAAAATGTAGTTGCTGAACTCTGTGCATGGTTGTCTAATACATAAGTGTCGTCAAGACTACTGCATGGTGGTGCATACATGTATTATACAAACAAGCGATTGAGTGATGGAATAGTAGGAGGTAGTTGATAACAACTCAACGAATACGGAAAGTTAACTATGCTGCAGGTAGTCTAGCGGTTCTCTAGCAATCCTACATGATAACGCAGGGGTCATGGCGCCTTCTAGGTGCACTGGTACTCAGTTGCACTTGAATCTCTGCGATACTTGCCTGCAGTCTTTGCCTTTCCTCATCCATCGCTCTCTGCAGATCTTCCTTCGCCCTCTGTGCCTCAGCCAATAACTCCTGCTGCCTACGGTATTCCTGCGCAAGCAGTTCTGCATCCCTTGCAGCCTGTTCAGCCATCTGCTCGGCCTCCCTGCGCATCTCCTCTTGAGCTTGCTGAAGCTCCAGGGCTTGTTTTTCCGTCTCAGTCAAGGCTGCTTGACCCGCTGACGTTTCCGTAATATCCTTGCCCTGGCTGAGCTCCTGTTGGATTGCCAGATAAATTGGAGCTTGGTGTATAAGCCGACCGATTATAGCTGTCGCAGCCTCCGTTGTGCCATTGTACCGAGCATGAGTTGCGCCTTGTTCAACCATTGCATGCCAAAATCCGCCGGGGGCGAGCAATCCCTCATACTCACTCTCCTCGGCCAGTTTTTGATCTTTCTATATTGTATTAGCGGATATTGTTCACAACGAAAGGGGGGAAGGGAAGGGGGGTCTATCAGCCTTACCACCGTCTCCCATCTCGTCGTCACTAGAACCACGTTCTGCACGTTCTCCTCCCCACAGAGGTTTCGCATCATAACAAGGTTCCTCACTGCACGGCCCGTCATGCGGTCATCTGTGATGCGGTGTAAATAGATCAACCCTGACAACTTGAGTGCTCTCTCATGCTGCAGAGCAAGCCAGTTCGCCACAGTGGAGAGAATATCACTATCTGAGCGCTCTGTGTCATCGAAACCAGGTGTGTCCACAAGGTAGACATCATAGGACTGCCCATCTGCGGTCTCATGCACCATTTTGACTGGCCTGACATCCTTGGTACCTAGAGCAATGGTAGTTAGTCGAGAAGAGGTTTCGATATAGCAAAGAAATGTGGGGTATAGGGGTGACTAACATGAAGTCAGGCCTCTTCCAATCTCAACATCACCATTTTGTGTGAGTTGTTTAATGAATGAGCTCTTCCCCACGCCTGTCATTCCCATCACAGCGATGAAGATCGGAGGCTGCTTGCTCCATTCCTGCCACTTCGAAAAATCAGGATTGTCCATACTAGCGGCTCAGGTATCCGTACTTGAGTTCTGTAGAATCACCAGTAAGATAGATACTAGACACTTCCTCAATCGTTGATTAACTACCTAGGTACGAGTATTCTAGGTATTACCATGTTGGCAGCCGACAGATCAGCTGATTTTCACGCATTGATGTATTAGACCTGCATGCAGATACACAGGGTGTTGGCTTCTCCGAACTACTGTGGTTCATGCAGCTCGCAGTCTGTTCTAGCTAGCCAGTTGTTCTGGGCTCCTGGACTGGGGAAGATTGAAGTCTGCAGGCTGCATGCGGTATCGGAAAGTATACGTACTAGTCTCGGCACCACGCCATCGTAGAGGTGGGTCCACCAAGCAGCTGCAGCTTGTCCCACAAGCAGAGTATATATATACCTACTCACGCTGCTGGTTTACGACTAGCGAAACTAACCATTGGAACTACGAACTGCAAGTACCGCATCCACTGGGAAAGAACAATCCATGGTACTCTACATATCGACTTGCGTAGCTTCTGTAGTAAAAGGGAACTCTGTACATGCATATAGTCAGGAGCATTAGCAACAAGAGTACTCTACGTGTACACTTGTTGTGCCGTGGGTGAACCCAAATTTTCAAGGGAGCAGGAGCGGGAGCGTGGCCGCCTCATAGCCTAAGGCTGCACAGACTTATATATAGACTCAAAACAAAAAAAGGCTCTATATACGTGTACAAGGAAGCTCAGGTGCCATACCTACTTGGGCCGGCGCCGTCGTCCAGCGCATACCTAGGTATCGGCCGAATATCAGCTACTAGTTTCGATCTGGAGTAGTACCTATATGTACGTATACGTATACGTGCGAGCCATGTATGTACGTATACGTATACGTGCGAGCCATGTATGTACGGTTCGGCCCGGCAAGCCACTGATCCTAGTCGCATCGATTGGCCAAAGCCTACCAGAAAATGCTCAGATCTGCATCAGTTGAGCTGGCAACAATAACCCACATGATTTGTTGATCCAGACCCTGGTGGGACATCATATTCCCATGTCAACTCCAAGAACAGGCCTTTGAGCAAGGCAAGGTTATTTTTGAATATGAATAGGAGTGGGAATACAGGTGAACCTATGACTTTGCATCCTATGTAAGTGCATATCCTCTGATAACGCATAGAAAGCTCCTGGCGAGTTTTTTTGTTAGTAAAAATCACAGCCTAAGAGGCGCATAACTGTACATTGCATGCATACTTATTGGCGCCTTCCCAAAATACAGATTAGTGTGTACAGGCACTCCGAGATAGCATAGTAGGGTATGAGTTTAGCCTAAGAAGTCGGATATTCTGGTATTTGGGTTGAGTTTCGTAGCTTAAAGAGCAGAAGGTCTGACTGTTTTTTTCTTCTCAGTACACAATGGCATCTGTACCATATACGTCAACTTGCGATCCAACAGATGGTGAGCGTGCACAGCTCTATCGCTACCATTTGGCAAACAAAGTCTTGAACCAACATGAGCGTGCGCAATGGTAATTAGCCCACGAGATTATAAAAGTGTATGCTAAATTAATAATAGGTTCCAGCGCTCCTTTGACCGATCCATCAACCAAAGTACTGTTTCACGCATCCTCCGCAAATTTAATGAAGATCCAGATTTGCTTCTTGCAGTAGAGACTACGCACAAATCAAATAAACGCAAGCGTGAAGTTCTACTATACATCCTGAGTTGGAATCTGCATTATTAGCGTGTTTTTTACAACATGAACGTGAGGGACCTATTAGTGGAGAGCCCCTGCGAGGAAAAGCAAGAAAATTATATGCTTTAATGTAGCCAAACCATGTGGTTCCCCAATTGAGGTATCATATTTGGTCGGTGTGTCACGTATTTGGTCAGTGTGTCATGTATTTGGTCAGTGTGTCATGTATTTGGTCGGGGCGTCATGTATCAGATGTCATATATTGGGTCGGGGTGTCATGTACCTAGTTAGTTCAATATCAGCTCTCTTTCTCATTTTCTGCCACACCGCATAAACCTGTCTTACTGCATCAAAAGTGCCCTGGCGGATATTATGCAGTAAGACAGGTTCGACTGTATTAAAGAATTGCAGACTTGAAAGTACCTATATCATCATTTAGCATTATCTTGAGTGAGGGGGCAACATATAGGTACTCGGTGAGGGGAAGTCAGACTGAAACGGAATATGAGCGGTGATTTGAGAAGGGTAACTAAATAGGGAAACCAAGAGGTGGATATCTGTAATAGGAAAGTCTTTGGTGAAAAACAATGAGCATATAAGCAGCGGGATCCTGCGAAATGTATTTAATTTATCCAGAGCAATCAGCTAGTATTCAAGTTCCTCGAGCATTTTACTAGCTACAATAAAGTTCACATTCGCCAAAGTCTTCTCTCTGCTCTATCTACCCTCCGCTACAATTCCGCACCTACTCATAGCTTGTATTCTTGCAATGTAGTCTACCCCTTGTAAACTAACTGGAGCCTGGAGTGTCAATAATGGCACAATGCTGCCAAGTTTGCGCGGGATTTTCGCGTAATATACATACATGCATAGCGAGCACCTTGTCACAACGCTGATTGGCCAATTCCATGGTGGCGTACGGAGTCCGCTAAAAGGTTGTACCCTGCTTATTCATCCATCGTACCCAGATTCTATAAGACAACCATATCGACATGTCTGGCCCACGTAACCATCAAAGACAGAGGTGGAGCTCCTAATAGCGTGGGTATTATCAGGGCACCCGCGAATATATCTCTCAAGTGAGTTATCACCATGACAACCTGCACTGGCACCACAGGATAGATGCTAGAAGGTCCTTAATGTGCTCCTCCAGAACTTCATCTTGTTCTGTAAATGGTGCCAAGATCTTTCCGATATTCGGGGCATGTTTGCTGGCACCTAATAGTTACGCTGCACGTGATGTGGTCAGTTACTTAAAGTGAGAAATCTATTACCGGTATGGGCATAGGTAGGAGGGTATTGCAGACTAATGGGGGTCTTCGTCCTACAGTTAGACCTTGCTATACCGGGCCTCGTTGAAGCGGAATCCTTGCTGTACTGGAATACCCCTAAGCCTCCACTACCAAAACCCCAGCTGTCCACCTAAAATGACCTTGCTATAACGGATTTTTGCTCATACCGGATCGGACAGTATGCTGAGGGAGTACATGGGTCTTTCTACCGTTGTCCCCATACATTTCTCCCTTGCCATACCGGACGGGGCATATCTGAGTGCTAAATAATCTACTCTTTTAGGCTTAATGTGACTCACATACCCCCATTATCCAGCAGAATTAGGGTTCTCGGGATGCATGTGACTCCTCTACCCTTGCCTGAGGGCTAGTGCCATAGTTTATACCGGAAAGTGCTGGATTTTAGTCGTCCGGTATAGCAAGGTCTAACTGGACGTTCATAAATGCTCTGCGACGGCATTATCTCGCATGCATCGTACATCCCCCTAGCAAGCTGCTGGAAGGAGATATTGGGACCGTGGGCTTGCTGAATATGTGCGCAGTTCAGGGCCCATATATATATCAACAGATTTCTACCTCCATGCTCAATTTTGTTGGATTTGAAAACATGTGTAGCGCAGTTGGCCAGACAGAAAAAACGTTTTGGACAACCTCAATTGTGACAATGCGACATCCATTGGCGGCAGTCTTGGCGATGACGGCAAGCCGTACGTGAACTCCTACAACAACTCTACCCACAACCACAACCACTGCACTCCGCCCTCCTGCACACCCGAGTTCCACCTCCCAACCATGGCTCTCGACCCCCTCCTCTTCACACAAACCCAGCTCTCCCTCCTCTCCACCGAGCGCACCTCCGACCTCCTCGAATCCACCTCCCTCATAACTTCCACCCCCCCCGCCGTCCTCGCCAAATACCACGGCCTCGCAATCCTCAACCTCAGTATAACCTCTCAACGCACCGGCCTCGGGGGTAAAATCATCCTTGAATTGGAAAAGGATGCTGCCGTTGGGGGCCCTGGGGGCGCGGGAGGAGGGAAGCAGGGGGTAGGAGGAGGACAAGAACATAGCCTCCGAACGGGGGATATGGTTCGGGTGGAGGAAATGCCAGCATCTGGGAGTGTGAAGAAGCGGGAGAAGGTTGAACTCGGGAAGAAAGGAGTGCAGGGGGTGGTGGTCCGAGTTGAGGGTGGAAGGGTGGTTGTAGCTGTGGAGAACAGGAGGAGTAAACCGACAGGGAGTGAGGATGATGGTGACGAGGGTGGGGTAGATGGCCTCCTTCAAGTCGCCACTGGTCGATTATGGGTATTCAAAGTGGCAAACGATACAACCTATGTACGAATGGAACGGGCAATGGCAGCCCTGAAAAACCTCCACGAGAAGTCATCATTATCGCACCTCCACAGGGTACTCCTCGGCACGGACTCCCCCTTGCCTGTATCCTCATCCGACGAGGAGAAAGCAGTCGAGTCATTCTTCGACGAGAACCTCAACTGTTCTCAAAAATCCGCAGTAAGATTTGCCCTCGCCAGCCCAGATATAGCGCTCATCCACGGCCCCCCTGGGACGGGGAAAACTCAAACGTTGATTGAAGTACTCCAGCAGCTGGTGAGGGTGCAGGGGAAGAGGGTGTTAGTCTGTGGACCCAGTAATATTTCAGTTGATAATATCCTTCTGCGGTTACCACCTGATATTCCGAGTGTGAGGATCGGCCATCCAGCGCGTTTGCTCCCGGGGGTAGTTGCCCGGAGTTTAGATATCCTCGTGCGCACAAGCGAGGCTGCAGAGATAGTAGGTGATGTAAGGAAGGAGCTCGACGAGAAAATGAAAGGCATGGCTGCTACTGGGAAAAACCGGATACGGGGATCCGAGAGGAAAGAAGCATGGAGGGAGGTGCGGGAGTTAAGGGGAGAATATCGCCGGCGAGAGGAGGGAGCTGTCAGGGGGTTAGTCCGGGGGAGTAAAATCGTTGTTGCGACCCTTCATGGTGCAAGCGGAGGTGGGGGAAGGTGGTTGCGAGAGGAGAGGTTTGATGTTGTGGTTATTGACGAGGGCTCCCAGGCGTTGGAGGCGCAGAGCTGGGGGGCGATACTACATGGTTCGGAGATGGGAAATGTGGCTGGGAAGGTAATTATCGCGGGGGATCATATGCAGCTACCGCCGACGGTTAAATCTGAAAACGAGAAATCTAAAGGTGATGGTAAGCGTAGTTCTGCGAAGAAGCTACCAAGTTTGACTAGGGCCATTCCGCTGCCGAAACCGATGGCAGAGTTGAGGAAGTTGAATATCCCGACTACGCTTTCACTACCGATGTTCACCCGGCTTCTAAACACACACGGGGAGGGCATCAAGCGGCTCCTAACAACCCAGTATCGCATGCACGAGACAATTATGACCTTCCCTTCCAAAGCCTTCTACGAGGGAAAACTCATCGCACATGATTCTGTCCGAGGCCACCTTCTCAGAGATCTCCCAGGGGTGGAAGACACAGAAGATACCCACTTCCCTATTATCTTCCTCGACACTCAGGGCGGGGATTTCCCCGAATCTGAAGGAGGGGGCGACGTAAAATCTCCTGGGATATCAACCGAAAGTAAATCTAACCCTGGCGAAATTCTCCTCTGCATATCACATGTCAGGAAGCTGTTTCTTGCGGGGGTGAAAGGCCCGAGCATAGCAGTTATCACGCCGTACTCTGCACAGCTCTCCCTGATTGTTGATTCATTTTCGCTCGCGGCGGCGAGTTCCTCTGGGGAGGAGGCAATAGAATGGGGGAAGGTGGAGTTATCAAGTATAGACGGGTTTCAGGGCAGAGAGAAGGATGTAGTTGTGATTTCGCTCGTGAGGAGCAACGAGGCCAGGGACATTGGATTTTTGAGGGAGGGAAGGAGGATGAATGTGGCAATAACGAGGCCGAGGAGGTGTTTGGTTGTTGTAGGGGATGGGGAGACGCTGGCTGGTCGAGGTGGTGGAGGCGGTGGAGGCGGTGGAGGTAAGGTGGGAAAAAATAAAGCGGAAGGAGGGGGTGTGGAGCTGGGGATAGAGGAGGGGGAGTTTGTAAGGAGGTGGATAGGGTGGTTGGAGGAGGTGGAGACGGAGGTGCAGGTGGATGTTAGGTATCCGACCTTGGAGGAGGCAGCGGGTGATGCAAGGAAGGTGGGAGTGAACTAATGGGACTATTAACCCATGTGTGCTGGGGTTCTGCAGTCCTATTATTACATTGCACAGATATGTATTTAGGCGTTTGAGCATGGACTACTGTACGTATAATATCTCGTGGATAAGTAGGGTTTCTAATTGGGGTCGTGGGTCCAGAGCCATCTCTCTTACGAAGAGGCTGAGGGGCCCTGAACTCCGGGGGCACTGAACTCCAGGGGCACTTTCAGCACTGTCTAGACTGGCAGCGAAGATTCAAACTATGAATGCCTGGGCACAGATGCTAGCAAGGGGTGAGGGGATATATTTGTTGGTGTGGCACCCAGTAATCACGTTTTGCCCTAGCTCCAACAATATTAACATCATATTGAGGCTCCTAGAGAGCATGCATTTAAGCTCACCTGGATATATTATAAAGGGCTTGTCTGGACACGTGGTGTACGCCCCATATCGACCGACATCCCTGGTTTAATATATGATCACTAGGTAAATACCCCCGCCCTACAAGCTAAGGAGAATCGCTGATTGACCAAGAATGGCAACCGGTGACTTGAAAGACAAGCGCTGGCATGTTCTGTACCTTAGAGATAGTGAGCAAAAGCTTCCTGTATAGCAAATATACTGCTGTCACAATTCCTCTCCTCATAACTCTGTATCCTTACGGTATACACCCTACCTAGATCGTTCATATCACCCGCGCACCAGCAGATACATATGGGGCGAGCGTGGGTACATGTATATGTAATGAGCGTCACTTACTCACAAACCGACTTTCGGAAATTTTCTTCATGCATGAGATCCTGTAGTCGTGGTCGAGTACCATATCTTTCTGGGATTGCACACGAACTCCGTGCCGCTAGCCATAGTCATGGTATCCTCAACTACTGAGGCCTTGCATGGGGGATTTTTCTACGTGAACTCTCCCAGGTTTGGATGCAAATTAGCTTGCTATATAGTGGTAAATACAATATCAGCTCTGAGACCACTGGTTTGTGAATAGTATGTAACCACCCTGAAGCTGCATTATGCACATATGCTTTGAATGTGCTGACTATTGTAAATTCCCACCGTCATTGTTAGACTCCGAAAGAATCGGAGCTACAAGGCGACCTTCAGGATGCCTTGTATCAGTGCTCGGTCCAGGACCCGAACCTAATAGACCCCTCCAACCCTAGGAGCAATGACTAGACAAATTGGGGAGCGAAACCGGCTCGCTCTTCGAGGGAGAATGGGCAATGATCTAAACGGATGGCTCAGGCAACAAAGGCATCGCGAGCAGTGCCTCCTGCATAGGCCTGGGCACGAGACGTCTCGTGGATAGGGACAGTGCTCTCGAGACATCTCGAGACTCTATGCTTGTGGGCTCGAGACGTCTCGAGACCTGAATTGTCTCGAGACTTTTGGGCTAATCATATACTATACTACATATGTACCTAACTACCTACTCATCATCATCTCCAGCTTCCAAGTCAAC
>Ga0307514_10006293_pt1 | contig 10388 bp, 10 predicted proteins | sample 16_EM_MG_FD_203088 | JGI IMG/M metagenome (GOLD analysis project Ga0307514, IMG submission 203088) | Populus trichocarpa ectomycorrhiza microbial communities from riparian zone in the Pacific Northwest, United States - 16_EM | ecosystem: Host-associated > Plants > Roots > Unclassified | place... | reverse complement strand
TTGCTACAGCCCTGGGCTGGGGTGGCATGGAAGATGTCTGCTTAACTGTGGGTACTGGTGCCGGTATAGTATTCTTTGCAACTGGGGTCGGGGCTGGAACGCTCATCGTCTCTGATGCCTTCACTATGGGTGTATTTGGCGTAACAGCGGGTGAGTGAGCTTGACCCATTGGCTGCGAGGTATTAGGTATCTGTGTTGCTATGGTATGCTGTACTCCTGGAACCTGCTGCAGTCCAACCATCTGAATTGGAGCTTTCCCTGCTGGAATTGTCTGACCCTGAGCTGGCTTAACTTGCTGCTCTCTCCCTTTCTGCACCAGTTGTAGAGCCCCCGCTAGTAATTGCTGTGACTTCATATACTCAGGTGATGTGGGGTCCAACGCAAAACTTATCAACGTTCGTAGTTGATTATAATTAAGTCCTGCCATAGGCTCCTTCTGGTATTTCTCTGCATTGTCTATGATGTCTTTGAAAGCAAGGAGGGTTGCTTTGTCTATCTTGACATGTTTTCCTGGAGGAGCACCAGTGATAGGCAGCTGTGCCGGCATTGGCGTTTGGCTAAGCCGTTGCTCCTGTGGCCGTTGAGAAGCAAGTTGGGCCATCTGGATTCGGGTTGCATTAGAAGCTGGTGGAGGGGGAATTGGTGCTCTGGGTACAACAGGTCGCGGTGCTGGGGTTTGGGGGAGCCCAACTGGGGAGGAACCTGGTGCGGATGGTGCTCTTTGCATTGACGTATTTACATTTAATGTATTATTAGGGCCCAAAGGCTGTGTATTGGGGGCTGGGGTTGTGGGGGGCTGTTGAGGCTGAACAGGATACTGGGCCTGGATACTCCCTCCCTGTGTTATCTGTGACTGGTTGGTAAAACCTGGAGCAGCCACAGGACCACCTGGCGGTCTTGGGGGTGCCATGTATACTCCATGTTGTTGGCCATGCATCCCATTCCAAGGTACTGGTGCCATTCCATTTGGCATAGGTACCATTTGGCCGTAATGAGGATGAATGATCTGCGACAAGGGTGGTGGTGGAAGCAGCTTCTTTTTCTTTTCCTTTTCGATGTTGAAATCTTCAGTAACTTTCCATAACCAACCCTTTCCTTCGCGTTGGACCCTCTCAAATGCGGATGATTGGCTTAGGTTGTGGCGCACACTACTTTGCCAGCCCGTTGTGGTTACCCTCAATTTGAAATAAGGGTATTTTCGTTGAATTGCCCTATAGATGTCTGGAAGACTCAACATCTTTTTCTCAGAATTTGAGATAGCTTCATGAATAAGAATGAGATACGATGCATTGGGCTTCAAGAGAGCTTCTGGTGGAAGATCCGCTTCATTAATGGGAGGTGACGGAGATCTTTTGCGCTTTGGTGGTGGTTTCTCTTTCTTAGGCTTAGGCTCTTTCGGTGGTTTAGGTTGCCGAGGCTCTTTCACAGGAACAAATTGGCCTAGCATTGAAGAGCGATGGGAGGGGGGAAGAGAAGGTGTTCTTTGATGGGATGAATTCTCGAACTGTTCAAGCGAGGGGTCCATAGGGAAGTGACTATAATCATAGTAGCCTGAGGGTAGTGGAGATTCCGCAGGTTGATAGAATTCGGATACGTCCAGCCTTGGCTTAGGAGGGCGGCCATGAGATCTCTTAGGCGCATCAGAAGTCGTGCTTGCTGGAGCTGGCAGATGAAGAGGGGCTAGTGCTGGACCAGCAGCCTCAGGAAGTGAAATTGTGGGTAATTGTATCTTTGCATTCTTCCTGGCACTCTCCGCAGTGGCTTCTTGTGTCCTTCTCTTTGCTTGTGCGGCAGTTTCTTTCTCCCTAGCCTCTCGCATGAGCCTCTCCTGCCTCTCTAAGAGGCACTTTTCCTGCCTTTCTGCTTCTTGCCTGGTCTTTCCCACCTTTTCCGCTTCGGTTAGTGACTTCTGTAACTCTTTGTTCTTCAGGACATCCCTCAGCTGCTTCTCCTTCTTCAACTCTCTCTCCCTTAACAATGCCTCTCTGGCCTGCTTCTTTGCCGTCTTCCGTGCCTTCGAATCTCGCCCCTCAAGCTCCTTTCGCTTCCGCTCCTCCTCTGCCTCTTCCTCTCTCAGTTTCCTCAGGCGTTCCTGCCGGTCTCGGAATTCTCGTTCCCTCAGTTCTTGTACCCGCCTTGCCTTTTCTTGTTTCTGTCTCTCACGTTCTCGCTGTTGCTCAGTGAGTTGCTTTTTTGGCGGTCCTTTCATTGGTTTCTTAGATATGACTTTAACGGTCTTTGTTGCCACGATTTTCTTGGGTCGGCCCCTGCCTCGCTTTTCCGGTTCTGGCGAAGATTTGGGCCTTTTTAATGCCTCAAGCACCTTGATATTTTTGCGTGCTATGGGTTTGTGTCGTTGTGGGGATGGCTTCTTTCGCTTCCGGGTGGGCCCCGAGATGTAGTCATCACCATCATCCTCATCTTCCGAGTTGCTAGATGCCCCTTTGTCACTCCCTTCCGCTTCCTCTCCCTCGAATTCCTCATTGCCGTCATCCAAGTTATTTATATCTCTCGCATCCTCCGAATCTTCCGCATCCTCTTCACCTTCATCTTCATCCTCATCCTCCCCCTCATCCCTCTCAAGGAAGGCTGCGGGATATCCACTGATAAATGACTTACCGCAGACTGGGGGCGGGCGGCCCTCGTCATCTTCTTCATATCCATCCAAAGAGTCATTCTCACTCATGTCTTCCGCAGATGGAGCCATTGCATAGGCATTTTCTTCGGCCTCCAAGTCACTGTCAACATCCTCTTCCTCTTCCTCCTCCTCCTCCTCCCCCTCCTCCCCCTCCCCCTCCTCCTCTTCCTCCTCATTCTCATTCTCACCCTCATCGCCCGCTGCTACTGCCTTTTCCTTTGCTTCAGCTCCCTCTCCCTCCTCCTCATTGAAATCCGTCGTAACCTCTCTCCCACTGCCATCCAGAAACTCCAAGCTCATCCTTTCCTCGCTTTCTTTGCCTGCGGCAGCAACCCCGGATTTTTCATTTTCAAGAGGATCTCGGGGTGGGAAAATCAATGCGAATCCAACACCACCAATCTGAATTCTCCATGCCTTCTCACCCGATGGTTTAACATGACCCCCCTCCTTATGGAGTAACCAAGTGCTACCACATTCAACCCACTCCTCTTCCACGAATGCACCGTTCTTTCCCATGACTTCCAACTCAAACGCCCCTTTGTCTGTATTGAACGATAGTCGAGCATGCCTCCGTGAGATGTTCTTCCTAGCAGACTCCCCAGTGGGTGGTAAATGTATCAGAGCCTCCTCATTTGGGCGGGTAGCTTCCTGAGGATATCCGGCCGGCTTCGCAGCAGTGAACGGGTCTGTGAAGAAAGACCTCGTAGATTCATTGTAGTTACTGATTAGACCAGTATGGGTGGTCATGGCAATCGAAGTTCGTCGAGAGTTATTCGGCGTCCTGGGACCACTTACACTTGCTGATGAAGAAGCTACGGATTTCACTTTTTTAAATCTGAAAGCCTGCTGTTGATGACCCCTTGCTATCGACTCTGTTTGGCCTCTGCCTCCTCGTTGGCTTCGAGTCCGGTTCAGAGCCCTGTCCCGTGGGGAGGATTCTGCTCTTCCAAATACCACCGCCGCATTCTTAATGTAATAAACATTTCCATCGTCGAAGCACAACTTCACATAGGCATCAATTCTTCGTCCTTCTTCTTGTGGTGGTGGTGGTGGTAGTGGTGGTGGCGGTGGTGGCGGTGGTGGTGGTGGCGGTGGTGGTGGCGGTGGTGGTAATGACGGTGCTGGTGGTGGTAACGTAGGTTCCAGTGACGTGAAAGGGAAGGTGAGGCCAAGGATAGCATCTGTCATTGCACCTTGAGGCATTGTAGGAGGTGTTTCTATGCGAACTGAGGGAAACGGCATTAGTGGATTAGGGGGATATTGTGCTTCAATATGAGAGTGTGCTGGCATGAGGGGGTTCGGGGTTACTGAAGCCGTGGTTGCTTGTGAGCTCTGATAAACAGGATGGATTGGAGACGGCTGTAGATGTGGGTAAGGTGACTGGGAATCACTGGACGAGGTAGAGATATCATTGGGTAAATTCGTAAATACATGGCCGCTCTGTCCGTTGGAATTGGCAGTTGTTTGGTTAGCCTTGTCATGAATTTGCTCATCTTGAGCGTTTTCAGCAGATTCAGCTTCAGTTGCTCGGGCCCCAGAGTTTGAATCCAGTGATAAGTTAACGTCTTCTGTATCCAAGTCTGGTAGGTCGGGGCTGGATCCTTTGTGAGCACTTCTTGGTGTATCCTGCATATCGGCGTCGTGTTCAGTTGATACTGCTCGTTTAATGATATTACCAGGCTCGGCTATACTTACGGACCCATCTTCTTTGCCTTGTAATACTTCCACATATTGGGTGGGGCTGGCCTGTTGGGACTCCTGGTTGGTGCTTTCGTCTCCTAACCGTTCACTGTGCTCACTGCCGGTAATCTTGACTATCCTTTCGGTCGTTTGCTCCATTTCATCTTGACTTATGCCGAGTATCGCGTCACTTATTCCACCCCGCTCATCTACCTTAAAGCCTTCCTGATGAAATGGTGTTGGGGTTGAGATCGGTTCCTTCACAGTTGACAGCACATCCGATGCTTGATCGCCTGGCCTCGCATGCAGTCCAGAGTCTGGATCTTGACTAACGGCCTTATCGACATCCTCGTCGTCACGTCCCCCACTGCCAGCCTCATGCTCGGCCAGATGGGCCGCACCTTGGGGCTCCACGGGAGTGTCGATGATTGTCACAGATTCCCCAGGAGAATCATTCGCCATGATTGCAATCACGATCACAATCCTGGGCGTTCTGAGACTCCTGTGATCCTCTTCCTAGCAGAATATATAAGATCTTGTTGAGCCGTCCAGTTTTTTTGCCCTTTGCCACCTCCACGATTATCCGTGTAGATGTGAGTTAACAGTGATAGTGAGAGTCGCTTCACAGTGGGTGTAGTTGTTATTGCTGGCGCTGGATGCGCTGATTGGGATTGGCGTTGACAAGAACCCAAAGGTCTACCACACCCTCCCGTTGAACGACGATGGCTAGGTAAATTCTTCTAGCTAAGCCTTTGTACACAGATCGCGAGGGCCTTAGGAATGCGTACTAAAGCCCGAGGTCGTTCCAATCGCTGCAAATGTATCTAACTGTAAACATGAATTAGCTCTGGAAACAGGTACCATGCACCAAACTTGAGCCCAAGATGTAAGATGTAAGCAATGGGGACTTATGTACAACTACGCACAATATGACAGGCTGATTGGAAAGATAGCTGGCTTGTTGCATGAGGGGTGAGAGACCGCTAAGAACCGATGGAAAGATTTCTTGGCTGTGATTTTAGGTAAGCACGAGGTAGGTATATAGCGGTGTTACTGTATATACTAGTCACGAGATGGCCCAAGTAAGCTCTATATATATATCCGACGCACCGCCAAGAGGGCCTAAACCGATCAACCCAGCTCCGAACCCGCTTGCAATGAGTTATGGGCCAAACCCCGCGTCGTTAACTCTCCTAGAAAGGCTCGGGCGATTCCCAGCTCGCTCGAAGGTCCGTTTCTTAGGCTGGTAAGGACTATGACACCTTAGAGAAATACCTTCAGCTCACGGAATGGTTTTGTGCCAGCATAATATCCTACCACTCTCCTTCTGCAACCCTCACGGTTGCTCACAAATCTCTCTACCCATCTTCTTGCCATCCCAAGACTCAAGAAGCGAGGGTAGATATATCCAACCTTGTTCGCACACTCTCTACAGACGTCCTACAAGATGGGGAATGGATTAACATCATAGGATACACCATCAAGGCTGGAATAGGCGGCACACAAGGTGGTGTAGAAGTGGCATACATTGACGCTGTGCAGATATGGTCTGCTGGTGCAATTGATTTGGGAGAATATGAATGCTCATTGAGGGAAAAACTGGAACTTGATCAAAAGTCTTTGGCTACATTAGGAACCTCCACAGGGTAGCTTGTTATTTTAATGAACATGCCAACGTCAGAGGGTTCCAGCATTACCTATAACTCTAAAAGGAGTGTTTTGGATGGAGCATCGGAGCTTGCTCAAAAGACTACCCCCTCACTACCAGATCGGTTCTCAGAACCCACTTCTCGCCATTTGTTACCATCGCCCCCTCATGCAACAAACAATCCCTCCCATGCTTATGCAATAGTGCCATCCCTTTCTCAAGCTCGACTTTAATGGTTTCAGTCCCACCGCTTCCTTTCTTGCCGGACTGCTTCGGTAGTTCATTATAAAAGATTGTCTCACCACCAGTCACTTCGGGTGGGGCAGTCAAGTATAGCAGGAGGGTGTATGTTGTATGGCATTTGGTTGGTTTTTGGCTCTGGGCAATTGAGAACTGTAGGACATTTGAGTCGTCGTCTAAGAATAAAGTACACTTGATCAGACAGACCTTGGCAGCTTCTCTATCTAATATACTCTATTGTTTCATGTGAAGCACCGACTGGAAACAAACACTCACAGTGTTTATCAAAAAAATGTCCTTTTCCATATCTATAAATCCTGATATTTGGGTTGAGTCCCACTACTTCCCCACCCCAGCGCTGTTCCATAGCTTTTTTATTAGCAGCTTCACCCTCTGGTGGCCCTTCACCATCGACCCCAGCCCTAGTGATGAGCTCTGCCAGACCCGTCCCTACCCATAGCTCTTTTGAAAGGCCAGGATCATCGATTTGAAACCTGTCATTCACCCTCACTGCTTCTCCCCGCTTGGGCCTTGATGGAGTAGTGGCAAAGGGAAGAGTAGAGAGAAAACGGGTATATGTATTGCATAGCAAGGCTGGGAAGAAATTGGGTATCAGATATATTTGGTCTGGCAGTAGAGGATTGAGGGTGAGGTGCGTAGACCGAATTGAAGGCGGGGGAAGGGAAAGTTGGGGCCAGGAAATATGTTGCACTGTTGTAGTGGTGACATTGGTGACTGAAGATGCGGAGCGGCTTTTCTTATGCTTTGGTGGCATTTTTGCGATCCGGACGAGAGCTTGCCGTTGCCTTACCAATGGAATAGACACCGTGCTCAAAACTTCGCATGACCCCTCTGCTCTCATCCCTCAGCCCCTCGTAGTACCTCTCCACCAAAGCTTATCTTATTGCTCATCTCCACCCATTCATCTACTCATCGCAAGCCCAGTTCCGAGATAGGCGTTCTTGTCGTTGAAAGCAGCTTAGGTACTCCACCCAGTACAGAGGATTGTAATCATTCATTCGACTGTTGTCATAGCCTTGCAACAACCATAACCAACAGGCTCCAAATCAGGTCAGGCACAACATGTGGGGCTGGTTTGGCGGCGGCGCTGCCGCGAAGAAAAATGGTCCAAAGAAAGCTATCATCGACTTGCGGGAGCAGCTAGACATGTTGACGAAGCGGGAGAGGCATCTAGAGCAGCAGATTGCCGACCAGGATGCAATAGCCAGGAAGAATATTAGCACGAACAAAAACCGTAGGTCTCGTTTATCTACGACTTCTGGGAGGAGACTTGGTTCCTTTGAGCTTCTGCCGTGCTCGACTCAAGGAACATTTTACTTACATGTTTTGTAGTTTCACGAACTGCTCTGAAACGGAAGAAGCTTAACGAGCAGTCACTCGCAACAACACAAGCTCAGATCACTACCTTAGAACAACAAATCCACAGCATAGAATCTGCAACACTAAATTACGAGACCTTGCGTGTAATGAAGGATGCAGGACAGGCTATGAAGTCGATACAAGGTGGGATGGATATTGATAAGGTTGAAGAGGCAATGTACGCCATCCCTATTCCTGGCCAACCCCTTCCCAGATATTTCCTGCTTTGCTAACGTTTCATGAGGGCTATGTAGGGAAGAAATCCGCGAAACCGCTGCCATATCCCGTGAAATGGGCGAAGCTATTACTCGTGTATCTCTCGGCAATGAAATCGACGAAGATGAGCTCCTCAAGGAGCTTGAGGGTCTAGAGCAAGAGCAGCTTGATAATAAAATGGTTGGAGCGCCAGTTGCACCTGTTACTCAAGTTGGCAATGGGCCAGGTAAGCATTTTGAGCATCTCAAGTTTTGGGATACTTGGGACTGGATACTGACGAAGTTTTGCTCCTAGAAAAGGGCAAAGCCCCGGTGCATGCAGCGAAAGAGGAGGAAGACGAGGAGGAAGAACTCCGGAAACTACAGGCCGAGATGATGATGGGATAGAGCCGAATTACATACTCCGCCGGTTGCTCATCATCTTCTCTGGGCTGATTGGAGAGTATGGAAGAGGGACCCTTGGTATTTTTTTTTTGTCTTGCGATAGACTTATCACCATGGACGAGCATGCATGTTAGGGATAAACGTGCGAACTGGCGTTGAGCGGTGGAGGGATATTTACATGGCTCCACCAACCTACGCTGCCTTTTGCAGTCACGCTATGACGTACCTATCAGGGTGGGTAGGGTGCTGTCTCCCCCTTTGGCAGAACCAAGTTTGCCAGGCGTTCGAGTTGAGTTTCCTTTTTCTACTTTCCTGGCTCCCAGGAGCTTTGTGTTTTATGTGTGACAATAACGGGTGCTTTTTTTTTTGCTTCATTGTATTTGCTGCTACTTATTTTGTGTGTTTTCTGTTATAATCTCGTAGTTCTCATGTTACTCATATTCTCATATTGAGATCTTTATATATACACGTATATATTTGTAGTTGCACTTGCATGCATTAGTAGATGTATTATTGGATTTAAGGATGCAGCCGAGGCTTTTAATTAAGGCTACAAACTTTAAAACGTCTTCTAATCTCTTATTAATTAGAGTCTGGGCACGGACTTGCTGGGGATGACGGGTATTGGATTTCATATTTAGTATGAAGCAGATAGTTGAATGTCTTCCGCCACTCATGACCTTATTCCTGCTGCCAGTTTTGGGGCATAAAGCGGTTCTTCAATACAGTCCCGTATTCGTGATGCATAAACTGGGAGGTCGGGGAAAAGGGTAACCACACCAGAGGAAAATCCACTCGATGCCAGTTGAAGGATGCCATCCATTATATTAAGGGGTAACAGTCCCATAAGCACCGTCTCATAGCCTAAGGGCTCCCTTCGGGGGACAGACGTATAGGCTCAAAAAAAAAAAAAGTCTCAGGAACAAATTCATAAGTATGTTCAGGGTAACTTTGATTAGTCCCAAATCTTGGCAAACCCATGGAACTTCACCTCTGCTACTCAACCTCATCAAGCTCAAGCAATGGCAACCACCCACCGTCTCCTCCTCCTCACTCTCCGACGGTACATAGCTTCCCCTCCAGCCACTACCATAACACCCCATAAACAATTCCTCCGCCACGAATCCTCCGCCCGCCGCCTCACCAAACGTCTCCACCTCCAACCCGACTCCACCTTCCGCCCCCTCCCCTCTATTTCCATCCCTACCTCTCAATCCCCCCATGCTTCAGCCCGCCTCGCCGCCGCAATCACCCACACCCCAACAATAATCTGCAACCCCCCTGCGTCCATGCCCTCCGTCTATGACACCCCCTCAATCTTCCTCCCGGCGAGCGACCCCCGGAAGAACCTCCCCACAAGCGTACCAACCTCCTCTACTGAATCAAGCACCAGTAGCCTCCCTCCACCTCTCAGGCGGCCAAAACCCAAGAAATACCACCTCACAGAGAAGGAAATCAGTAAGATCCGTGAGTTAAGAGAGGCTGACCCGGTGGCCAACTCCAGGACAGAATTGGCAAAGAGGTATGATGCGAGTCGATTCTTTATAGGAATGGTAGCGGAGGCGGGGGAGAAGCATAAGAAGGCGATGTTGGAGAAGCAGGAGAAGGCCAAGGAGTCTTGGGGACGGAGGAGGACGGAGGCGAGAGCCGACAGGCAGAGGAGGAGGGCAGGATGGGGGGGTGCTGACGGCAATTAGATTGCCTAGTGTGTGGATGCACCGAAGTTGTGCCTTGTTTTCTTATGGATAGGAGAAGTTATGCATTTTGCCCACTGCATCTGTAGACCTGTACTTGTATATAACTAAAATTTCATTTCATGCTCCCAAAGCTCCGGAGGATAGCATCGCTTTGACAATACAGAAACAGCAGTCTTCTTGAAGCCTATTCCAAAATTCACTTCAATGCCTCGGCTTCTTCGCGTATCTCCCTCCCTGATCACTCTGTCTTCCCTTGCGCTCCACTTGCCCTTCCCCAAAATCGAATAAATACTGTCCACCCATCCCTCCACCTCCACCCCCACCCCCACCCCTACCCCTCCCTGCTTGCTCTGCACCTCTTTTTATAACCTTCTCCACCATACTCGCAGCTGCCCCTCCTCCCTCAGCAACATTCCCATAATCTATTCTCCCACCTTCACCACGGCCCTTACCCTTCCCCCCGTCACCACCTCCACCCCACCCGCTCCTTCCCCCCCCACCAAAAA
>Ga0307514_10006292_pt1 | contig 10391 bp, 7 predicted proteins | sample 16_EM_MG_FD_203088 | JGI IMG/M metagenome (GOLD analysis project Ga0307514, IMG submission 203088) | Populus trichocarpa ectomycorrhiza microbial communities from riparian zone in the Pacific Northwest, United States - 16_EM | ecosystem: Host-associated > Plants > Roots > Unclassified | place... | reverse complement strand
CGACCGCGTCCCACTTGGAGCCGTCGGATCCCCAGATGGTCTTGGAGATGCCGGGGATGTCGCTCGGCCCGATGACCGCGGCACCGGCGCCGTCGCCGAGGAGGAAGGAGATGGAGCGATCCTCCGGGTGCACGTACTGCGAGAGCTTCTCGGCGCCAACCACGAGCACGTACTCCGCTGCGCCGCTGCGGATGAGCGAGTCGGCCTGGGCGATGCCGTAGGTGTACCCAGCGCACGCGGCGCTGATGTCGAATGCGGGAGCGGGCGTTGCGCCGATGCGGTCGGTGAGCAGCGCTGCCATCGATGGGGTGACGGCCACGTTGCTGACGGTCGACACGAGCACAGCGCCAAGCTGGGACGCCTCGATACCGGCGGCGGCGAGGGCCTCGCGCGCGGCCGTCTCAGCGAGGTCGACGGCGAATACGCCCTTGCTCGCACGCACGCGGGTGATGATGCCCGTGCGCTGGCGGATCCACTCGTCGCTCGAGTCGATCGGACCGATCAGGTCGTCGTTGGGAACGACGAGGTCGCCACGCGCGGCTCCGAGGCCGAGGATGCGGGTGAACGCCGGGCCGGAGGCCTGCTGGAGCGTTGGCTGGGCCATTACTTACCGTCAATCAGGTCGTAGGCCGCAGCCAGGTCGTCGGGGGTCTTGACCGCAACGGTGGGAACTCCCTTGAGGCCGCGCTTGGCGAGACCGACAAGAGCACCGGCGGGGGCGAGTTCGATGATCCCGGTCACTCCGGCGTTCGCAAAAGCCTCCATGGTCTTGTCCCACCGTACCGGCGACGAGACCTGGCCGACGAGGAGGTCGACGAAGTGGCGGCCATCTTCCACGAGCGCACCGCCCTTGTTGGTCCAGATCGGGATGGTCGGGTCGCTTGCGGTGAGGCCGGCGGCAACGCCGGTGAGGTGCTCGACCGCCGGCTCCATGTAGCTCGTGTGGAATGCACCGGCGACCTGCAGCGGAATCACACGGGTTCCGGCTACGGGGTTCGCCTGCAGCTCGACGAGGGCGTCGAGAGCGCCGGCGACGACGATCTGGCCTCCGCCGTTGAAGTTGGCCGGGAAGAGCCCGAGCTCGGCGAGGCGGGCGAGCAGCTCTGCCTCGTCGCCGCCTATGACCGCGCTCATACCGGTCTGCGTGATGGCGGCGGCCCGTGCCATCGACTGGCCGCGCTCTCGCACGAAGGCCACGGCATCCGTCTCTGACAGGATTCCGGCGGCCGCAGCGGCGGTCACCTCGCCGACCGAGTGTCCGGCCACACCACCAATCCTGTCGCGACGGCCGTCGGCGAACAGGGCGGTGAGGGTGAGAAGACCCGCGGCGACGATGAGCGGCTGGGCGATGGCCGTGTCGCGGATCGTGTCGGCATCCGAGGTGGTGCCGTGGGCGACGAGGTCGATTCCTACGGAGTCGGAGATGCCCTCGAGCTGATCGCGGAACCTGCTCTCAGCGAGCCATGGTTCGAGGAAGCCGGGGGTCTGCGAGCCCTGACCGGGCGCTACTACGACAATCACACGCTCCATCCTGCCAGTGTGAGCCGGATGCCGCAGTGGGTATCGCACCAAGATTCGCCGATTCCTTTGTGCGCGTCCCTCAACCCGCTACTGAACGGGGCGCTTGCGTGAGGGATCGGGCTCGGCGATCGAGCCGACGATGAGCGCCGCCTGCAGGATCAGCGCCTCGCGAGCCCCGGTCGCATCCCAGCCGATCACCTCGCTGATTCGCTTGAGGCGGTAGCGCACCGTGTTCGGGTGCACGAAGAGCTCCCGCGCCGTCGCCTCAAGGGAGCGGCCGTTGTCGAGATAGCACCACAGCGTCGCGAGCAGCTCGGTCGAATGCGCCTGCAGCGGACGGTAGATGCGGTTGATGAGTGTCGAGCGCGCGAGCGGGTCTCCCGCGAAGGCCCGCTCGGGCAGCAGGTCGTCGGCGAGGGTCGGACGTGGGGCGTTGCGCCATGCCCGCGCCACGGCGAACCCGGCGAGGGCTGCCTTCGCGCTCTTGGAGGCATCGACGAGGGACGGCACCTCGTGGCCGAGCACGAGGTATCCCGGGCCGAAGCCCGGTTCGAGCTGCGTCGCGATGTCGATGAACGGCATCGGGGCCGCCGCGGTGTCTGGCTCATCGGAGGTCGACGTGGCTCGTCCGATGACGAGCACGAGCCGGCTGCCCTGCACGCCAATGAGCACGTCGGCGTCGAGGTGGCGAGCGGTGCGTCGCAGCTGGTCGACGTCGAGCACGCGCGGCGCCGTGCCGACGAGCACGCAGACCTCGCCGTGGCCGTTCCAGCCGAGGGCCGCGATGCGACTCGGTAGTTCGGTGTCGTACTCGCCGCTGAGGATGCTGTCGACGACGAGGGCCTCGAGGCGGGCGTCCCATAGGCCGCGGGCCTCCGCGGCCCTCGCGTAGACGTCTGCCGCCGCGAAGGCGATCTCCCGGGAGTAGAGCAGGATCGACTCGCGCAGCAGTCCGTCGCCGTCGCCGATCCGCGCCTCGACCACCTCGACAGTTATCCGGATGAGCTGCAGCGTCTGCTGGAGCGACACCGACCGGAGCAGCTCGCGGGGTGCTCCGCCGAAGACGTCAGCCGCGATCCACGGCGTTGACTTCGGATCGTCGAACCAGCTGATGAACGAGCTGATGCCCGCCTGGGCGACGAGGCCGACCGCGGACCGCCGCCCTGGTGGCATCTCGCCGTACCAGGGCAGCGTGTCCTCTAGCCGCTTCAGCGTCGCCGTCGACAGCTCACCGGAGATGGTGCGCAGCCAGGCGAGCGTCTGCGCCTTGGTCTTGGGGGCGGCCATGTCTGGCTAGCTCTCGCCGCCCGCGGATCCCGTTGTGCCGGCGGTCACGTCGTGCAGCTTGTACTTCTCGATCGCGGCTGCGGGAGCCGACGGGTCGATCTCCCCGCGAGCCACGAGCGCCTCGAGGGTGCGAACGACCATCGACGGACCGTCGATCTTGAAGAAGCGGCGAGCGGCGGCACGCGTGTCGGAGAAGCCGAAGGAGTCGGCACCGAGCGTCGCGTAGCTGCCTGGAACGAATGGACGGATCATGTCGGGCACCGCGTGCATGTGGTCGGTGACCGCAACGAACGGGCCGGCACTGCCGAACAGCTTCTTCGTGACGTAGGGAACCTGCTTCTCGCCGCCCGGGTTGAGGAAGTTGTGCTCCTCGGCCCGAAGGCCGTCGCGGCGCAGCTCCGTCCACGATGTGACCGACCAGACGTCGGCAGAGACGCCCCAGTCTTCGGCGAGCAGGCTCTGTGCCTCAAGCGCCCACGGAACGGCTACGCCAGAGGCGAGCAGCTGTGCCTTCGGCCCCGCGGTGGTCGACTGGTTGAGCAGGTAGATGCCCTTGAGCGCGCCCTCGACGTCGAAGTTCTCCGGCTCGGCTGGCTGGACGACGGGCTCGTTGTAGACGGTGATGTAGTACATCACGTTCGGGTCGTCGTGAACGCCCCCGTACATGCGCTCGAGTCCGTCCTTGACGATGACGCCGATCTCGTAGCCGTAGGCCGGGTCGTAGGCGACGACGGCCGGGTTGGTCGCGGCGATGACGTGCGAGTGGCCGTCGGCGTGCTGCAGGCCCTCACCGGTGAGGGTGGTTCGGCCTGCAGTGGCACCGATGATGAACCCGCGGGCCATCTGGTCGCCGGCTGCCCAGATCGCGTCACCCGTGCGCTGGAACCCGAACATCGAGTAGAAGACGTACACCGGGATGAGCGGCTCGCCCTGGGTGGCGTAGGCGGTGCCCGCGGCGGTGAAGGCCGCGAACGCGCCGGCCTCGTTGATGCCGACGTGCACGATCTGCCCCTGCGGCGACTCCTTGTAGGCGAGCAGCTGCTCCCGGTCGACCGAGGTGTAGGTCTGGCCGTTGGGGTTGTAGATCTTCGCGGTGGGGAAGTAGGCATCCATTCCGAAGGTGCGGGCCTCGTCGGGGATGATGGGAACGATGCGGTTGCCGATGCCCTTGTCGCGTAGCAGGTCTTTCAGCAGTCGGGCGAACGCCATCGTCGAGGCGATTTCCTGCTTGCCTGAGCCCTTCTTGACGACGTCGTAGGCCGAGGCCTCCGGCACGGCGATCTGGGTGTACTTCGACTTGCGCTCCGGCAGGTATCCGCCGAGCTCGCGACGACGCTCGTGCAGGTACTGGATGGCCTCGTCGTTCTCGCCAGGGTGGTAGAACGGCGGCTTGTAGGGGTTCTCCTCGAGCACCGCGTCGGTGATCGGGATGTTCATCACGTCGCGGAACTGCTTGAGGTTGTCGAGCGTGAGCTTCTTCATCTGGTGGGTTGCATTGCGTCCCTCGAACGACGGGCCGAGGCCATAGCCCTTGACCGTCTTGGCGAGGATGACGGTCGGCTGGCCCTTGTGCTCCTGAGCGGCCTTGAATGCGGCGTAGACCTTGCGGTAGTCGTGCCCACCGCGCTTGAGGCCCCAGATCTGGTCGTCGGTGAAGTCCTTGACCATCTCGAGCGTGCGCGGGTCGCGGCCGAAGAAGTTCTCGCGCACGTAGGCGCCGTTCTCCGCCTTGTAGGTCTGGTAGTCACCGTCTGGCGTGCGGTTCATGAGGTCGCGGAGGGCGCCCTCGGTGTCGTTCTTGAGCAGCTCGTCCCACTCACGACCCCAGACGACCTTGATGACGTTCCAGCCGGCTCCGCGGAAGAAGCTCTCGAGCTCCTGGATGATCTTGCCGTTTCCGCGCACCGGTCCGTCGAGGCGCTGGAGGTTGCAGTTGATGACGAAGTTGAGGTTGTCGAGGCCCTCGTTGGCAGCCCACTGCAGTGCGCCGCGGCTCTCGACCTCGTCCATCTCGCCGTCGCCGAGGAATGCCCAGACCTGCTGGTCGGAGGCATCCTTGACGCCACGGTTGGTCAGGTACTTGTTCGACTGCGCCTGGTAGATGGCGTTGATCGGGCCGAGGCCCATCGACACCGTCGGGAACTGCCAGAAGTCGGGCATGAGCCGCGGGTGCGGATAGGACGAGAGCCCGTAGGGCGCTCGCGACTTCTCCTGCCGGAAGCTGTCGAGGTTGTCCTCGCTGAGGCGCCCTTCGAGGAAGGCGCGGGCGTACATGCCGGGGGAGGCGTGGCCCTGGTAGAAGATCTGGTCTCCACCGCCGGAGTGGCCCTGGCCGCGGAAGAAGTGGTTGGCGCCGACCTCGTAGAGCGAAGCCGCTCCGGCGAAGGTCGAGATGTGTCCGCCGACACCGATGCCGGGGCGCTGCGCGCGGTGCACGGTGATCGCGGCGTTCCAGCGGATCCAGGCGCGGTAGCGGCGCTCGATCTCCTCGTTGCCGGGGAAGGCCGGCTCGTTCTCCGGCGCGATCGTGTTGATGTAGTCCGTCGTCGGCACCATCGGAACCCCGAGGTGGAGCTCTTTGGAGCGCTTGAGGAGGCTGAGCATGATCTCGCGACCTCGCTCGTGTCCCTGCTGCGCTACGAGGGCGTCGAGTGATTCATTCCACTCGGCCGTCTCCTCAGGGTCCGTGTCGATGTGGTTCACCGAGTATGGGTCCTGATCGTTCACCGTCACCGTAGACCTCTTCCTTCTTGAGAAGCGGGGCGACTTGAGGTCGCTCCGCGCTGGCCAGCCGGCCCCAGGAATCGGGTTTCGATGGTGGGGTCTCTCGGGCTGTGCCGAAACGAGTCTAGTTCTCGTCGGAGGCATGCACTGTGCGGTGCGCCGAGACCGTGTTCACCAGCCAGCAACCGCGCGTTCACAGGCGTAACATTGCCGACTGTGTGTGCCCCGGCTGACGCCGTAGGGCGACGAAAGGACTAGAACCATGGCTTTGGAGAACGACACAAAGGCCCCCGATTTCGAGCTTGCCAATCAGTTCGGCGAGCACGTCAGGCTCAGTGAGTTCCGCGGCACCAAGCCGGTCGCGCTCGTATTCTTCCCGCTCGCCTTCTCGAGCACCTGCACCACAGAGCTCTGCGACCTCCGCGACAACATCGAGATGTTCAAGCAGAACGGCATCGAGCTCATCGGCATCTCGGTCGACTCGAAGGCCACCCTGCGGGCGTTCGCCGACAAGGAGGGCTACGACTTCACGCTTCTCGCAGACTTCTGGCCGCACGGCGAGGTCGCCAAGGAGTACGGCGTGTTCCTCGAGCACAAGGGCTTCGCCAACCGGGCGACGTTCCTGATCGACGTCGACGGCGTCATCCGTGCGTCCTTCATCACCGCACCGGGTGAGGCACGCTCGCTCGCCGAGTACAAGGCGGCCGTGCACGAGCTGCTCGAGCCGGCCGGCGTCTAGCCGACCACGCCGAGCTAGCCTCCGAGCAGCGATACGGCCTTCGCGATGACCAGCGCGAGGATGACGAACCCCGCGAACGACTCGACCCCCATGAGACTCTTCGCGCGGTGCGACAGCGGCATGGTGTCGGTGGGACTGAAGGCCATCGAGTTGGATCCGGAGAAGTACAGGTAGTCCACGAAGCTGGCCGTCCAGTCCGATTTTTCCGATGACCGCCTCGCCACCTCGTCGATGGCATCGTGGTCCTCATCCTGCGGAAAGCGGAAGTCGGCCTCCGGTAGCTCCGATCGCTTGGCTCGCGTGCGGCTGACCGGTCCGCCGCGATCGAGCTCCCAGTAGAGCAGTGCGAACGCGATGACGTTGGTGACCCAGACCTGCAGGGCGGCGAGCAGCAGCGTCGGCCCCTTGGCGTTGGCATCGTTGACGAGCTGGTAGACCAGCTGCACGAGCGCGAGCTGGTTCGCGCACAGCAGCACGATGGTCTGAATCAGCGACAGCGGTCGCGACCACCGGGTCTGCTTGTCGAAGCGCAACGGGTTGACGGCGATAAGCGGGATGAGCAGGGCGATGCCGACACCGACGACGACCCAGCGAAGGGGAGCGAAGAAGCTACTCGGCAGCGTCGCATAGAGCGATAGGGCCACGACGAGGGCGATCACTGCCGGCCACCGGTGCTCAGAGCGCGCCTGTCGTTGAGCTCTGGTCACCATGGAAGGAAGTGTAGGCGCATGATCAAGGCGACGGCAGCGGCTGGCGCTCTGGCGCCCAGCCGCATAGCGTCAAGGGGTGACGAGCGCCCAGACCACCCTGCTCGTCGGCGGTTTGATCCTCATTGTCGACATCGCCATCCGCATTCTCGCCGTCGCGGCAGTGTCGAGCAGCAGACGACCGCAGACGGCACTTGCCTGGCTCATCGGCATCTTCTTCCTTCCCTACATCGGACTACCACTGTTCTTCATCGCCGGACAGGCGCGGCTTCCGAAGGCGCGACGCAAGAAGCAGGAGCAGGTGGACGTGCTCATCCGTCGCGCGGCCGACGGACTCGAGCTGGAGCCGCCGGAGCTGCCCGGCTGGCTCGCGCCGATCGCGACGCTCAACGAGAACCTCGGCGCTATCCCCATGCTGCCCGGCAATGCCGCGCGGATCATCGGTGATGACGATGAGGCCATGGCGGCGATGATCGCGGACATCGATCGCGCGACGCACACGGTGCATGTCGAGTTCTACATCATCGCCCTCGATGAGACCTCGAAGCCGTTCTTCGACGCGCTTGAGGCCGCCTGCGAGCGCGGGGTCATCGTGCGCGTGCTGCTCGACCACCTCGGCAGCCGTGGCTACCCCGGCTACGGCGGCGCCGTGGAGCGCCTCACCACGATGGGAGCGCTGTGGCATGTGATGCTGCCCTTCCGCCCGTTCAAGGGCCAGCTGCAGCGGCCAGACCTGCGCAACCACCGCAAACTCGTCGTCATCGACGGGGTCATCGCCTACACCGGCTCGCGCAACCTCATCGACCCGAGTTACCAGAAGCCGAAGAACGTTCGCCGCGGGCTTCGCTGGAAGGACTTCATGGCGCGTTTCGAGGGGCCGGTGGTGACGGGGATCGACGCGATCTTCGCCACCGACTGGTACTGCGAGACCGATGAGCTACTCGCGGAGGAGGTGGGGGATCCGGTCGAGCGCATCGCCGGCGACCTCTCCTGCCAGGTGGTGCCAAGTGGCCCGGGGTTCGACGGCGAGAACAACCTCCGCCTGTTCAACTCGCTCGTGTATTCGGCACGCGAGCGGGTCATCCTCACGAGCCCGTACTTCGTGCCAGACGACTCCATGCTCTACGCCGTGACCTCGGCGGCACAGAGCGGGCGCGACGTGCAGCTGTTCGTCTCGGAGATTGGCGACCAGTTCCTCGTCTTCCACGCGCAGCGCAGCTACTACGAGACATTGCTCAAGGCCGGTGTGCGCATCTGGCTCTACGAGGGTCCGACGATCCTGCACTCCAAGCACCTGACGATCGACGATGACGTCTCGGTGATCGGCTCGAGCAACATGGACATGCGCTCGTTCACCCTCGACCTCGAGATCTCGGTGCTCATCCACAGCCGATCGTTCACCGACGGCATGCGCGAGATCGAGCAGGGCTACCGCGAGCACAGCCGGGAGCTCACCCTCGACGAGTGGACGCAGCGCGGGTTCCTCGAGCACCGACTGGACGACCTGGCGCGGCTTACGGCGACGGTGCAGTAATCTAATTCCACGCGATTCACTCGCGGGCCTTTAGCTCAGTTGGTAGAGCGCCACGTTTACACCGTGGATGTCATCGGTTCGAGCCCGGTAGGGCCCACTCTCGCAGTTTCCAAGTGCTCAGCCGCCGAGCTGCCGCTCGATCGAGACGCTGCGGTCTGACTCCACCGTGCCGGTGTGCGATGTCGTCACCGTCTCGATGAGCACGATGCCGACCTCCTCGTCGGCCACAGGATTGTGCTGCACGCCCTTTGGCACGACGTAGAACTGGCCGGGGGAGAGTGTCACCTCGCGGTCGCCCTCAAGCTGGATGCGCAGCGTGCCGTAGACGATGAGGAAGAGCTCGTCTTCGTCGTCGTGGGCGTGCCAGACCAGCTCGCCGAGCAGTTTCGCGACCTTCACGTACTGGTCGTTGACCCGCGCGATGACGCGCGGCGTCCAGTGGGCGGTGACGAGGTCAAGCTCGTCGGCGATGCGGGTGGGGTCGATGCTGTGCATGACCCCACCCTAGATCGCGGCTACGGCACCTCGACGATGCCGCTGACCTTTGCGATGTTCCCGCCGAAGTCGACGACCGCAAGCTCGATATAGAGCAGCGTGCCCGATTCGAGCGTCGGGAACTCGTACTGCAGGTAGGGCAGGTCGGCGTACAGGCCGACGTCGCTCGTGGAGTACCACGTCTCCGTGCCGTCCTCGGCGACGTTGAGCACCTTCGGCACGATGATGCCCTCCGGGTCGGTCGTGAGCTCCCCGTAGGTCTGTAGATCGACGTCGTAGCTGTAGTACGTCTCGGTGAGCACGTTCCAGTCCTCGTCGAGCACGATGGAGAGGATGACCTCCTCTGTCTCCTGGCTCTCGCCGGGCGCGTAGTAGGTCATCGGCACATCGAAGGTGATGATCTCCTCCTCCTCATCCCGTGTCAGTTCGAGATACGCCCCCGCGGTGTCTTCGCCGTCGGTGATCTCGAGCGTTGTGAGGTCGAAGAAGCCCGTGGCAGAACCCTCGTCGTCGATCTCGGCCTGCTCCTGACCGAGGAAGGTCGTCGAACCGTCGTCTTCCACGAGCCCGTAGCGGATATAGGTCTGTGACACGTTCTCGGCCGGAACCCCGAACTCGCCGGAGATCGTGAGGCCGTCGTCGTCGAACTCGATGACCGCGTCGCCGCTCGGGCTCGGCTTGTCCGACTCGGAGATCGCGTCGCCGGCGCCGTAGTAGGCCTGGAGGAACTGGATCCACTCGCCATCCGTGACGATCTCGTCGTAGTCCTGCGTGTAGTACTCGGCCTGCGGCGGGAAGTAGATCGAGAGCCCGGTTGCGCCGCGAGTGGCCTGACCGTCGACCTTCGCGACGACCGCGTCGTTGATCGCGCGCACGAGGTCGTCAGCGGCATCGGAGACGTCGAGGGCGTCGACCCCGATCTCGCCGGCGAGGATGCCGAGGTCCGTCATGAACGAGTCGCTGTCCGGATCGGGGCTCGCGCCGAACCCGAGCGTCTCTGCGAGCGTGCGTCCCACCGCGGGAGCCACGCCATCGACGCGATCGACGAGCTGGGTGCTGAAGGCCGCCAGTGCGGCATCCACCGCTCCCATCTGCGTGAGATCGGTGAGCGACAGCGTGATCTCGGCGGATGTCTCCTCGGCGTCCGCCTGCGCCGCGAAGCCGTCGATGATGGCTGTGCCGAGCTCGTCGACGGTTGCCCCACCGTTGTCGGCGATAACCGAGAGGGCAGAGTAGTCCCAGCCATGGCCTGGCTCGAGCTCCTGGGAGGCAAGGAGTCTGTCCGCGTGCGGCGCAAGGGTCGATGCCACCTCGTACGTTGCCATCAGGCACGCGTCGAAGCCGAGAAGATCGAGCTTCTCGATGCCAGCCCCCTCGATGCCGG
>Ga0307514_10006291_pt1 | contig 10391 bp, 12 predicted proteins | sample 16_EM_MG_FD_203088 | JGI IMG/M metagenome (GOLD analysis project Ga0307514, IMG submission 203088) | Populus trichocarpa ectomycorrhiza microbial communities from riparian zone in the Pacific Northwest, United States - 16_EM | ecosystem: Host-associated > Plants > Roots > Unclassified | place... | reverse complement strand
ACGACTGATGAGATTTGGAACGTCATCGTTCGTTGCTGGGACACGAATTCCGTGAATCGACCTTCCGCGAAGGACCTACGGAGGTACTTGAAGGCTTTGACGACCAATAGCCCGCTACCACCCCTATCTCCGCACGATGACCCTGGAAAGTTGAAACTAGCTCCAGAATTGTTCGACGATAGTTTCATATCAACTCCTTCGCCATCGCCTAAACCGCCGTCACCCCCTGAGTCGCCTATCGTTCAACGATCCGACCCGTTCGACTTCAACATTCCCCCTCTCCCTCCACAATACCAGCTGATCCCTTTCCCCATTAACACCAGCCGAACCGAACAATTCCTCGTACACGACACCATCCCTTTCGTATTCCGCGGCAGGCGTGGGGTTCCTCTGGCGGATGCTTTGGAGAAGCGATGCGATGATTTGGAAGGCAGGGATCTTCCGACGGCTACCTCCAACAGCTTCATGCTCAGGCTCAGGGTAAGTTAGGATACTTACGTCTTGAGTGCTTATCTAACGCACATTCGCAGTTCCCCGGATACGAGCCCCGTAATTTCAGGGTGAAACAAAGGAATCATTATCCAAGTTAGTGGTAGTGTCTAACGTGAAGCCTTTACAAGATCGAAACGACCTATGCATTGAAGCAGGGTAGGCCGCTGACGAAGGAGGGACTCGCGCATCGCGTTGCTAAGCAAATCCAGAAATTTATAGAGGTGAATGGCTAACGGCGGTGCCTCTTCGCAACTTCCGCTGACCGGTAGATAATAGGATCCTGGGAGGTTCAACGGGGACTGCGACCGTCGATGGGAGGTCGATCAGGGTGCCATGGTGTTGAAGAACATGTTGCTTGTCCAGATTTACCGCATTTCGAAGGGGTCATGGCAACCGGAACTCTGGTTGATGAATCCCTGAAGTGGGGGTTGGAAACCACGGCAGTTTTGTACCGTAACCTCAGTAAAACCGGGGTGTGCAGGCGAAATATTTGCGATATTATCATACTTTTCGGTACACTGCATACATGATCTATGCCGGAGGGTTTTTGCTGCTGGGCTAGTGTCAAAATAATTCAACTGTGCGAAGCGACAAGACCTACTCGAGGACAATTTTCGTCGCTTCGACGATTACACCCCACTCCGTTTGATGAACCCGTTGCTCGAATTCCTCCAGAGTATCTTCCTTCTTGATCTCAACCGTCCTCACCAGCACCGGTTCTCCGCGGTCGACCTCTCTGATGACCTTGTGGACCATGACGCCCGAGTGCTCGATCTCGCCTCGTCCAAAGGCCTCGAAGGCTCGCTGGATAGAGTTCACCCCATCAAATGCCCCGGGTAGAGCAGGGTGAAGATTGATGACAGGAACGTTCTCCCTCTCAGCCTCTTTCAAGAACCCATCACCCAAAACGTGCATCCAGCCCGCCAGAACGACGATATCCGGAGACGCGGCCAACACAATCTTGGATACCTCGTAATCGTAATCTTCTCTCGTTTTGCCTGGGTTGGCTTTGAGATATGGCTGTAGAGCCAACACCTGAGTTGGTATCGGTGGGTCCGCGTTTTGAGCTCGCGTGAGACCATACGCCGCCTTGCGATTGGAGAGAACGAGGGTAATCTTTGCGCTCGGGAGTGATGGGGTGCCTTGGGCATCAATCAGGGCTTGAAGATTTGTTCCTGATGTCTATTTGGATCAGGGAGGGTGGTGAGCCAAACACCCGGAAGGCTTACCAGACCCGGATATGAGCACGACGACTTTGTGTCCTTCCGATCCCATTTTTTTGTGGATGAGAGGTCGTGAGAGTTTGATGCCGAGATCCTCCGCTCGCCTCAAGTCGGACCGACACCAGAGATGCCCGTATTCGTGTTCGCATCCGAGTTGCAAAAGTGTAGAAATATCTGTGTTCATAGTACGAACATTATTTTCATGCTGTTCGTAATAGCTAAGGAGGTCTGGAAGACCACAACGTTTTGCGGGCGACTTCAAATGAACACCACCATCAGACTGCCTTGATATGCCAGAAGTGTTCCATGGTAGATGACGTTTTCTCACATCTAGGTGCATCGCTTGGTGGTCGTTGCCCGCGAGCTCACGCGGCTACGTGCACAAATTGTACACGGAAATTTTTGAATAGGGTCCCGCGATGGATCATAGCATATTGTGGGCCTAGGATCACATTGGCGTCGATAAAGGCCTACGGGAGCTTACGAGGGGAGATGCACCGAGATAGTAAGGAGCCTGCTCCGTTTATGTGGGAACACCACGAGAAGACGATGATGTGGTTAACGTTACGAGGGACACATTGGACAAAGATACCGTTGTCCCCACTCTCCTAAGATTCGAGGGTGCTCTGTGTGCATTCACTATCCCGGAGTCCCTACGCCTGTATACGCGTCCGCACATGGATGCATCCCTACAGAAAGTCACCCACTAGGGCACATCTAGAACCACACCTATTATAATTTCCTTGTCTCGGTAGGCCCCAGGAGCGGTAAGCACAGCGGTCCACACCACTTGGCCTCATCATCCCGCCCGGGAACGAGCGGATCTGAAGGCTTGGGTGGTGGCTGGTCTCCTCCTCGTGAACAACTTCTTCAGCTTATCCCACACCTTGTCTACGCCACTCTTCGTTCGTAGGTGTATCGAGGGACTTCGGGGAGGGGAAGGGACCCGGGAGAGGGCTGACAAATCGGCTGGTGACGGTGGCAAGTTGGACCCCACGTTTGGTGGTGTAACAGGAAATGGTCGTCCACTCGAGACACCGATTCTCAGGGTGATTGTCGGCTTGCTCAGGGCCAATGTCATCGGTGGTCCTCTGAACGTAACTAATGCCGGTGCCGGGTGTGTCGTCGTGGGGCACGGCGCCCTGAGAGTCCTTCAGTAGAAGTGGTAATATTGCGATTCAGAGGGGGATGAAGGCACGCGCTCCACAACTCGATTCGAAGACACAAAGGATCCGATAGAGCCCATTGCTGTAATTATTGGGTAAGTCACACACCAGGGAGTTCTGTGGGGGGACGGAGGACATACAATTCCTTCGTTCCATTGAAATTTGTGAAGACAGTGAAGAATTTGATCTGCTCACTGGCCTCCCTAGCGTCCAACCCTCTTCCGCGCCCCGCAGCCGTTCAATAATACCAGTGATAGCAGGGCGTACGGACGGTGAGTCGAAGGATTCGAATTCCTCCTGCCACATTTGGATCATTAACGCCCATAACGCGTCTGAAAACCCCACTGTAGGTCGCTTAGGCTGGACCCTACTCCAAGGTACATCCCGGGTGACATCCATGAAGGTTCTCCGACCAGCCACCACCTACAGAGGTAAAGTTGGGTCACATGACAGCGGTAGGAGCGCACACGTGCCTCGAGAATAGTCATCCCAAAGGCATATATATCCGTGCTCATTGACGGCAACTTCCTCTGAGCCCCCTTGATGTATCCATATCTTTTCGGGTCAAGCAACTCTGGCGCCATCCACCCAATCATGTCTCCTATCTCCAAACAACTTGCCCCAACTATTCTGTCGATACCAAAACCTGCCAAGCAAGCGCGGCCATTGGAATCGATGAGGATTTTGGCCTACACCACCAGTCAGCACCGAGTTCACGCCATGGGCATGGCAATAATCTCACCCCCCTGATGTCCCCATGGACAAATTCATGTTGGTGTAGGTATTGTAAACCATTGGCTGCATCAACAAGCTACGCCACTGATCAGTATTTGCCGATATGAAACACAAAAAACCCACGAGACTGAATGGGTTCTGCTCTGGATGGGTCTTCATGAAACTCACGATAGTCCCATTCTCCATCCAGGGCGAGACAATCGAAATCCAGGTCGACGAGAGAAGCGAAATGGGAGATGGAGTCGAGGTAACCCCAACAAATGGTAATATGTTATCATGTTGAAGCCATTTCCATCCTACCACCTCCTTCGCAAGGCGCTGAAAATGCGATTTGAGTATCCTACTCAATCGTGTAGAAAATAAGGCCGCAGACCCTGTGTAAGTCCCTAGAACTCTCCATCGACATGGTGGTGAAGGCCTTCGCTACCACCGGCTGCCCCTTATACGTCGCCTTGTACACAACTGCGAACGTGCCCCCCGCGCGAGGCAGCCCTCCGATGTAGTCGAACCCATCTGTGAGCGTAAATGAGGCCGGTAAAACACCGAACTCGCCGCATAGCCTCTGGAGATACTTCAAGTACGCCTTCCCAGAGTTTTGACTGATACCGATTCGGTTGATTGTCTGCGACGGAGAGTTGAAATCAGAAGTCCGATCGAACACAATGATCGAATCTCGCAGGGATGCACCTCATCGAGCTTGTTCGCGAAATCAATCGCCTGTTCCGCTCCAGCCGTGCTGACAAGCGTGAAGGCATAGGCATCTCCTACCCACGTTTTCGCCGCCTGTTTCAGGCAATCAGAAACTGCATCAACCGTCGGCCGTGCCGGGGGATCCTCCTCCCAACACCCCTGCAGAATTTCCCAAACTGTGTTGGTGAACCCCAATTTCTCTGAGTCTCGTGGTCTGGATGGCCGCTCGCCTTCGAGGACAACCTTAAAAGCCAATTCTATCTTTTCTCTCCCTACAAATGGGGATTTTCCACTGAGCACCTAATCTTAGTCAGACACTGTCACTGTGGAGAAACACCGATACGGACCTCATAGATAGCCATGGCGAGTGAGTATATGTCACTCGCAAAGGAGGGCCGGTGGTGAGTATTGTCAGGGGTCAAAAGCTCTGGCGCAGTCCAACTGATGGGTCCCACTGTAAGCGAGAACGGATCAAATAAGATTGCGTTCAAGCCAAAGTCTCCGAGAAGAGCATGTGGTGGCCAGTGGTCGCTTATCAGGATGTTTGACTACAGAGGTCTTCAACAAGGAGTTATTGTCGGTACTCGTAACAGTAAGACATACCCCTCGAATGTTCCCATGCACTACGTTCATCTGGTGAAGGAACTTGAGACCGCTCGCGACGCCGATCAACTGCAAGGCAACGACTATCAGATTTCTTGCCGGTCAACCGCCTGTCGGTGCTCACTAGTAGGAGTCTGTTGGCCTTGGGGTTATTCCTCGTGTAACTGACAACATTGCCATTCTCCATCCATGGGGACACAATACAGAGCTGGCGCTGGTTCACCGAAGCCCCGTGGAATGCCAGGACATTTGGGTGATTCAAACATTTCCACAACAGCACTTCTTTACAAAACCTCTGCAAATGGCGATGAGCTCCTCTCGGAATCCTGAGAGATTGTCCAACCGAGAAAGTCGTCACCTGTGTTGCTTCCCTTCTATCATCATCAGGATGAAACCTCAACGCCTTAACCGCGAACATTCTCCCATTGAATTTCCGTTTCCACAGGTCGGTGTATCCATGCGTCGCGAAGGGCACCCCTCCTTGTGTCTCGAAATCTTCCTCGATCAGGTATGACTTTGGCAGCCTCCCATATGCATCGCATAATTCCTGAAGCATTGCAAACGCGGTGGTTTTGAGGTCTTCAGGGATGTTCGCGTGTTTGAGGATCTGGAAGGGATCAATCTCGGTGAAGTCAATTTCAGAACGTAGGTGTGACCAACAGTTGGTTCTATCAGCTCGACGACCTCGAGAGCTTCATCCTCGGGAAATTGACGGATCCCGAATTCACCATTTTTCTTATCACTCAAGAGTTGTTTTGCCAGACGCGTAAAATCATCAGACTCCCGATCTAGTGTCAAGAGGGTTTGCCAGGTGGCCGCTTGTAATGCTAGCTCTTGTCAACGGCGGGGACTCTGTAACGATAGGAGATCGGAACGTACGGGCGGGAGCCGGGGGATTTGTTGTCTGGGAAGATGAGGATGGGAGAGGGTCACGGAGGAAATGACTGGGCGAGGAGGCAGCTTTATGAGCATACGGCTGCGTGAAAAGGACAATGTGCTGTCGAATGCGTACTGCGACGGCCCCGGGGCGTCAGTTCCCCAACGAAACCAACTCCTGAGAGATCGGACCTTCTTGCTCGTACGCTTGGTATCCTTTGTCATTTGTCACCTTCAAAACATCAACGGAAAGCAAAGTGATTGGGGGGATGATCGACGCGCGTTGTTTTCCCCACCCGCCGAAACCGAGGGCCGCTCGTGGCCAAGACAGATACAAAAAGTCAAGTCGAATTACAATGCAACCACATCGTAAATCGGCTTGGAAAAGTTACCGTTTAGATGACAAGGCAGAAGGATCCCAAGGGTTTCATCCAATAATCAAACACACCGTTCGAGCGAAAAGATACAAAATCTCAGTATCTCACGCGATGCAGAGAAAAGGAAGAAAATGTTCTGTCCGGACCGGACATGATTCCGCTGGTCGAGCCCAAGGCCCCAAGCGGAGGTGATTGTGGCGGAGTTGGAATTGTCGTCCGTCCCAATTTTTAAAAGCGAGCGTTGTTACCAGATCGACCCAGGCTCTACTCACACGCTCTCCGACCAGTATAATGACCACCGCCTTCCGTTCGTTCTGACGCTCTTCGCGCCACAAACCCAACTCTGGGGACCAGATCATGAACGTGGCGGTGCAGTGAATTATGTCTAGGTTTTGAACAGAATATTCTCCGCTCAAGCCTGAAGCAAGCGATCGCGAAGTCCACCTGGGCCCTCGTAGGCTGCGCTCACTATACTCGTTCTGGAGGATGCTCGATTACTAGCTACCATTGATCCTCATCCGTGCTTCACTGCTCTTCCTTTCGGTGATTCCGGCTCCTGATGCCTTCGAATACAAATGGCGATACGCCCCCAATACACGGGAGCTCCTGGGTATAGGGGAACATTGCGGATCGACAATCTCTCGGTGGTTGACTCGAACCAGAGAAGTGAACCCGCACCCCCTCAAGGTTGCTCATAAAAGGGACCCAGCATCCCTCCCCTTTCCGCATTACCCCTTCATCCCAGACTATCAGCACCCACCCACCCTCCATGGCTCCTTCGTTAGTCAACGTCGCTCGTTTCATCTTATTTATCAGCACGGCTGTGGCATCTGTCCGCGCAACGCTGTGCGAGAACCCCAGCGTGCGTAAGGAGTGGAGAGTGCTTTCTACCGATGAGCGAGCCCAATGGATTGAGGCCATCAACGTTCGTTTTTACTCTCTCGTCTTCTCGTGCTTCAATTCAATCTCTATCCCTAGTGCCTGGCGAAACAACCCCAAGGTCCCAACCTAGTCGCAACGAAACTGACGAATGTGTCGCTCGCGCAGTCACGACGCATACCAACAAGAAGGAAGTGAGATCTGCCTACAGCTCACCGGAACAAAAGTCTACTTTGGTGGTAATCCGGAATCCAAGCGATATCACCTGAGAGCAAAGCACGTCCGCATTCGGCTTCACGTTCGAGGTCTACTCTAACCGGTTTCAAGGCATGAATATGACACCCCAAGGCCTCTCGCCTGTCCGTTAACCATTTATTAAACCGGGGAATGAGATATATTGCTACGGATTCTCCAGCATGGCATTATCCGTATCCGTGCTGCGTTCATTATCGACATCGTGCGTTCAGCTTGGGTGGGTCGAATAACCCCGAGGCCACTGTCGCGGCTAACACGATCCTTGAGACCTCATAGCCGTAACCTTCTCTCGTTTTGCCTGGGTTAATTTTGAGGTAGGGCTGTAGAGCCAACACCTGAGTTGGTATCGGTGGGTCCGCGTTTTGAGCTCGCGTGAGACCATACGCCGCCTTGCGATTGGAGAGAACGAGGGCAATCTTTGCGTTCGGGAGTGATGGGGTGCCTTGGGCATCAATCAGGGCTTGAAGATTTGTTCCTGATGTCTATTTGGATCAGGGAGAGTGGTGAGCCAAACACCCGGAAGGCTTACCAGACCCGGATATGAATCCCATTTTTTTGTGGATGAGAGGTCGTGAGAGATTGATGCCGAGATCCTCCGCTCGCCTCAAATCGGACCGACACCAGAGACTCCCGTATTCGAATGTATTCTACTGTGTCCCGAAACGTCTTCGCATCCGAGTTGCAAAAATGTAGAAATATCTATGTTCATAGTGCGAACATTGTTTTCATGTTGTTCGTAATAGCTACGGAGGTCTGGAAGACCACAATGTTTTGCGGGCGACTTCAAATGAACACCACCATCAGACTGCCTTGATATGCCAGAAGTGTTCCACGGTAGATGACGTTTTCTCACATTTAGGTGCATCGCTTGGTGGTCGTTGCCCGCGAGCTCACGCGGCTAGGCGCACAAATCGTACACACGGAAATTTTTGAATAGGGTCCCACGATGGATGATAGTGTATTGTGGGCCTAGGATTACATTGACGTCGATGAAGGCCTACGGGAGCTTACGAGGGGAGGTGCACCGAGATAGTAAGGAGCCTGCTCCGTTTGTGTGGGAACACCACGAGAAGATAATGATGTGGTTAATGTTACGAGGGACACATTGGACAAAGATACCGTTGTCCCCACTCTCCTAAGATTCGAGGGTGCTCTGTGTGCATTCACTATCCCGGGGTCCCTACGCCTGTATACGCGTCCGCACATGGATGCATCCCTACGGAAAGTCACCCACTAGGGCACATCCAGAACCACACCTATTATAATTTCCTTGTCTCGGTGGGCCCCAGGAGCGGTAAGTACAGCGGTCCACACCACTTGCCTCATCATCCCGCCCGGGAACGAGCGGATCTGAAGGCTTAGGTGGTGGCTGGTCTCTTCCTCGTGAACAACTTCTTCAGCTTATCCCACGCCTTGTCTACGCCACTCTTCGTTCGTAGGTGTATCGAGTGACTTCGGGGAGGGGAAGGAACCCAGGAGAGGGCTGACGAATCGGCTGGTGACGGTGGCAAGTTGGACCCCACGTTTGGTGGTGTAACAGGAAATGGTCGTCCACTCCCCACTCTTTATTCATAATATTCAATGTGATTCTCAGGGTGATTGTCGGCTTGCTCAGGGCCAATGTCATCGGTGGCCCTCTGGATGTACCTAATGCCGGTGTGGGGCACGGTACCCTCAGAGTCCTTCAGAAGCGGTAATCTTGTGATTCCTAGGGATCCGATAGAGCTCATTGCTGTAATGATTGGGTAAGTCACACACGAGGGAGTTCTGTGGAGGAACGGATGACATACAACTCCTTCGTTCCATTGAAATTTGTGAAGGCAGTGAAGAATTTGATCTGCTCACTGGCCTCCCTAGCGTCCAACCCTCTTCCGCCTCGCCCCGCAGCTGTTCAGCAACACCAGTGATAGCAGGGCGTACGGACGGTGAGTCGAAGGATTCGAATTCCTCCTGCCACATTTGGATCAATAACGTCCACAACACATCTGAGAACCCCACTGTAGGTCGCTCAGGCCGGGTTCCATCCAGGACCTCCTGTACCACTTCTATATCCAGGACGGTATTCTTGAAGGGTTCCCGACCCGTCACCACCTACAGAGGCAAAATGAGGTCACATGACAGCGGTAGGAGCGGTGAGCCCATACGTGCCTCGAGAATAGTCATCCCAAAGGCATATATATCCGTGCTCTTTGACGGCAACTTCCTTTGAGCCCCCTTGATGTATCCATATCTTTTCGGGTCAAGCAACTCCGGCGCCATCCACCGAACCGCGTCCCCTGCCTTATACTTACCAACTACCTCTGCAGAACTTGTCTCATCTATTATTCTGCTGAATCCAAAATCTGCCAAAAAAGCGCAGAGTTCGGGGTTGATGAAGATGTTAGCCTGCATGCTGACATCAGCACCGAGTTCGCGCCATGGTCATGATGACGATCTTACCCCTTTGAGGTCCCCATGGACGAACCCATGTTCATGCATGTATTGTAGGCCATTGGCCACATCGACAAGCTACACCACGGATTAGTATTACTCGATACGAAACATGAGATACCCACGAGGCTGAGTGGATCCTGTTCTGGATTTCCCTTCATGAAATTCGTGATAGTCTGAGAAATCATCCAGGGGGAGACGATTGAAATGTGCAGTGAACTCGAGGCGACCCCGATAAATGGTAAGATATTCTCGTGTCGGAGCCATTTCCATCCTACGACCTCCCTCGCAAAGCGCTGAACGAATGTGACGTAACTATACTGTGCAACCATGTTGGAAATCAGGCCGCCAACCTTGGGCAATTTCCCAATACCTTCTACCGGAGTGGCATTGAAATCCTTCGCTACTACAGACTGCCCTCTGTATGTCCCCATGTATGCGTCCGGAAACCTGTCACTCACGGACGGCTGTGGGATGATGGGGTCCGTGAGCATAAGCGAGGCCGGCAAGACACCGAACACGCCGCATAGCCTCTGGAGATACTTCAAGTACACCTTCCCCGGGTGTCGACTGATACCGATTTGGTTGATTGTCTGTGACAGAAAGTTGAAATCAAAAGTCCAATCGAAGGCAATGGTCGAATTTCGCGGGGATGTACCTCATCG
>Ga0307514_10006290_pt1 | contig 10391 bp, 10 predicted proteins | sample 16_EM_MG_FD_203088 | JGI IMG/M metagenome (GOLD analysis project Ga0307514, IMG submission 203088) | Populus trichocarpa ectomycorrhiza microbial communities from riparian zone in the Pacific Northwest, United States - 16_EM | ecosystem: Host-associated > Plants > Roots > Unclassified | place... | reverse complement strand
TGTGTCTTCAAACTAAGATATCGTAGGGTTTTTAAGCAGGACAAATGCCAAGCATTCTCGAATAAAAATTGCAAGTCTGGGCACGAGAACAGGTTTTTTTTTTAGCGTAGGTCCAAGAGTCACGGGTCTTTCCTCTTCTTACTCTGCCTTTGCTCTTTTTTTTTTAAGGAATCATTAATCGTATTCAGCCTATCTAGACTATTTTCTTTCCTTCCTACTCAGCCTCTACTCTTGCTTCGGTGATGTCGCTTGAATGGAGACTTACGCATAGGTGCATTTCGGCGGCGCTGGGAGTGGGTCAGTAGCGGCGTCGGAATTATTTTAAGGTGCGGTGGTGGTGGTGTAGTCTGAGTTGTGACTGCTGGTTTCGGTGAGGAGAGTCCGTCCTGGTGTCTCTCTGCTGCCGCATCGAGTACTGGAAACGGCATATAAGTATGCCGTGGACCTGGAAGAAGAACTTCTGCAGGGCCCTGACGTGGTAATACCATCGGTCGTGATGTTCGTGGTTCCCAGCAGGGCCATCCGCTCTACAGACTTCATAGCTCTCATCGCTTCACCGGAATCCCCTCCTCGGCCGTTCAGTGGCATCTTGTGGCTGCTTTTACTTGATATGCGCTGAGACTAATCATTTAAACCTGCCTTTTAACCTCTTTGGAGGGTCTGGGTACGAGGCTAACTTTTAATGGTGTTAAAAGCGTCAAAACGACGGTGTCTGAAATGCCGTTCAGACCGCTGCCAGCGACCTTAACGGGGTTTGGCGTAGACCAGGGCGGGATCTGCTCCACTTGCTGCACCCAGCAGGCACAAGGACAAGTGGCTGCAGGTGGGCAAACAATAGGTAGCTGAAACTTTGCCGAGCAGACTCACCAGCCTGCGAAGACTGTAGGAGCCTCTATTCCCAGGTGCTTTCACCTGTCCCCCAGTCGATAACCTTCTCCGCCTCAACAGATAACGGAGCCGAGGGTGACAAAGAGCTCGAGCTTGGGCAGCATATATGATACGTAGATTACAAGTTTAAAATCCCAACATATGACATACCTATAGACTTAAGAAGTGCCTACTATGTATATACCGCTATTCCTATATACCTACCTAGGGCCAGCCAGAACCGCCAATCAGACTAAACGAACTGGCTGCAGTATCGAGCCCGGGGGGATCCAGAATATATTATAACCAGCTATACATTGTGATAATTCACTGCTTTATCGAGCTGCAGCCGATGCACATACTGGTGATAGGCTGCGCTGCAGAGCTTGTATAGTGCTCAACAATATGTGACTACCATCCCAATTGGTATTGTTGCTTGGGTAGAAAAAATAATGAAAGGCTAACGTAAAATTTAAACCTTCCCCCATTCGAAAGCAAGAAAACCACAACCAGACTAACGCCTTCCAAGATCCAAGAACCTAACCCCGCAAAAAAAGATTTACTATTAAGTTAGGGGTGAAAAAACCTGAAGGATATCTTCTCTCCTCATCTGGCTTCAATAGACGCTGGCATTCTCGTGAAGTCATATATGAGGCGGTCAATTGCTTATATATATCCGTGCATGCAGCATCCATCTCAATCCGAGCGCTTGTCACCAGATATTCTTTATGCCGCTGGAACTTGATCAGCGGAATATGGGGAAGTTACTTTAAGGTTTATCAAAGCTAATGTGGGGCACCACAGACTTGCCCTTTCTGCGTCAGCGCCACGTGGTCGTCAGGTTTTAAAGAGGTGAAATGCTCGTGAAAATGGTGTTTGTCGTCGATCAAGCTTCGGGGCGGCCAAGTCAGGATTAAGTCATATCTCTTATGTTTTTTGTCTCTTATGTTGAGTGTATGTGCATGCACCACCAACTGTCCGCATGTTCATTGTAACATTAACCAAAGTACTACAATTACCCCAAGGCCGCGGTCTATCAGTAGGAATCGCGGTTGGCTATTACTTAATTGGTTTGAAGGTACCAGTACAACTACTCGCCGCGTACGGCTCAAGTGTATACACACACGTGTTTGGCACTTTATGGTTATAAATAGCGTGCCCTGCCCCACGCGGCTTTGTGTCTACTCGATGCCCAAGGCTTTCATAATTCAGCATATGGATGAGATCAACTTCAAATCATGGTAAGCTACTGTGCACAGATTCAGAGGACAAACATGATAGTAAAGAGCCCGATTAAGCATTAACTACTGAGTGCTTTCTATGGTTGAGGCCTCAAATCTCGCAAGTTAGGGATCAGGTACTTATCGAGCACTGAGCTTATAGAGTCTCACAGTCTTGGAGGTCACCAACGGGGGCTTCATGATCCGCCATTACGTGAGGTGAATGGGCTGCCTGTCACGACGGCGGGTAGTAGTAATCCAGTTGTAATATGCATTGGGGACTGGGGGGGAGACACTAGCTCTCGTGAAGGGCCGAATATACGCATCTCAAGTTCCCAAATGACGACGAGCCTTCGAACTTTGTGACACTGACTCGACTTGACTCTCTCGTTGCGCTGGCTGATACTTAGCTTGGCCAACCAGACTAGCTTGGTTGTTATATCTTCGTTTTCCACCCCAAAGCACGAGCCGAGACCTATCGCTGGGACTACTTAAGTACTTGGGTACAGCACAAACTTTCACCATCCAACCGACACCCAAACCAGCAGGCCCGACTTTTTTTGAGCAGTGTAACCTCACCTACATCTAACTAAGCTTCACTACCACCACCACATCCAACATCTCGAGCCGCCTCATAGCCTTAGGCTTCGCAGACGTACAGACTCAAAAAAAAAAGAATTCCAACATCTCGCACCCAGTCTGCATATCGATATGAACGAATCCGCCCAGGCCGCTAGACTTCGTCACGCCCAGCCTCTCACCGCTTTCAACCTCATGCAGCCCTCACAAACTCCACTCGAGGGGCATGAGAGTTCACCCACTACAGGCACCGCCTTTGCGCAGGTGCCGACGCTGAGCAACAGCTACAACTTCGGGGTGCAGAACAGCCTTGTTCAGGACCCAGACATGCCCATGTTGGATACTGGTATGCCTCCAGCAAACCCCCAAATCATCACGCCAGTTGAGGAAGCAGCACCTCGAGCTCCAGGAGCTTTATGTCCAATCCTCCTAGGCGGCAACTCTACTGTCGGTATTTACAACTTCCCAGAGGCAAATTACGCAACCCAGCACCCAGCTGTGTTCATGGCGAACCATAATACACCAGCGAATACCCATTCAACACCTGCAGGCTCTTGCATGTTGCCTCCTTTCCAGTATCTGCAGATGTCAACCTTCCAGATGCCATCCTCAGATCCCCAAGTGGGGCCTTCGAATTATCAAATGCTACCTCCCCAGATTCCGCCTCCCCAGATCCCACCTCCCCAGATTCTACCTCCCCAGGTGCCAACTTTGAATCCCCAGATTCAATTTTCCCAGATGCCTCCTAGGCCTGTACAATTTGGCATCGGCTTCAATTCGAATTTGAATGGCCAAATCCCAGTACCAGTGAATGCAGCTGCTCCTAGTGGCTACCAGTCACCACTCCCAATTGACCTCATCCAGACCCATGGATGGGTCCCCAATGGCTTGCTTCGAAACCACTTTGGACCAAGGCCACCCATGACAGCCTCAACCCGATTTGGCTATTATTCAGACATAAATGAGTTTTTGAGGATAAGGGACCCAAACTGGCAGGTGCAGACCACACATACAGAGGATTGCTTTAAAGATGCATACAGCCTGCTTTGTTCCTTTCATATCGCTTTTGAATCGAACAACCCGAATGATATTTGGTTTAACAGCTGGCTCGAGCTGCAAATGAAAGAGGTGGCGGATTATCTGCGAAGCGATATGATTAGGCAGTTTTGCTGCCGTGGCCATGGGAAACTACGCTTGAAAGTGCTAGCCCGTGTGTGTCCCCATGAGACTAATTGCGCAACGTATCGGCCAGGACTTGAAGGATGCCAATGGCGTGAGCAGTGGGATGTTGACATGTTAATTGGAAGGCACTTATATCGTGGAGCGCAGGCCATAGAGAACCATCTCAAACAGCGAGTCCAGCGCTTTAGAGCCCTGAAGGAGGAAGACATACATGCGCGTCAAGTTCAACGAGATATCTCACTGTTAGGGAGGATTACATCCGATAGACCCACTGCGCACCTGCAACATAGTGCCTATATACAGAGGCAAAACCAGAGAGAGGAAGAAATAAATGCACAGATTTTGCAAGCGGGGCACCAATTAATGATGCAGCAGGCAACAGGGGGATTGTACCTGCCGCATTGGCCTTCAGAGGGTGAAATACTCCGATACCGCTGATGAGAGACCCGCCTCGAGGACTAGGAATGGCGATGTTGGAGGCAACACTGGGGCCTCAATGCAACTGGGAGCAGCGGAGCGGTTGGGGGAGGAGCGATGAGGGTCGAGTAAGTGCTAGCTAGGCTGACAGGTCACTCTCGGGCATAAACAGGGAATGCCAGAAGGGGTGGGAGGGGAGCACTGTTCAGTGAAGAGCGATATAGTCATCAGAGGGTCCGAAAGGCCAATCAAGAAACAAGAGCACTTGCATGGTCTGGGGGGTCAAAAGGGAAAAAAAAAGTAGGCCTGGGCACAAACAAGAGGGTATGTCTCGGATTTTCTACATATGTCTTGAGTGCGAAGATGTCTAGCTCTGCGGAAGCTGCGATATATGCTTTGGTTAGTCAGGTGTGGACTGGTATTGGGGCCCTCTGTATCAAAAAAGGTCGGCATTGATGTCAGGTCACTTGGCGATTGGGAGTCATAATCAGCATAGAAAACCAGACCAAGGGACCTAAAAAGCCACAAGCGGATCCGCGGTAGTGGCCGGCTTGCCTAGGTAGCTGGAAGGGACTTCTGCGCGGCAGTCAGTAGATCATAAGGGTCTACTGTTGGAATGGGTCATCTGACAGCGTGGATATCTTTTTTTTTTTAACTAATCAATAATCGCATTCATCCTACATAGAATATGGCGATGTACTGCAGCTCCCGGAGAAAAAACCCCAGGCGGCCTCTCTCCCCTACACGGGCCAGTCCCTGCCCTCTCCGTCCTATCTACAAGTCTACAAAAGGAAACCCGCCACCCTTTCGCACCACTCCTCATCTTCCCAAATATGTTCAGCGTGGATATCGGCAAATGCAGCACTGGGTAGTAGGAGCATGGGGAAAACGGTAGGGGCATGGGGATGCCGCGGCATCGAGGGAAATGGTAGGAGCATGGGGTACTTTATGGGAGGGTCGTGTTTTGATATATCTTTCATAGCTTCCTTTTCCATTCCTTAGCGAATATATTCATTACCCTCACACACCGACCGTACCGGCCAAGTGAGGCGCATAGTTTTACACCTACTGGGTTCGACAGGACGTTTCTAAAGCCAGGGTCGGTCTGAGCGACTCCCGAACTCAATGCACCGAAATACCACTCATGGTAATACCCTCTCAAACCATATGTAGTCACAACTGTTACGTATGCCTTCGAGCCCTGATGGGGCCCATTTGAGTTGAAATGCAACTAGAGCTTATAAGGACAGAGAATGCTACTCGTGCGAGAAAGTGTCCACAGTTCGATTTGTGCGAGAGAAGTTTAGTGAGCAGGCTCAAAGTACAAAGGGCGCATTTACTGACCGCTAGCTATGAAAATAGTATCCCTGAACCTGGAGTCAAAAGAGGGAGAGGATAGCGGCAGTCATACCTCTGGTGGGAGGGGCTGGTGGGTCGCTAGAGCAGTTTTTTTTCTTTTCTCTTTTCCTTTCTGGGGAGTATCTGGTCTTGTACGCAAATACGAGGCAGGAATACGACCCAGAGCCACCGAGTCAGCACTCGGGGATACGCTCCCTCGCCTAGGCTAGCTAGTCTAAATGTAAGTAATGTTTTTCAAAAAAAAAAAAAAAGGCATGAACTACTCGACGTCAGAGAGCAATTTTGAGAGAATGCGCGGTGCCTACTAGCTGGCTAATCTGCAATTTTCTGGGGACAGTAATACTAAGTGGGATCACTATATAAGACAACGATACCATATCGAGAGATATCTAGATATCCATGCACCAGAGACTTGGACACAGTTGATTTGCAGGTTTGGCTGGGAAGTTGGAGTTCAGCTTTGGATTGGTTATATGAGGTACGGTACAAGCCTCCCTGTTTTTCCAACCGTTTTGCTCCCTGCACTGTGCTAGTTAGGCCTGGAAACAGCATTCATCCCTTCCCATTCTCTAATAACGCTTTGTGATTTTGAACTAATTATTATGAGGAATCAAGGTTTCTGGATGTCTCCCAGTCACTGCCAGCCAGTGGCTCTTGTGGGGATTGGAGGGATTGAGGGAGAAGGCCTCTATGATAGTATCCAAAAATCTGGCGGACTGAGTTCAGAGCAAAACATATTTCTTCTGAACTGAAACGATGTTTCTCTCAGCTGAACTACATTAGAGGCAGAATGTATGTTGTGACAGTACTGGGTGTGTGGGTGTATGTACATGTGTATAGATAGGCCAGGAGTACTAGTATTGCACTGAATTTGAGAGACTTCAGGGTAACTAATGAAGACCAAGGTACTGCATATCCAGTAGTAAGTACGTATAATATGCAGCGCTAGCCGAGCCGAACCCCAGTCCTGTTGGCACAACACCCTCCGTCTGCCGCACCCCCACTCACAAGCATGTTAGGGTGAGTGGATCCAAATTGATGGTTAGATTTTTGAAGGCCTTTCACCTTCTTAGAGAGCTAGTTCACTTGGGTCACCACGGGAGATGAGTGAATGAATATATTCAATAACAGGACTAAAGACTGAAGACTGCCCCCTCCACCACGAAGACACTGCCTCATATATCACTCATTCTGTTTTCCCTTGCACCACGCAAACGATACTTACTTCCCAACGGCATCTCGCATTCCCCACAACGGCATCTCTCACAACGGCATCCCACGATGGCATCTCTCACGACAGCATCTCCCACGACGGCATCTCTCACGACGTCATCTCTCACGACGGCATCTCTCACGACGTCATCTCTCACGACGTCATCTCGCATGATATATTCCCCACGCCAGCGTGATTAGTTATTCCAACAGCTAATAGATACATTGTATAAATTAGTAAATACGATACCTATCGTACGTAATTGGGTTGAGATCTAGGTACCACCTTCATTGGCAGTGTCTGGTAGGAAAGCCGTCACAGAATGATGTTGCTGCCTCTGCCCCACGAGGACAGGAGCCTCCTATATTACCCCAGATACATTTCCCGCGTTTTATTTTGCTTTCGGCCAACTAGTTCCGCAAATTGTACCTGTCTCCGATATATTTTCTGTGATATCTTACTCCCGAAGCCTGTGGACAATTTGGGATAAATAACGCAGACGGTTTGTGGAGGATAGTATCTTGTACACCAATTTATACGGTATATATTGTATAGATGATACAGAACTTCCCGACGAAGATAGTAATTGATTTTGGCTCCACCCTTCTCTAGAGGATTGCCTGCATCGCTGCACCCTCTCCTGCAACATAAGCCATCCCGAGTCTTGCAAGGTGCAGGCCCATGTGGCAGATTTTCAAAAGACTTAAATTCGACTCTTCTCCCACTCCAGGCCTCCAACCGCCATATCCCACTATCACGTGACCACATTCCCTCCTTCACATATTCTACTTTTGACAGCCCCAATGGGTAAGAATATATACTGATGCGGACTGCGCTGCACCAATACTGTTGAAATATAAGAATCTGATTTAATTTCGTTTAGGGACCAGATCATTTTTCCTCCGCAGCGATGTCTTCAAGATTATTCTCAAAGATGTAGACTCGGCGGAACCTCAGGATCAGCCAGGTGCTAAAACAGACACCAGTACTCCTTCAAAACCTGCCAGCACTCTTAAGGGTCCAGAATACTTCATTCACAAGGATCTCCTTTCCTCTCTATCTCTGGAGCTTCATAAGCACGTCAACAATGATATGAAAGAGGGCAGGGAAAACCTGATAGAGTTGAGTGAAGTGGACGAACCTACTCTTAAGGCATTCCTAGAGTGGGCATATTTTCAGGACTATCAACAGTAAGTTGTTGTTCCAGGTGGCAATCAGCGTGCGCCATCATACTTGAGATATTCGTACTGAATGCACCGGCTACATCATAGTCCACATGCCAAGTCCTCCGCAGCGCTGCCATACCATACCAAGCTTTATGTCCTAGCAGACCGTTTCAACATACCCTCCCTCAAAGACCTTGCATTCTCAAAGATTGCGACCTTGCACACAGAACTCGGAAAGGTCACCGAACGCGCGGATCTCCTGGCGACGCTAGCGGCAGTAACATACGCGTATGATAACCTTCTGGCCCATTCAGGGAGTCTCGGCGATAGTGGTCCTGCCCCAGAGCGGCTATTGCGGTACTTTGCTCAGTATATCGCTTGGGCTTTAGAGATCTTCCGGTACAATGATGAGTTTATCAAGCTGCTAGCCAGCAACTCTGACTTTGCTGAGGCACTCGTTGTGTGTTGCAGCCCAGCATTGGTGCCACCGTGGATCACAGATGTGATTACAAGGGCTTCGAAATCAGGAGCGGCTAGTGAGGAATCAGAAAAAATCACCTTGGATACAGTGACGGACAGTAATCATCTCTTATACAGGAACTGCTCTTGTGGTTATAAAGGTGTGATGGGTATAATGTGTGCCGCTTGCAACGGCTTTGACGATCAAGTTGGCACGAGTGTTCAATTCCATAAATCCCCTCTGGGTACTGTTGGGGCGGGCAGAATATCGGGGACAGCAACAGACCTGAAGTATACATGCAGGTGGTGCCAAACGTCAAACACCTATGGAACACAAAACTTTCCGGGTTATTCTTGCCCATCATGGAAAGGTTGTCTGTGGTGCCGAAAGTGCCATGCACGTGGTACCCAAAATACCATTAACTAGACTAACCATAAGTGTTGTATAATGAGTGGACAGCGTGGTTCTTCTGAGTCGTGGGTGTTTCTTATTTTTTTTATGCACAATAAACTTTTCATAGCGTTCGAGTGTATACGAGTGTACCCAAATATAATCACAATTAGCTAGCAGCGGATTCACACTTAAATCCACTAGGTATATAGTATGTAGCTGCACGGATATAGCCTGTCGACAGGCCAGGCCCAAGTTAAGATAGTGGCATAGGCATAGATATTGGTTCATGTTTACCAACGGCTAAGGTCACCCACCCTGACCTTCCTCAACTACTAACCTTCGCATGCATCCCATGTATATCATTAGGGACCTGATCTATTTTTTCTTCTTTTTTTTTTGAAATCAGGACTCGTATTCAAGCTATCTAGCCTATAACGAGGGACCGCATCCCCGAGCGGAGACTCGGCGAGATTATCCAACCCCTGGGCCGTTCCCAGGGACCTGATCTATCATCACCTAACTCCTAAGGTACCACTTTCATATGTTCGGCCCGAATTCTAGATACGGCGGGACATGAATGCGGTTAATGACTTTTTTTTTTTATGTAGTCTGGCGGGAACATCGTCTACCAGGGTATCTGGAGTCCAGCCCTTGATTAATACCGGCACATGGCTGATAGATAGGCCCAACAAAACTATCCCATCGGTTTGAAAATATTAATGCTTGTGCTCGAGACCAAGTGTTTGAGTAAATCGTCAGGCCTAGGGAGTGTAATAGGGACGGGATGAAGAAATATATTTTTCTAGCCCAGTGCTCTGCCCTATTCTGGTATTGTCATTTTTCAGTAGTCTGGTTGACCTAGTATATTAATCTGCATCTTGAATATGGGGGTATATATACCGCACTAAATTTAGAGGCCCATATCAGACAGGGTTCTGCTTCCTCCGCCTTACCTAACCATGCAGGCTCTTACAAAGTCATGCAAGATGGGAACATCCCTGCATCCTGACTATACATATTACTCAAGCAAGAGTTATCTGGAAATCCTCTATATACTAGTAAGTATGACCTACCATCGTCATAGTCTAGATAGGCTGAATACGATTAATGATTCCTCAAAAGAAAAAAACAAAACACGGGCATCTGTTAACTCTAATGACATATTAGTTTCAATGCACTCTACTTGGATCAAATATTCCGACGAAATTGGAAAGTGATATCAAGTAACTTATATATCCACTTTGCCTCCCCAAAAAGAAGGTAGGGAAACGCAATACCCCAGTTTACAAACAACGTGTTGTTCACAACTTGCCCAGGTCAATTGTATTAACTTGTACCATGGAGGAGGCCACGTATTTTTCTTACCAAGAACTATGAGTTATGCCAGGCCTTTGCTCCGGGTAGTCAATATCATCCGAATCCAATATATGGTGTAAGCCGTTCCTCAAAATGCCAAATGCAGACCAAATTTCATCCCTCCTTGCATCAGTAGATAGCTACTCCCTCTCCTCCTTTCCCCCCTTCGCCCACCCCCT
>Ga0307514_10006289_pt1 | contig 10392 bp, 6 predicted proteins | sample 16_EM_MG_FD_203088 | JGI IMG/M metagenome (GOLD analysis project Ga0307514, IMG submission 203088) | Populus trichocarpa ectomycorrhiza microbial communities from riparian zone in the Pacific Northwest, United States - 16_EM | ecosystem: Host-associated > Plants > Roots > Unclassified | place... | reverse complement strand
CCCCCTCCTCACTGGTTCCGCAATCCCAAACACCCTCCTCAGTCCCTCCATCTTCATTCTCTCTTGCTGCTCCTCCCATCCCTTCAACCTATCCTCAAGTGGATGTTTTACATTAAGCTTACTCGCATTACACGCTAGCCCCTCGCGCATGGTATCATGGACGGAGGTTGGTGCGGCAGGGGCGCCTTTTCCGGGCTGAACGTGGGTGAGGGCGGATGGTTGGGTGGAAGGGGGGGAGAGGCGGAGGGCGGTAGACTGGATGTTATTGGAAGTAGTGTTAGCCTAATATTCATGAGTAGAGGGAGGAGGGGGCAGGCACCATGATGCTGTGATTGATTGATTTGATGGGTAATGTAGGTTGTGAGTGCAGTGGTAAATGCCGTGGGTCACTGACAGTTGGATTCTATTGAGCCGCAAGTGGATATTTCACGTGACTACTCCACCACAACTGAAAATACACTGCATTGAATTTCATGCACTCAACTTGACTCATCAGATCAACTCAATTATGAGTATCTCGCTTTCCCTAGCTAGCTTTTTAAGCTAATGTAGCTAGAAAAGTGAACAATATACAAGTAAATACTCCTTACGTAACTTCCATTGGGTTTCTCAGTTGTGTGTGGTATGGGCTCGCACACCAGGAATCTTGAGTCTTCGAAAGGAGGAACAATTGATGGTGATAATGACGGTAACGATGTGGTGTGAGATGTGGTGTAGCCAATGAATTCATCGGCATGATGGTGACGATGGTGGTGGTGATGATTGTGGTGAGTAAGTAAGTGAGTGAGTGGTGTGAGAAGGCAATTGCAGGTCCTTGTATATCATGCGCATCGCTCCCATCTTAGTATATATGTGTGTGTGCTGGCCCACTTGCCCACCCTCCGAGCCGCCCTTTTGAACTTGTGCTGTGAGAGGTGGCATGTTCTTGATCGCTCCACGGCCTAACAATATCGAGTTCGACCTTGAGTACCCACCTCTCCCATACTCTCCAGTACTCTCCACGTTCCACCCTCAATCCGCCCTGCCCATTGATTAAAGGATCCAACAGCTTAATCCTTTTACCCCCCAATCCTACCTTGCGACGTTATGGTAGTATGTATAAACAGTACCTGTAGGTAAACTAGAAACTTAAAAAATCAAACGAGCACTCGCAGTCAGAAAGAAGTAGGAAATCTGAAATGAAATACTCAAGGGCGCAATGAGCGTAGCAGTATACTATGAAACAATGAAATGAAGCAACGTGTATAATACACTGACAAAGATAAACGCAAAGACAGACGGCGCCGAGCAGGAAATGAGACAAGAGAAACGGAGATGGAGACGATTACTACAAAAACTGGAAGGAAGCGAGGAAGTAACTAACTAGACCACTCAACAAAACAGAACTATGGTAAAAGCCCAAACTATGACACTTCCCACAACCCCCTGATACCGCCAAGTCCGTCCCCCAAATCATTCTAGAACTTGGTTGGCTTCCCTGGGCCCCCATGGTGCTGTTGATTCTTGAGCGGCTCGTGTTGAAACCCAAAATGAGGAGGCAACCCGATCATCGGGCCGTCATGGTGGAATGGCATTGAGTATGGTGGTGGTGGCGGCCCATTAATTCCAAAAAAAGGTGGCGGTGGTGGTGGTGGTGGTGGCGCCCCTGGCCCTGGTGGGAAGCTAGGCGGCATACCATTCATTTGGAATGGTGGAAGTGGCATATTATTTCCGCCAGATACACCCATGAATGGTGGTGGAGGCCCATGTTGTACAGGGGGGAGGGGCCCGTGTGGCAGCATGCCCCCACTCCTGTTGAAGCCCGGTGGTGGGGCAACATGTTGACCTCTAAGCATCTGCTGTGGGCCGCCTTGGCTAGGGTGTGGACCTCCAGGCCCATGTAGACCTTGTTGCTGAGCTGGAAGGCCGTGTAAACCCTGGGGGCCTTGTGGGCCATGGGGTGGGCCTTGGGGTCCTTGAGAAAGCCAGCCTGGAAGCTGGTGCTGCTCCATTGATGGCGGTGGTACTCTTTGCTGCAACATTGACACTGGCTCTTGATTGGATCTTCGTTGAAATCCGGTGATGGCTGGGTCCTCAAACATCGGTGAGGTGGGTAAATTCTTGGGTGGCCTTTGAAAGGCTTGAGGACTCGTCGATATTTGTGGTGGCGGCGGCATCTGAGATGGGCCACCATAACTATGACTATTTAGGGATGGAAGTGGAGGTGGCCCCTGAGTTGTTGGATTCCCCTGCCTCATTAGCCCCAGTAGAAAGTCTGCATTAGCATCACGATTCGGCATTTGTAGGCTTTGCAGAGGTGAAGGAGAAGGTTGAATGGGTGTAAATGGTGGGTGTCCCAAATGCTGCTGCTGTGGTTGGTGGTGCTGCTGCTGCTGTTGCTGAGGGTGCTGAGGATGCTGAGGATGCTGAGGGTGCTGTGAGTGCTGTGAGTGCTGTGAGTGCTGTGAGTGTTGTGTGTGTTGTGTGTGCTGTGTGTGCTGTGTGTGCTGTGTGTGCTGTGTGTGCTGTGTGTGCTGTGTGTGCTGTTGTTGTTGGTGGTGTTGTTGATGCTGCTGGTGTTGTTGCGGTGGCTGTGAATGCTGGGAGTGGTGAGGTGAGGGAATTCCAGGAGAAGCAGATGACTTGAACTGCATAGGTGGTGGAGGGGACTGAATTAGAGGGGCTTGTGATCCACCAAGGCTGAGGCCACCTCCCCCTAGGTGACCAGTTCCACCTAACATTTGAAGTATACGGCGGAATCCTTCCTTGTCTTCACTCGTCGAGTTATCCGGGTTGGAACTAGGTGTAGGCTGGCGCTGCTCCTGAGTAAGTGGTTGGAACTGAGGGGTTGGCTGCTGTGGTGTAGGCTGTCTCGGCGATGGCTGCTCTGTGCTAACAAAGAAAGAAGAAAATTTTGAAGATCTACCAACTGCAGGCGGACGGACCTGGGAGTCTGGGATTGAGTCTGGCGACTTTGCGGAGGAAGGTGGATTCCACAAAGTAAAGAATCTGTCAACTCCATTTTCTGTGATAGCAGGACCGGGAGATGATAGAACTGAGTGACCAAGTTAGCAATCATTCACTAGATCAATGGGGAGGTCAACCTTCTGCCACGGGCTCAGGCCTCTCTTCCTTCGCAGGGGGGGAAGTAGGGCTAGATCTCTCTTCAGTTGACATCTTCTCCTCCACAGGTGTCTTTACTTTCTTCTCCTCCGAAGCCTTCATGCTAGCCTTCCATCTCTGGAATTCTTCCATTGAATGCGCCTGTCCCTTACCCTCTGATTCCTCCGGCGTAGTATCAAGCCATTCCGGATCCTTCTCCACTCTTTGATTCCTGTCATCATCTCTTCCACTACGGTAATCTCTGTCACGATTGAAACTCCTGAAATCTCTACTGCTCCTCTGCTCCCCATCTCTATCCCCTTTGTAACTGTCACCCTTCTCTCTGTCCCCTCCGCGATCACGGTCCCTGTTATCATCCAATATCCAACTCGCATCGTCTCTCTTGGTACGAGTATTATTCACTCTGTCCCTATCCCTTCCGAAATTCTCATATCGTGGTGGACGGTCCTTTTGCATTTCATTATTGCCCCTTCTAAACCTATCGCCATCTTCTGCACCAAAGCTCTTGCGTGACCCCCTCTGACTTGTCCATCTTCCAGATGACTCCCCATTGGGTTCACCTTCGTCCTTATTGAAACCACGTTTCTGAGGCGTCCTGAGCTCCCGATCAATATTACCTCCCTTTTCGCGGTCCTTATCCCGTGCCTGGCCCCGGAACTGCCGTGGGCCGCTGTTATTCTCCTCGTCAATGATGGCCGATGGGGGGAGCCCCGCCGAGCTGGGAGTGTCAAAATCCAAGGCCATTTTCTTAGTGCTCGATGCAGAAGCAAAGCTCAGTTTGGGCGGCGGCCCGAGAATGATGTCTTCCGGGACTGCCATCGCATTTATTAGCTCGTGGCCAGCAAAGAGAAATTTGGTAGTAAATACTTGATGATCTTGAGGTAAGGCGATTGTCGAACATGGAGGTCCTTCGATTCAATCCCATCCTAAAACATTACCCTCATAATGAGCCATGACACACATACAGACGCAAGAATATGATAACTTACGTCTTAGGGCCGTTCTCGTCCCCAGCCGTATGCAAATCTCCATCCGTCCTGGACCTTGTGACCTGATCTCTAGTACCTTGTCCGGCTACCCCTCTCCCAGTAGCTCTAGCTATCTGAGCAGCTGGCGGGCTACACATGCTCCCCATGTCAGATTAGCATAGATCTGCAAGGGGCACTGTATAAATGCGGGAGGTTGAACTAGTCGGCGTACCCCATCCACTCCTCAATCGGAGGTAGTCCATCTGGCTTCTGTACCAGGGGAGAATCCCTGAGTGCTAATAGTTCATCGATGCAATATCTTCGGGCCTCGAAAGGTGGTGTCGACATTTCTTTCACCTGACCTTCCTGTATCTTGATCACAGGAATATGAACGATGGGTGGAGATTTTGATAGGAACGTGTGTGAGGAGCGCTAGGGGGACAGGTAGAATGGATATGCCCTGAAGGTGGGGTAATGACGAAGCGTAGATAATAGGTTGTCTTGCCGCTGGAGACCCTGCTGTGGTAAAACACTGTTGCTTAATGTCTGTAAAGGAACGAATTTCCCTGAGTAAAGGTATGGCAGCAGATTGTCGACCTATGACCAGTCGGTTAAGGTTGTGACTGTTCACTCTTTAGCTAGCGCACAAGAGAGCCTCAAGTTCCAGAATAAATTAATAGTAGACACCAATTGCCTCTCTCGTAGGAAGATATGTCTCTTGGTTTTGTTTGTCAACGTCGCGGTCTGGATCCTGGAAGGGTGTCGATTATGCTGGTGAAGAACAGGTTGGGCACTTCCAGTTCAACGAGACGAGTAGCCCCACGCCAAGCCCTGACTTGAGTCTGGCCTTGGCATCCGGCGAACGTGCGTCACCTAAGTACGGAAGTGCCAAAATCAATTACCCTGAGCAGATCTGAGGCTACTAAATTTCCTGCCAGTGAATTTTAGCATCCACCGTAGGTAGATACCGCAATTGCGTCCCAACATCCCATGACAATGTCGAAGCCTACGAAGCGGCCGTACAGCGAATCGTCTGGCCCCCACGCGGCCAAAAAAAGAAAACCCAATGATGCTGCTCGTGCGGCGAATACTGGGCCAGCACAGGAGACGATTTTACACGCACGACAGATTCAGAAGCTTTTGACGGATTTATCGAGTCCACAGGCACTACAGAGGGGTTATGTAAGCTTCAGGGGATTCTTGCAAGGCTGTATACCCGGTCGGACAGTGGATGAGGAGGGGAGGAGTGAGACGGAGGTAGTAAAGAATAAAGCAATTCTGAGAGAGTGGGTAGAGAGTGAGGTGAAGAGTGGAGAGAAGAAGGGCAGGGAAAGTGAGAGGTTTGGGGAGGGGGGGCAGGAGGAAGGTGGAGCGGTAGAGAAGTGGAAAACTGTGATGGACGGGTTGGGGTTTGCTAGTCAGGTATGGCTTTGGCCTCGAGGGTCAAGATGAGTGCTAATGGAGGGATGTCATGGGAATATAGTCAAGAAATCAGTACCTGCTCTCAGCAGTCGCTAGTGCTCTTGCATTGCTCGTGCGAACAATGTCCTCAGTTGCAGAGCTCATCACCCCTGGTACAACACTCTGTCGCATTCTTCTCTCGCCAGAAAACATAAAGCTCCTCCTCCGGGGCATTACCTTCCACCAAGACCGAGTCTCCTCTCCTTTCTTCCGGCTGCTCACGGAGATCAACAAGTACAACTTTGGAGAGCTCTGCTCCACGCTTTACTCTTCAATCGACCCCCCCACTAAAATCCTGGGTCGGAATCTCGAACCCAAAAAAGCTACACCAATACTGGGGGGTGGAAGCAGGATTGGTGGGGAGGATCCCCATAGGCCTGCTCTAAGAACAGTTTATATACGCTTCCTACTCTCGTTTCTCCACTTTGGTACACCGAGTGTGAAGGAGGGAGTGTTGGGCCCGAGGAATTTGATTACACCGGTGTTTAAGCATATTAAACTTGACCCACCGCAGCTTGTACATGATATACTCGAGACGCTGAGGACGAAGGTTGTTAATGACGAGAATGTACAGAGGAGAGTAAAGAGTCAGGTATTTAATGAGTGGGTGTTGAGACATCTTTCGGCACTCTATACTCGCCCGGAGCCCATTTCTGAGGAGGGAGATCAGAGTAAGACTGTTGCTAGCGTGGCACATGAATTTTTGCTTAATATATGCACGAAACCGGGGGCTGGGGGGGTTTGTTTTCCGGATAATGGGTGGTATCCTCCATCTATTTGCACCACAGAAACCACTACAGGCAGCAACCAAGACCGCTCCACTAATCCGAGTCAAAAGGTTTTCAACAGAACTCTCTCAGCGTTCATCACCACTCTCAAGCCTTTCGCAGATACCCTCCAACAGGACCTTCTTTTAGCAATTTGCACTTCCTGCCCAGAACTTATCTCTCCATACTTCTCCTCCACTAGTACATTCTCCTTCGACCCCAAACTGTCAGCTACCTGGATCGGATATTCCGCTTTTTTAACCTCCCTTGTCTCCCTCCCCCTCCCAAAGGGCGGATTTGGGATTAGAGTCGATGAACATACCTCTCATCCTCACTATCCCCCAGCCCTGGGAGTGGTCATTGAAAGTATATTACCGAGGGTATGTACAAGGCAAGTTTTGACTAAGTGTCTGCAATTTAACAACGCCTTGGTCCGCTATCTCTCCATGACGCTACTTGTCTCTTCATTCCAAAAACTCGACCAAGTCATGGAAGGCATGGAGAACATGGCGAATACCTTTTCCACTGAAAGCCCGGTGGCGAGGGGGTGGCGGGTTGCGAGACACGAATTGGGAGGGGAATTCTCGAGGAGGATACCTGAAGTTGGGGTAGTGGTGGGAGTGTATAACTCATCCTCTTCCTCGTCGGCACCCAACAACCTGGCGACGGAAGTTTCAGCGAAGCTGCTAATGCAGTATTATACTCTACTCCCCGAAATTGCGCTCGGAAAGCGGCTCGACGTGAACCTATCTCTTGGGCAATTCCTAGAAGGTGGAGAGGCTAGAGGGGATGTCACGGGGATGAAGCTACTTGAGATCTCGCATCTATTGAATATTGCGAAGGAGGCGGGGGATGTTAAATGGTGGTCCAAAGGAACCAGATCGGCATATTCAAGTTTCACGGCAGTTTTACTGAGATTTTGTCTCGGCGGTTCTGGGGCTCTTGGGGATGGTGGTGTTGAAGGTGTGAAAAAGGTACTAAAGTCGGCCCTGGGGCAGACCCATATCTTCCAGCAGGAGACGGAGGTTGATCCATTTGATGCGTTACTTGAAAGCCTCAGCTTCGCCGCTGCAAGATCAACTTCATTGGAAGCATTTAACAAGACTCTTGCCTTCTTAGATGATTGCATGTTACGCTGTATCCGGACTCCATTCAAATATCTTGATGAAGCCGCTGAGTTGGTTAAGATTAGCCCTGCGCCACAATCACCACTCAGCCCTCTGGCTATTACCATAGCTGAGCAAGTTCTACTCCTGCCCACATCTATGCCTACCGATACCATTCTCTGGCTTGAGCGGTTCTTGGGAAATCTGCGGCTGATAAGCGAGAACAGACATGCCATTGGAGAGATTATACAAAAACTTGAGAAGGCTGGGGTTACATTATCTTCCCCCCGCCCACCATCACAGCAATTTGAGCCTCAAACTCAAACACCCAGGGTGGGGGCTATATTTCCCAGCCCAGATGCTACAACTGCTTATATCGATATAAGTATGCTGGACCGTGTGCTCAGCGCATTAGCAGAGGGAGGGGTTAGTGTTACAGCGTTCGATATTGCCGTTGTCCTCAATGCATTGGCCGATGATACACATGCCCACCTAGAGGAGAAGCTCTTCGATCTCCTCGAGCTTCTCATTGCCCAAGTTAAAGCGTCTGAAGCGGAAGATGGGCATGAGGTAAAATCAAAAATCAAGAGTTTGGTAGGGAAATCATCAGTGGTCTCCGGAAGGTGTTTCGAAAGGAGGGTTACTGAGATATTATCAATGCTGTTTGAGGATGGGTATGAGGAGGCCTTGGAGCCATTAGTTGGGGCGATTGAAGAGTTTATGAGTGTATATGTGAGAGAGATGAGCAAGCACTTTGTAACACTCGTTTCGAAGTTCGTCCCAGGGGATAGGTTGGTTGGGATGATATCAACTACGACCAATTCCTGCTCACCAAAGAGTGTTGTATTCGGGATATTAACGGGACTGGTGATATGTGTTATTGAGAAGAATGTGGTATTGGATACCGATACCTTATTTGGTCTATTCACCCTTGCTACACTCGAAGACATTCAGGAAGAGGCCGGCGATTTTCTAAATGTCCTAGAGCAGTATATCTCTCGAGCCGGCAATGTACCTTTACTGGAAAGGGCGTCCGCTAAGATAATGGAAGGAGGAGCCACCAGTATGGTTAGGCTAGCAGTCCGCAAGCCCGAGCTCATCGGGTCATTATTAGGGAAGGCCGGTACGGTCAAGGCATGGGCATTGCAGTACCTCCAAGCAAAGGGATTGGAGATGTATCCCGCCTCCATACTCCTCGATGCACTGTTGGGGATATTATCCGAGGAGAAGGGGCAGAAGTATATGTGGCTTGACGGGGTAGATCTGAAAACGAAAGATGGGCTGAGGACAGTAGTTGAGTCGATGAAGAAGGAGTTTACTGCGGCAGAGGTTCTACCCAATAACCCTAAGGTACTTTCTTTATTCAGGCGAGCGGCAGGGCTATGGCCAGAGATGGATATGGAAGGGATATTAGAATATATCCTGGAGGACAAATCCCGAAGCAACATTACTCCTGAGACGATCTCGCTCGTTTCCTCGCTTCTCATGTCTAACAAGGATGGAAAAAGAGAGTTGCAGGCAGGAAAGAAGACCTGGTTATTGATGACCGCCGATCACCTCACCCGACGATTTAGCGAGGAGAGAATTCTCTCTGAAGAATCGACCTCCATAGCTAAGGCTTTCGGCGGGTTATTACAGTCAAACCATGTTAACCTCTCGAAATTTGCACCTAGAGGGAGCCTTAACGCCTTACTTGAGGCATCATTGGAGAAGAAAATCAACGTGAAAGAAGTCATCGATTTATGTGTAATTATCGTGCATAAGGCAGATGCAAGCTCAATCGATCTAGCTAAGCATCTGCAAATGATCTTGGGCAACAATAAGAACCCATTGGTGTTTAGGGAGAGTGGAGTTGAGAGAAGACATTACAATATGGCGTGGTTGATACATAGGCTATTCTTCCTCGGGAAAGGTGGTGTGAATGCGAATGTTAGCACGTTGGATGGAGTGTTGGTACTATACCGTGGCACGGGGAGCATAGTCGACAAACTCCTCCTAGAGGTGATTGTTGCTATTGAGGGTGCTCTTGGGCGGAGTTGTGCGTCGAGAATCGTCAGCTGGGAGTGGGCAGGGACTACGAATGATGCGAGTGTTTCTTGGAGTAATGCGCTGATTTCCAGGAGTAAGGTTGGACTGGGGATAGTGATTGATGGGGGGAAGATCAAAGACAGTGTTGGAGTGTTTCTGCCTGCAGCTGCGAATTCATTAGAGGGGGGGAAAGAGAAGGCGGTGGGTGAGTGGAAAGTGTATGATGAGATGATGAAGGCCGATGATTTGAGGGCGACGAAGCAGTACGACCATTCCTTCATGCTTCCTATACTGGGATATTTACTCGCCTTCAAGTCGAAGGAGGTCGTCAGCTCTGCACAGGGAATGGTTGAAAAAGGCGCTGTTGGGTACACAATCATGGGGTTATCATCTTTGAACTCTAATATCCGCAGAGTAGCTATCCAAGTCCTCTCTTCCATTGTCGCTCGACTCGAGGAATCAACATACCGCGCAAGAAACCAAGTCAGCCACCTCCTCTCGTCTCTACTCGCCTCACTCGAAGACAGCCCCATCGAGGCTCAGCCTCTCCCAACAATCGACTCCGTCTTCCTTGCTCACTGCGCACAAGTCTTAACCGACCCCTCCCACTTCCTCTACGAAACAGTCATGGAAATGCTTCTCCGCTCGCCGCTCTTGGATGTTTGGGATATCCCACACATCCTCTCTACTCCCTTAGGCTCTGAAGATGATTACTACAAGACTGCAAACTGGAAACTTACGATCTTGGCTCAGGGGTTGCGGAGTGAAATCGACTTGGGGCTGTATCGCAAGAGAAGAGTCTTTGAGAATGTGTTTAGTATGTACCAGAATCCGTATGCCAGGGAGAGGACGAAGGAGAAGGTGTTGGAGTTGTTGTGGAATTTGGCGGAGGTGAGGGGTGGGGGTGTAACAGGGGTTACGAGGAATGGGGTGGTGGGGTGGGTTCGAGGAGTGATTGAG
>Ga0307514_10006287_pt1 | contig 10395 bp, 8 predicted proteins | sample 16_EM_MG_FD_203088 | JGI IMG/M metagenome (GOLD analysis project Ga0307514, IMG submission 203088) | Populus trichocarpa ectomycorrhiza microbial communities from riparian zone in the Pacific Northwest, United States - 16_EM | ecosystem: Host-associated > Plants > Roots > Unclassified | place... | reverse complement strand
TCAATGCCGTTCGTTAGTGTGACGAACACCTTCATCTTCTCGTGTACTGAGAACGGCGTTTTTCAGGTAACAGGTCCACCAGGCGTCAATCGTGAGCACACCGTCATCCCCTCAAGGCCAACAATATTCACTTTGGCTTGTACCAGAGTGGTCCGGCCTCACGTTTTCTGGTCTGATGCTCTCTTAAACATGAAATCTCAATCCAAACCAGAGAAAACTGTGGATTCAAGTGCAGTGCGGAAACCTCGAGCGACCCATCGTCACATGCACGACTCCTATTGCGAGGTGATCCTCCCTTTTCAGTCCTCTCGGGAATTTCTGGAACAGTATGCAAATGCCTCCGGAGGCATCCGAACTGGTAAGATCATGGAAGTTTTAGACTCCACAGCTGGTTCAGTCGCATACAAACACCTTCTGGGCCCGGAGGTCGAGACCGTCGGGACGATCCAGGAACAAGGGTTTTATGTCGTTACTGCTTCCGTCGACAGGTGAGAGGATCCCATTGGAGAGGAAGCCGCCTGACGTGCCGTTCGCAAGGTTGGACATGTTGGCTCCGATATATCCACCATTGCGAGACCTTAGATTGTCAGGTCACGTGATTCATACCAGCCGGTCTTCTATGGAAGTTGCGGTGCAGCTTGTCGCGCTCAGTGACGGCGGGGTCGAAGAAACGCTCATGCTCGGTAAGGATATTGGCTACAATGTAACATCTTCATCACTGGGAACGCGGATGTAGGTCGCTTCTGCATGGTTTGCAGGGATGTTCGCGGAGGACCTTACGAGGTTCCTCAACTGATTCTTGAAACTCCCGAGGAGAAGAAGCTTTACGAGGTTGGAAAAGGTGAATAGTATCGTTCTATTTGCTTCTCGTCTTGCCTCGTAAAGCCGTTTCGACGCAGGGTTCCGAGAGAAACGAAAGATGGAGTCTGAAACTTCGTTGACGCGGGTCCCTCCGACGTCTACGGAGGCGGAGGCACTCCATTCCTTTTACTTGAAAGCCGGTCAATACGAAGATGCGTACATTCCCTCTCCTTCCCAGCAACCGGAGAGGGTGTGGATGTCGGACACCCGAATAGAGAAATCGCAGCTCATGTTTCCCCAAAGTAGAAACGCACATTCAAAGATCTTCGGGGGTACGGATCGGGGGACCATGTGGGCTACCTTCACTCTAATATTCTTGGTTCCTTTCCACGTAGGTTATCTGATGCGTCTGGCCTATGAACTCGGATTTGCCAACGCTACACTATTCTGCCGTCGGCCCGTCCGGTTCTTGTCCCTGGATAAAATCGCATTCACCAAACCTGTCTCAATCGGAAGTATTCTCAGGCTGCGATCTACGATCATCCACAGCACAGCATCCGGGAAACACCCCGCAATCGTCGTCAGTTTCACTTCCATTTTCTTAAACTTTTGCCTTGAATCTTTCTTACTCATAGCATGTTCGCGTCGAAGCCAACGTCGTGGACGTGTCGACGGGATTGGAAGAAACGACCAACGACTTCCGATTCACCTGGATATTGGACGACGGACCCTCATTAGGCCGAAACGTGGTCCCGAAGACATACGAAGGTGCGAATACAATCGTTTAGTTCAATGAAACGTTTCTGGGGCGTACAGTGCAATTGACTCGACGGCGTTCAGAGAGCATGCTTTGGCTCGAAGGGGGACGGTCCCTTGATGCGAATCCGAGCTTATCCAGCCCCACAGAGTCTGTCTAAATCTGTACGTAACGCGGGTGATTTAGCCAAGGGCTACTCAATCCGGAAGACGGAACATCGGAACGGAGATGGGGAGGAGTGAATAGGTTATGTAATTATTTGAGGGATATGCGACTAGAGGGACTTGTACGTACAAGTACACAGTTTTGCTCCAAGATGCCCAAGAAACGGAGGTGCTACAGAACAGACAAAATCGTACAAGAAAAGAGGCGGACGCTTATGAGGTGTGGACCACTGGTCACTTGGGGGACTCGTCGTCGTCCGAGTCGGAGTACGTCGGTGCAACGTAGATGGCCCTGTAGTTCAGGTCCGGGTGGCGAGGTGGAAGAGGGAAGTACGGGGCCACAGAGAGGGTGAGGCGGAAGGCATCTTTTCCGTTGAGGTAGAACCGGAACAACCGTTTCTCTCGGATGAAACCGAGAGACTCGTATAGGGCTAATGCTGCCGAGTTATCGAACTCGGTCTCAAGTACAACCTACAGTGCGGAACATGGTTAATTTCGCGACGCCAACTGGTGCACGGATCTGCATACTTACTTCTTGGACGCCGTGTTGCTTCATCTTCTCCACCGATTGTCGGATGAGAGATGTGGCTGGTGCAATAAAGTGAGAACACGAGGCTGGGAGACATGGTCAGACGACCACCTACCGATGCCGCGTTTCCGCCAGTTCTTGTGAACGCTAAGCATGGCTATGTAGCCCCGGTTTCTAGATTCCCTGTGGGGACTCTGCTTACAGACAATGCAGCCGACGGGGGCTTCGGAGCCGTCATCCGGGTAAGCCTGTGGAGCGAGCGTTCAGAGAACATTCGCGCGAGGGTGAGACATGGGAATGACATGAGAGATCCGGAACGCGGCTCACTAAGAAGGAGAGGTGTGGCCTGGACGCGGCGGGGTGAGTTCTTTGTCTGGGGATGGAGAGAAGGGTGGCACACACCATTGGTTCAGGAAGTACCGATAGGTGTAAATGACATAGGGCTCAGAGAGCTCGTGTTCAACGAGGGAGATGATATGAGGGAGGTCTGGTTCGCCGGTGTACTGACGGTAGATGATTGAAGCCATGGGTGAGAGGGCAAGGGAGAAGTAAGGTTAGAACGAGTGATTTATATACACTTGTGGGTCAGGGCATCAAGATGATCTCGTGCCCCGAGTCTGCCGCCCTGATGTTCAGCCACACGTGCCCCAGTCGCGTTTCACTCTCACTTTAACTCTGTCCTACGCGATGTCTCCCTTTTCGCGCCTCAGGTCAGCTCTCATCTCGGCCTTAAGCCCCCAGGGCTTCCAAACCGTTGAGCAGGAACTCTTCGACCAACTCGTTTCCAACAAACAACGCATTCTCGATCTCTATCATGTCGGGCCACAAAATCCCCAGGAACGACAAGAACTCGAGTCTGGCGCGTTCTCTAGTTCCGTCACGTTCGCGAATTTGTTTCTAATGCTTCAATAGGTAGAGCCACCGTTAATGGAAAGTCCATGGCAGTCAACACGGATTTTGCGAAACAGGCCATCTTCGTTGCCCAACAGTTGGAATGTTCCGAAAGCTATGCCGCCGGACTCCTCCACACAGTCTTGGTGCACAATCCCAACGTGTCTCCCATTGACTCAATCGAGTACACCCTTCTCGAATATCACACCTACCGACGGCAGTTTGTCGACTGTTTACGATATTTGTTCCAATCGGTCTCCCTCTCCCTCACCGATGATTCCAATCCTCTATACCACCAACTCGCGAATTACGTGCGACACCAGCTCATTACACCCTCTTCCACGACCAACGCACACCTCACCGCCAAAATCTTGACCCACATCCAATCCCTTGATCAGAAGTTATCGAAGATTCAGACCGCTGTGCAGAATGCCGCTAGTAACACGCAGATAAACAACGGTATGTTGTATGTGGCCTCGATATTTGAACCTTGCAATTTGATTCACGTTTACCCAGGAAACATCACCCTCGGCAACACCATCCTGAAGGCTCGATACGATTCCGTGAAGTATGAGCGCCGGAATTTTGCCATCGTATACTTCCAAATGGCAAGGATAGGTTTTCTAACGTCCTCAGACGTTCAAAAGACTGTTGATTGGCTGGCGTCGGATCACAAGCACCCTATGACCGTGTACATCCTCTCTTCAATTCTTGCCGCATTCGAACCCGCTGCCCCAGACAGCAATACAAACGAGCTTCGCAAGAAACTATCGATGGACAAGGAACTCGTCTCATATATGAGGAGGAAACTAGACGCCGCAAATTTCGAGTGGAAAGAACCTGGGCTAAAAGCTACTATTCTCCTTAAGTGGACTTTATTCCTCACCGACACACGGCACCGCGATCCTCCGCTGGAACACATCGAAGGATTCAAGACGGAACAACTTGTCACTCAGATATGGAACGCCGTCCAGGGTGATTCCTTTGTTTACCTTGCCCGTACCGTGACGTCCTTGAACAGAAAACGCGGCGGCCACATCTCCTCATCCTTCCTCACCTCAATCATTCCAAACCTGGAACAGGATAATACAGAACCCCCGACGGAGGATTTCAAACCGTTGGTTCTGGAGACCTTTGAATCCCTGATTCGACTACTTCTAACTCACGGTTCTTCGGAGCTGCGCAAGATCAAGCAGAGACAAGAGGATTTTCTCCTCGCTTCTGCACGGAATGATCGATCGAGGTATCTCCGCAACGGCTCTGCTGGTTCCTCGACTAATGTACCCCCGACGGAAGCCGAGAAACGCCGGAACGATATCGCGACTCTTCTATCCTTCATTGGGCTGTTGTATGCATCCCTTCCGTCAGAACGAGCGCTACAGTTCTGGGGCGCCACACCACGAGAGCCCATCACCTACGCAGAATACGCCGAGGCCACCTCTGGGAAGCTGCCCGCGTTCCTCCAATGGGCAGTGTGGTCAACCCAATCTCGAGATGTCGATATGACCACGGCGTTGTATGACATGTTGGCTGGGTTGACGAAGGGTACTCAGTGCAGCGAACTCGGCTATAACTTCCTGGCACGCGGTGGCGGGGAAGTCATGGCGGGGAACGGACTCTCACAGCAATCGAACTCCACAGCCCCCACCATCTCTCTTGTGTTTATATTCAGCACCCTCGAAAACTGGGCAGTCCTCAGCACGACCCAAGCCCCACCTCAACAGAGTATCGCTCAGTATGGATGGACCCCCCAGACGCAACCAACCCAGCAACTGCCCCGTCAACAACTCGCGTTGACAGAGAAGGATGTTCTGCTCGCTCAATCATTCCTGCGAGTCCTCGCTTTGATTGCGTTCCATTCCGTCCCTGTCAGGATGGCGATCGCCGGTCATAGTCAATTTCGCGCAATTCCGAACCTCCTAGCCCTCGTTCCTCTGGGAATCCCCCTCGAGCTGAAGGGCTCTTTGTTCAACGCGCTCGCGTCATTTTGCGAACCCGGCGGAGGTCAGGCTGGTGTGGAACTGTGTAAGTCTGTGTGGTCTTTGATGGAGCGTTCGGAAATTATCAATGTCAGGTCGAGTGGAGGTGTCGGGGTTCCTATGTCCAAAGGGGTGGAAATCGAACTAGAGGAAGTGGAAGCTGCGCACAGGCTGTACCCAGCCACCATCCCGTTCCTGAAACTCCTTGGAACTCTCATTCACACCCAGAAGAGGATCCCGCTGAAAGACCAATTATCGAAGGCGGAGTCAATCAATACGGTCCCGGAAACCCTTGGTCAGCCATACCGCTTACCCGGCATCGGTCCCTTCGTTTCGTTCGTAATCAACAACGTATTCTCCAAGATCTCTAACAGGGAATATGCCAAGCCTTCAGACCGGTGGCAGACAAACGATCTTTGTCTGTGCTTTATCGAACGATGCCTGGCGAGTTACTCTCTGGAATCTCTCGTTTCGCCTATGGAAGAACTGCAGCTCAAGGGAGATGCTCTAATCCCATTGCTCGTCCATCCTGGATATGAAATCATGAAGCGGATTTTGTCTTCCACCCAGCTCCAGACAACGCTCTTGACTTACATCGTCGATGGCATAGAGGGCTTAGACAAAGGTCTCGCCGAAGAGGAGTACTACTTCCAGACGACGATGATCCGCGTCCTGCGGATCATACTTCGTGTGTTGGAGATTCAGGATATTTTCCTCGAGATCCTAGTCCCTTCACTATCGGATTTTGACAGCTCGCCCTTCATCGGACCCGTGCACACCCGCTCGTACTTCACTCGTCTAGATCAGGCTTTAACTTTCTCCGCCCAGACCGTTCCCGCCATCGTCGCATACATTCTCTATCCTCAATACCCGGAAATGCCTCTCTTGTCCGCGAAGATCCTGTCGTCTCTTGCATCCTCCACGAACATCCACAACCTTAATGCGATCATCGACCGAAGTGCGGACTCGGAGCGCATCCTAGCAGGGTACCAGAAGGCCATGGATGTAGAAGCGTACGATGATGTCATTCAGGCAGAGGCGACTGCTGAGCAATATACTGGTGCCGGCGCCCCAGATCTCGAAGGACCCCCCGAAGTCCTACCCCAAGCCGCCCGGCTTGCGATCCTCGACTTCCTCCTCACCAATACATCTCCCGATCGCCCTTACCCCAACACGGCACATTTCCTCCTCTTCGGTGGCCTAATATCAGACCAACAAATCCAAGACCCCCACGCCCTCGGTTCCCGAAGGAACTGCATACATTCCATCTTGGACTTACTCAATTCTGGCATCCCAAAACTCAAAGGGAAGGGACGTGCGGTTGATTCACAACTCGAGCCACTATTCGTCGTGTTGCCCGGACTTGCTGAGCGTTGCTACCGAGTAGTTCAACAGCTGTGCGAGCACCCCAGGACGGCCGAATTCAGCATGAGGTACCTGCGAACGCGCGAGGACTTCTTTGCTCGACATCTCAGGGCGATACCGTTCAAAGCCCCCAGTTTTCAGGATGACAACCCGATCGAAATCGTTTACAAAGACGAGGCTCGGGTTTCCTCCACGGTCGATGCACTATCCGCTTTCCTACGACTACGATCGTCGGTGTTCTCTCTTGTGGCATTAGAGCTCCACGTTCTGACCAACAAGGGCCACAACAAAGGCGTCTCAGAGCTTTTGAACCTGCTGTTCAGCCACGACGACGGGTACGCCGATGACGAGGATGAGTTTGTTGATGAGGCATATCGAACTTTCCAGGAGGTCGGCCAATCCAATCTCCGAATCATCGAGTACTTGCACTCCCTTAATTTCGATTGGTTCGACACTTTGACCGTAAAACCCGTTCAGATCGGGTTCCTCCAGTTGAATCTCCAGGCCTGCACGCGGATCGACCAATACGGATCCGAGATCATTGATAGGAATGTGCTTTTGGAGCTTCTCTCCATAGCGCACCGTGCTCTTCACTCAAAAGGTCGACTGGTCACCCCTGCGCACGTTGAACAACTCAAGGCGGAGACCATGTACATCCTGGAGAGTTGTGCGGTGGAGAATCACCGTCGACAAGTTCACGACGCGATAGTCAAGGGTTACGAGTCGTGGAGGAATTTACTCGATATGGCTTTGGTGAAATGCTTCGATTATCTCCCACAAGACCGTCGGGAGAATATGCTCTTTGACTTGTTGCATGTCCTACCGACCATCCTCAAGTCACCAAATGTACAACAGCCAACAGCAATACTCCTTTCGGAGGTCCTCCTATCTACCATCACCAAGCTACGCGAGGATAGGCAACATCAAGCAATCATCCAGTCGGACAGTGGAGAGCCAGACGCTGCTTCCTTACCGTCGGAACGACTCTATGCGTTATTGCGCTCGACACTCGAATGCGCATTGGACTCTAGTCGGAACCAATTCGTACGCGGGAATTTGTACGCTACGCTCATCAACTACCTCCACCTGATCACCAACGGAAAGCAACGAGCGTCAGAAGTCTCCTCGCAGAAACAGCTTTCCCTCTCTTCATTGTCCCTCTCCCTCAGCAGGAACGATTTTGAGTTTGGGGGTGAGAAGCAGCTCACGCTATCGACCCGCCAGTCTTCCGCCTCGCTCATCTCTGGAAGCACTGCCATCATCAGGACTGTGATCGAGAAACTTGTAGCAACAATTGCCCGGGATGCCATCGATGGGACCGAGGTGTGGAAAACGGTTGCCTTTATGTTGTTGGATTCGTTGGTATATCTGTGTCGAATGGAGAAGCAGTCCTCAATTCTCACCGCTCTCACCCGTCATGGAATCCTTACCAACTTCGTGCATGGATTGAAGGAGTCTGATGTCCGATTACAAGGAGTACTGAAGCCCGACCCAGGTGAGCCGCATCTGTGTCTGTGATTTTATCGATACTCACCCATCCATCCGCAGATGATCTCAATGCGCTTTATGTGTACGAAACGAAGATGTCATTGCTGATGCAGGTTTCGCAGACCCGGCAAGGGGCAGAAAGGCTTCTTGAGTCTCGTGTCATCACTATCCTCAGCCAATGCGACTATCTTGATGCCCGGCCAGAGGCTGATCAGATGTTCGTTGGTATGTGGAACCAGTATCTTTCACACTGCCCTTCAACCGACCGTTTTGTGCAGATCAGAGTAGTCTCCTCCCGCCCGCCATTCAAAGATATCATCAGCTATTCATGCCAACTCTCCAACTCATAAAAGGAGTGCTGATGACGTTGGGCAGTTCCCACCAAACCGCCACCTCACAGGTATATATAGACAACTGCCGAAGGAATTACGTATGACGTTTGTCGATTTGTTGAAACAGGCCCTAGAATTCCTGAACGCCCACCGTGACACCATCGTTATCCTGCTCAAGATTGATTTGGAAGATATCCCACTCGCCGTTGTTGACGAAATAAATCTCCTTGTATCCATCTCCACTGCAATCCTTCCTTTGGTACCCAAGTCTGAGCTGGTATGTATTTTACACATAGCCACCCTACGACTACTGACTATGCGATGTTTTAGTTCTCATCTTCTGGATATGGCGGCATCCATAATGCTATCTTTGCGTTGGCGGCGACGACTCTTGGAGACAGTTCATGGACTGAGAGCATCCGGCCATCAACCGACGCAGAGCTCGCAGATGCCACTGCTTACGACCCAGTTAACCGCCACGAAACAAGGTTTAGGTTGAAAGTGCAATACAAGGAAGTGATGTTGCGAAGGTTGTTATCCACGTATCTGGGGTCAGCCAGCTCATTTGCGGGTCAGTGATGATTGCATAGCAATGGTCCTCTTTCCTGAATGGTATTTATAGAACCAGAGATCTCGTTGGTTCTCTCACCAGTGACAGCACCCCGACGACACGAAGAGAGGGGTGTTCGATTTTATGGTATGCAAATAGGTTTTACTTCCTCGTGTGACTACTAAAGGATCCATAGCAACAGTCCCATCCGTTGGCGATGCCATTGTGGCCCTCAATGATTTGTGCACTTACCTCACGACAGCGTTTAAGAATATCCTCGATCTATCTGCTGAGCTCGCGGCTCGGGATAGCACGCGAGTGGACAGCATCACCCAGGTACAGTGTTGGAAACCTTCCCACCGACGATCGAGAATTTACTGTCCACAGATCTTCGACGCGGGGACAGTCAGGATCATGCGGGATCTCGATATGGCGCAGAAACGGGCTCTTGTCGCGAAAAAAATACAAACCCTCAGGTACGAGGCCCGGAATAAAGCTCAGAGTCTGCTTGGTGAGTGGGACGCTCAGCTTCACAAGGATGACCGCTTGTTCACATTCAGACATCTAGATACTTTGGAGATCTTGCTCCTCCTGCTCTGGAGACACCTCCAATTCTATAATGAAGCCAGACCTGCTGGGTCTCAAATTCAGGCGTCGACTCCACACATCACAAGGCTAGTGACGTCCATGGATGTTGAGTCGTTCAGGGCAGAGGTGCCACGGAAGCTGAGCATCGTCTTGCAGAGGTTAGATGCACTACATGTGGTAATTGTCGTTCATGTTCTGCGAGATACCGCGCTGACGTGAATCTACGATGATAGAATACCGAACCATCGGCGGAGAATGGGGACTGGAGGTTTAACCGCGCGTATATTGAAACGATATGCAGACGGCTTAGAGAAACGACAGGTCTTTGGGAACATGGGGATGGTGAACAAGCTTCAACGTAGGCTATACAGTGATCGAGGGGTCCTTGAATCAAAATTTCGACATTGAGCTGCCACGCTTGGAATGCTGTGCTTTTCAGCCCAAGTTTTTTTCTACATACCGTACATGTACCCTAAATCAACACCCACGCCACAGAATATTGGTCTCCTTCCTTGTTCTGCTGTAGGAAAACATCCGCGTGTCGGCCAAAAAACGAGTGACTTGAATAGTCCTGAGCTACCCCATTTGGAAGGTGTGTCACGCGTGATAGTCACACATGTAACACGCGTGGCGGGTCGTCGAATTCATCGGCAGCGTTGACATATGATGTCGCCTTCTCACCAGCTGCCTTTCGGGACTTGTATTTACCTCTCTTGTTGATTTTCTACATTTTTTAGTTTAGGTAGGCTGCAGATGTCTAGGCATGAGGGAGGGTGCGGTGGCGGATAAATGTAACGGAGTTGTCACACAGAGTGTCACACAGGTTAGTTTGCGCGTTTTCGAGAACGAGGGATCCAATCGCAGAGCACCGAGCAACCATCCGTACTGGTCCATATTTTTTTGTGGTGTTGCTATTGATAAATAAAATGTACTACGGGAACATCTAGCTTT
>Ga0307514_10006286_pt1 | contig 10396 bp, 12 predicted proteins | sample 16_EM_MG_FD_203088 | JGI IMG/M metagenome (GOLD analysis project Ga0307514, IMG submission 203088) | Populus trichocarpa ectomycorrhiza microbial communities from riparian zone in the Pacific Northwest, United States - 16_EM | ecosystem: Host-associated > Plants > Roots > Unclassified | place... | reverse complement strand
TCTCAGTGAGCGTGTTGCCATCCACCTGTTTTGCGCACAGATATCACCTTCTCTAAGTTAGTTCGTACAGCTGTACATTATGTCTTGAAAAGCGACATGGAGTCTTATTCCCCAGTGGATGCGGTACCAGTATCTACGATAAAATGCAAATAAATCCCTTCCCCGGCCCTCTGCCGCCTTAACTTATGAAACTCGCCACCGCCGCATTTTGCGGGATCCACCCGTCACATATGCAGGTGGGATCGTCTGTCTTTCCTATCTCCTTCATCCATTGCTGGTCATGTCCAACCTCTTTGGTCGCTGGTTGAGAATCACGTGAGTGTGGATATGCGTTATGATGTGAGGGTATTTCCTACATAAGCCTCCATAATCTTCATGCTGGAGGCAGGAGTATAACAATGGCATGCTCTTTTTCTCTAGTCAAGTGACCCTTGCTGCCGTTGATTGCTTACTTAAGTTTCCAAAAGGAAAACCATTACTATACGACAGCAAATTGTTTGCACTATTGAATCTTGTAGTTATTCTCCAAAAAGATTTTTGAGTCTATACGTCTGTCCTCCGAAGGTGCCATAGCCTATGAGACGGAGTGATTTTCCTATATTTACATATGTGTACGGCGTAAGACTGCATATAAAGATCTCGCACAGTCATTATGTAAATGATATCACTGCAATGCCATGCCAAAGAGGATACTACTAGTCGCCTTCGTTTTTTTTTAAAGAATCATTAATCGTATGGAGCCTATCTAGGCTATGACTATGGATCTACAGTACATACTAGTCGCCTTCCCATTGTATACATACTCCGTTCTGAGCCACAGGCCCGCATTCGATTCACACCCTTATACAGTTGGTTTTTTCACGTGGAGTCTATATGTGAGAGGCAATGGCCACTTAGCTGCTAGCTAGCCATTACGTACTTCAGTTGCCCCACACTAACCATCTCTCCACTAGATACTCGCCAGTGTAACCTCACTATTGTGCTCACTAATATACTTACCATCATACATCATGGGTCCTGATCCTTCCAGATTCACAGGCAGTGATATCGACTGCACGAAAGGCAGGACACACAGGGGGAGCCAGGACGGGCGGCCTGAAGTGGGTAGTAGAAGAGGTGAAGAAGAGGCAGGGGGGGTTGGGCCCTGATGCCGTTCGACTGGGTTGGGTCAAGGCTCACGTTGGAATTCACGGTAATGAGAGGACAGACGAAAAAGACTGCGGGACGTATGTTGTCGGCAGATCATGGAGAGCGATTGCAGCAGGTGTGGAAGAGGAAGAGGGAAGAGGAGAGGAAAGTGGAGGGGGCGGGGGTGGGGGGAGTGGATAGGTGGAACAGAGAATGTCGGGTCAATTACGTCCAGTGCAGGACCAGTAAGGGCAATCTACAAAGCTGGCGGAACAAATTGAATGATTCACAGATACAGTACTATACGGTAGGCCCAGAGTGCAGGAAGTGCGGAAAGTATGTGGAGACAGGCAGGCACGTAGCTCTGTCTGTACGCGTGGGGGGGCGGTGGGGAGGAGGTGGGATGATGGGGGATATGGACGAGCGGGGGAGGTGGATGCAGAAGGTCAAGGATCCCGACGGGGACTATGTTGCCGAGCTGGTTGAAACGTTTTTCGCCAACCTCGACATACGCTGGCCGGCTACGAATTTCATTTATCATCATGTACCTATGGGAAGGCCGGGTTAAAGAGGGCGTGGCGGATGAGGGCCGCGATAGTACCCCTTGAGCTTTCCTTTTTTTTCATAGGCTCGGGAGGCAGGCGTTTATGCAGCTCGTTGTTCTGTGAGTGTACCGAAACCTTTAACGGGGCCGTCTCATAGCCTTAGGCTCCACATATTTATGTTATTCACAGACGCATAGACTTCAGAAAAAAAGAGTAATTGATACCGTACGGAGTATCGTTCCGAGTTATTCGCTAGCGTGGGTGGTGCCTGCAAGGTGTTAAACCAGTTGCAGGCCGATGTGCACGCCATGCAGCAACCGTGCATACTTGTCACGGAGTAAGTAGTTGATTCTATAGCTACGATAAATACTCGATATGTACTCCACATAGTCCTCCAGGGCTCATGTGTACTCTAATGCATCTGTATCGTCCCCATTGATGGGAATAGATCTATAGAATTTATCAAGTTCTGTAGTAGTCGGGTCTTTTCCACCATCAGTTTTACTAATATCTGCGGAATCAATACCTTTGATAGCAAGCTTACTATCTTGACTGCCATCAACTGGTAAGGTAATACCAACATCTCGGAATGCTTTGCAAATCATCTCTCTTGTCAATACAAAACTGTATCCATGCGGTCGACGTCGCTATATACTACATGTGTAGTCATAACACATCTATCACTAATGCTCCAACCATTGGCTAGTTGCAGGTACTGCTCGCTTGGTGCCTGGTAGATGTCTTGGGATATTAACTGATACTGGTTGTAGAATACCATTTCGACGTACTTGCTCCATATTTTCATGTGCTCGCTCTCTTCCAAGCAATATTCTTCTACCTACAACCTACAAGTGCTCTCTCTGTATATCGTGTATACGGTATCATACACTTTTACCACGTTGTCTTACTATAAAATATGCTACTTTCCTAGGTATCGCTTCTTGATCACTGCATTGCAGGCGCCACCCACGCTACGAAATCATACGGTACTCGCAGATCCCACTTGTCTTGGCAACGAATCAGTTCTACATTAGGTATACGACAAGCTTGTGCATGCGCCAACACATCGAAAAGAGCAAGCCAGCTGTGGGGGCCGCAGGTCCACAGCTCCTAATATGGAAAGCAAAGGTAACCAACCAACCATACTGCGCAGCTAATTGGACCTCACTTTTACGTTTGGCCGGGTCATAACCATACCGTACCTCTCCTCCCCAAACTAATCTTCAGCTGGCATGCAGTGGGTGTATGCTAAGGCCGCAGGTTCAGCTAAACATCCCGCCGCTCAACTGAGACGAGCTGAAAGCCCCTCAATATATCTTGTCCTGGAACATTATTAAATGTTGAACAGGGACCATTTTGGTGTAAAGGTTGCCCCACCCCACAATAATCCAGTAAGGTGTCAAAAGATATCAATTGGCGAATATGTTTACGTGCGTACAAGCAATAGAGCAGTGGACCGATACAGCAGGTTTATCACAGTTGAAGCTGCGTATTCACTGTGCATTCCTGAATTTATGTGAAAATAAGCCTCGTGCGGTCTCCCCAAGCTAGTGATATCTTTTCCTTGTGTCCGTGTAACTGTATTCAATCTGCCGAACGGAGATAGCGGAGGTTACTCTATATGCATAGGCACGAGCATGAATGCAACTAATGCATCTTACGCTCCCTTCGGGGGAAAGGCGTATAGACTGCAAAAAAATGCATTTTACGGAGGTCTCCATACTCTCGTCTAGGCTCCACAGACGCATAGAGTTCCAAAAAAAATGCATCTAACTAATATATGTATCTAAACATTCTGAAACTCGCAACACAACATTTCAACCTACCATGTTCAAGTTTCCATGGGCCAAACTTGCTACAGGCCCTTCAACTATGATTCTTATGGCATCAATATCCCAATTAGAAAGGCGGCCTGTATGGTCCCTGCTCCCAAGCTCTACCAGTCGAGTTAAAGTGGTTTGGAAGGGGCTGTGAGCCTCACATACCAAATTGGTCTAAAGTTGTGACACAGGGCAGGATCGGATACAGTTGGCAGTTATTAAGCAGGGGTTGGAAGCAAGTCCAATTCTTTGAAACTTTGAACTCACGCCTACAGTGTAGCAGTGGTATCTATATCATCAGACAGAGCTCAATTATGTGAGAGGTAGTGGTATTTGTGCATAGTGAATCTTGACCCCTTCCTACTTGGGAATGACTCTTCAGTGCACTTAATCTATTCCAAGACTTAGGAGAGTTGGATGTGGCCTACAAGAGAGCCCACATTCCATCTTCTATCAATTGAGTCTCTCCTCTACATCTTTATTTCCTGCGTGAGTTTTTGGTAGGTTCTACAAGGCAGGTTACAAATGACCTATAGACTGTTAGCAGTGTTGTAATGATACAGATGCAACTGATAGCAGGGGTGGGTACATCTCTATGGGGCCACCGGATGCATCGGCTATGTACTACAAAAGATTTTTGTGGAGATGAAAAATCCCAGGAGTTTACAAAAGCAACCATTAACTTGAGCTCACATTCTAAATATTGAGGTCATGATGATTGTTCGATTCTGCTCCTCTCCTGTCTGATCTATCCGGTAGCGCTACCACATGGGACATGTAGATCATAAACCGTAGCTGACATGAAACATATCAATTCGAGCGTGACTAAAGTTCAGTATACCGTATGAAGAGTAAAAACAAGAGAATCTAGGCTTTTGCCGACACGTATGAGCGTCATCGATACCGCTTTGAGTACTCGTTCATCCAAGGTTTGTTGATTGCAGCGCCAAGCGGCTGGAACAATTAAGGGGCTCCATTAGTCAAGTGGCAAAAGTGATGTTTTTAGAACAATTAAAACGGATGTTTCTTGGCCCCAATTCCTCCATAGTTTCCCAAGCCCCAATATATGACGAAGAGATGCCTCCTCTCAGAAATCATAGGCATGACCAGAGTAGTCCAGATGTAGTAAGTGCACAAACTTGGAGTAACTAGTCAACCATCTCCATATAAATTTTGCCAAGACCACACACAAATTTCCAAATTTGGAAGTTTCCACCACGTTATACTCCGTAGGAGGGATATTCTAATTTTCTATTATATAATAACGATTGATATAGTAAATCCACTGTCAAAGCTCTAGGCTAATTGCTTTCCTCCTGAGTGAGTGATGTGTCTGGAGCCTCGCTGTATCTGCTCAACTTGATTTGGAGCTCAGTAATCTCTCACACTACCCAGTGGTGGATCATAAATATCAAGTCTTCAATTTTTTAGCCTTGCCGTAACCAGCGCCTTACTGGGCCAGGGCGGTGCTTGAACACTCTCTGAGCTAATGGCTTTGGTTTTTTTTTGGAGTCTATACGTTTGTAGAGCTTAAGGCTATGTATGATACGGCAATGGCTTTGGTTTAGGCCCATACTGAGTTGTAGTTTTTGGACTGGTGGCGAAAAGCCTGGACCAGAAACTGTCTGGGCTTTTACAGCTATATTCACTGATAGCGCTTGTAGTGGCTTCCTACCTAGGTACTGAGTCTACATTTCATCTCTGACGGGCATGTCTCACGAGATCCAACCCGCATATTATGCATAGAATCCTGGGCAAAAGCCTCGGCGAAATAACGGAAGCAGAAACAACGTGTAAAAGATGTTAAGGATTGTGTTTGCAAGATAATAACACAAAGAAAAATTCCAATTTAAGAAGAAAGTTCATGGCCCCTTCTCCAGCTTTCGGAGGCAGAGTTGAAGCGCTAGTTTGTATGGGCAATAGTGTATTTTGGCAACTTTTCACTTTTCATCAACTTCAAAAAATCGCCGATGCAGCTGAGAAGCCTCTAAACTTGGAATTAGGGACTCCATATCAAGATTTAGCTCTCTTCCAAAAATTGCCCCCAAATTCAGAAGATAGGTGCAATTATGCAGATATCTAGATGGGCACTTTTCGCTATTTTGGTTTCACCAAGGCTTTTGCCAGGGATTGTATGTTGGTGATAGCGCTACTGAGTCTCTATAGTTGGCTATTTGCGCATCGAATCGGAAGGTCGGGGTAGTTTTTTGAAGCACACCATCAGCCTATGGGTAGGGCTGAATGCATAACTTCACGCTAAGGTACTCTGGGGGACAGACGTCTACCATAGACACAAAAAAAAACAAAAAAACAGGCATTATAGGTGCGACAAGCAGAAGAGATTGCTAGCGTGGTGGACTGACAGAGCAGATTTCAGCACCCCAGTTGATCATTGCGGACTCAGAAAACAACCCCCGTAAGCCACCAGACGGTCTCCTCCTCCTTCTGTGTGTTCTCGTGTAACCAATGTGGTGGAGATCAACAGGTAATACTGTATTCTGTTATGCATATGCCTGCAGGTGCGGCTTGAAACCATGTCGGTGCATACAGGATAGCTGCGGCCAAGAATCCGTGGGATTGTTTTTTAAAAAAAATACTCATTACTTGCGTGCAGCCTATAAGTGCGGCCTATAATAGCAATTGCGAACAGTACCAATCCCTTTTGATCATATATCGACCACACTGGAAGAGGAAGACAGCAATATGCATGGAGGGTCGCAATTGGGTGAGAGCAGGTACATAGTTTTTTTAACTTTTTTGGGGGAGGCTCGCAAAGTTGGTCCACAAAACCAGAGAGTGGCTGGGCAGTGGAGTGCAGTTGAGCTGAAGGATGCGTCAAGCGGGCTTGCATATCCTGAGTTCAAAATGATCGAGCTCAATGCTTTGCTTCAGTTCAGGTGGTGGCTGGGCTCTTCAGCCCGAATGAGCTGAGAGGTGCAGCAGGCAGGTCTGAATGGCTTGGATCCCAAGCCCTCAATGCTTTGGCCCAGCTCAGATGTGCCGAGGGGGGCTTGCTCTCGAATACTGCAACAGCATGGCTATATAAACTGCCCGGGCACCCCGCCTGGAAACCATCTCACCATCCAATCTAGCAGCATTCGAACATACAGTCCCCAGCTATAGCCAACACTCCATCCACATTGCCTAATCCCATCTGCTTTTACCAGAGGCGCCCAGAACGCTTCTAGCATTATGTCGTACAAATTGCTCAGCGTCGGCACACTCTCCACCCTCAGACTGGATGAAGATTTTTCTGATTCTTGCAAGCTGAGAGGGGAACTCGTCGATAACGATGGTGTTACCATTGAAAGAGACATCGACCTCAACCAGCATATCACGTTCTCAGACCAGGGTAAGCAGCTGCATCATATCCAAGGTTCCATCACGCTGACTGGTTACGTAGGGGAGCTCATGTGGGGAGGCTGCGGATGTAGAGGTTTCTTGGAGGCCGCGGACCCGAAATCAATTAAACTCGAGGGGGGAAACAAGCTCACTGCTACATTGAAATGCAAGAACCGCCAGTGGAACAAAACCTCCTCAAGTCTTGATTTGGGTGAGTGCATCTACAACATTAATGGAAGGTTCACCTTCTGTAAGTACTTCTTCACCGGCCCTTTACGACGGATAGCCATGAAAATGGTATACATATGTTTGTGCTGATGTGGATTTTAGTATCGGAGGAAGTGACGACCCCTGGGTGTGTTACCTCAACTCCTGGTCTCCAGTTGGATGGGAATATTGATCCTGGAACCTTTGCTGTGGCCTCTGATGAGGTGAATAACCGCTGCCGCATTGCCTTCAAAACCAGCTTCGATGAGGAAATTTCCCTCGCCGAGGTTGCCTTTAATGGGGAGCATTGGAGTCTCCCAACTGAAATCAAAGTCTATGATGGAAAGGTCCCTGGCCAGCACATTGCGCTTACTTATCACCCCGAGACCTATCACCCCGAGACCTATCACCCCGAAACCTGTCACCCCGAGACACATCACTCCACTGATATCGCGGGGGATAGAAAAACTGTATGTAGCACACCCTGTCTTACAGTGCCTATCCCTAAGTATTGTATCCTCTGCTCAAAGTCTAACGTCAGCTGTAGCGGTCTCTGTTCTTTAGTGAGGAAAATGGAGATGGATATATCTACCAACAGATTTTCAATGACACCAAACAGAAGTGGGAGGAACCTCACCGCTTGAAAGCCAACAAGAAGGCAACAGAAGGGATTAAGGCGCATCGATTCACTAAGTATGCTGCGACCTACTACAAGCCCGGTGGTACAAATGCCAGCCCAAGGCTCTTACTGTACTATGTCGATGAGAGTAACACCCTACAAGAGAGCATCGGAACACAGGACCCCACCAACAAAATTTGGTATTGGAGGTCGACGTCAGTGGGTGGGACGACTATACCTCCCAAATCATTTCTGGCAGTCGCCCAGCGCCGCGAAAGGACGTACCTGGTCTTCAGGGATGACTCCTGGAACCTTTGCTTGCTCGTAGGGTCGGGGCGAGTTCCAAAGTCGGGAGTGGTTACCTGGCATAATGTAGAATATCTAGAGCTTACTGGTACGTATACATACCCGGCCTTACCTCACTATCCAATGCGCCCTAACATTGGCTAACACCTGGTTGGGATTGTGACATTGTCAGTTATTCTCCCGGCGAAAGAACTCTTGAAAGATTCCCCATTGGCCATTGCAACTCGCCGCAATGGTAACATGGTCACCATATTCTTCGTCAAGCGTGATGGGCAGCAAAAGTGCATCTACAGCATTGACCACAACCCAGATACCAAAAATACCGAAATCCAGTTTAAGCCCAAGCGTGTCGGAAAGTTGGAGCCAGATAGCCTCGTTGGAGCCGCGTCATTCTCAAAAAGCCAGTTGCCTGATATTCGCCAGTTCAGTGTCTCGAACCTAGATGGTGACGATATTTTGGTGGAGCGCATTCCTCAATATTATAAGCAAAAAGGCGTCGGGCAGCAGTCGCAGTGGGTTTTCTCTGGTGGTGTCATTGATACAGATGTAGATTACTTGGGGCCCGGACAAGACCCAAAGGCGGCCAGACAAGACACAAAGACGAATGCGGGTGAGTCTGACTCGGAGTAATCGCATGGTGTATGTACGTATGAGGGAGGCACTTGAACTATTCTTGAGAAATTGGACTGGGCCTGGAGGAGAGATAGGAGGCATTGAGGGAACTTTGGGTGGAGGAGGAGTCGGAGAACCAGGGTGGCCATATTGGATGTGGTTTGTTTCTTTTTGCAGGGTTTAGCCTCGGGTGTGCTCTTTCTTTTTGGGGCTTTCATGCCCTCTAGCTCGTTTTGTACGCTTTGACTTATATCCAACTCACTGTCTTTATAGGAATCAAATTTGACTGGCTGGTGGGGGCCTCATATCAAGCTTTTACCAGATGTAGAGTTCGATCAGTGCTACGCATTATGCGCGCAATAGTCTGGTGCAGTGATACATACCAAAATGCTGCCTGCCCAAACAAGGGTTACTAATAAAGATAAAATGGCAATTCAGTAGCGCACTGCGATCCCCTTTCAAAATCTTGCACTAATTAACCTTCTTGCTAATATAAGTAGGTATCATAATTCGGAATTTCCAGTTCAACCAGACCCATGAGTACTCCATCCAGCATTAATATCTGACTTGCTGGTGATGTGTATACCTGATTTACGTCAGATAAATACAATATTCAGCTTATGAATGCTAGAGCGCACGGTGGGGAAAGTTCCACATGTAGGTGCTGAATTTACAATTCGCAGAAGGTACCCGTGGCCAGAGTTTTTCTTATCATTACAGATGACTCCCGGTACAACCATGCCTGATATAATCTGCCGCTCCCACACAGTGAACAGTACTTTTTCGCTTAGTCGCGGCCATATTAGTCTCGGCCATATTGTATATATCAACTACCAAATCAGGTAATAAGTACCTACTGTAGTGCTTAAGTAAGCGTAGCAACCGCTGTTAATGTTAATAAGTAGCTTTTTTATTTTTATTTTTATTAAGTAACCATTAATCGCATTCAGCCGAGACCGCAGCTCCCAGGTTACCCTGGTGGCCTCTCTCTTTCCCTCCGGCTGATCCCTGCCCCCCTTGTGGTTATCTACGAAAAGGAACTACAATAGGAAATCCACCACGCTCTCACACCACTTCTCACCCCCCAGCATCTGTTCCGACGATCTGCCTCTCCCTCCCCAGATGGGCTGTATTCTGCGAGGTTGCAGACGCATCGTGGGTCTTCTGTCCGTCCCACCATATACTGTACATCAATTGCCGCTTATTAAGCAGCTTTAGCAGTCATTGAAGAGATACTTCTCTAAAGGTAAGCTAAATCCACGGCAAATATAACCGGGCTACAAGATGTCTTAAAGCATTGGAAAAAACCGCTGAGACTGGAGTCAGTGTGCTTAGTGCAGGATCACAGACTTTCTCAATCCTTCAAGGCCCTGCCCTTCTTGTTCTCATCTTAATACCCCTCTCCCTTGTGCTAGACCCACTCTCCTGTGTTAATTTGCAATTTTCATGTATCCCAGCATTCATAATAACCTCGCTTTATCTTTGCTCCGTACTTAGCTATTATCTCTTGACCTAGAAATGTCTCTATTAAAGGTATATTCCAGCAGTGTGCTTGTAGCGAGAGTCATCTGCACCTGTATGTAAATAGCCAGCCATAAGGGACCGCATCCCCAGGCTATCACTTAGAGAATTCACCATAGCACAAGCTTGAATAGCAGGGAGTAAAATGGGGGATAGGCGTGTGCCCTATGAAGTGGCAAAGGGTGTCACGACGAAAAAAAATCTTAAGGCACAAGGTTACACCCTTTCATGATGTGGTACGGAAATTCGAAAAAGGGTGAGAAATGGAAAGGGTGTAATGGGAATGGCCGTTGCGT
>Ga0307514_10006285_pt1 | contig 10398 bp, 14 predicted proteins | sample 16_EM_MG_FD_203088 | JGI IMG/M metagenome (GOLD analysis project Ga0307514, IMG submission 203088) | Populus trichocarpa ectomycorrhiza microbial communities from riparian zone in the Pacific Northwest, United States - 16_EM | ecosystem: Host-associated > Plants > Roots > Unclassified | place... | reverse complement strand
GGGTTCCACTTGTATTGATACTGTATTTTTATAGTGTCTAGATAGGCTAAATGCGATTAATGGCTCTTTAAAACAAATTAAAAAAGCAAGCAGCCTGGCGGAGGTGGTGGGTATGCACTGGCAGAAGAACCTGGGAGATGTCATAACTATGTAATTGTTCATCCATGGTATAAATAGTATACGATCAGATTGCCTGCGCGGCGCACCCGCAAGCATTTCCCTTTTGAGATCTCAAACATTTCCTGGTTGTCATTGTCATCGATATCCTTCTTCCCATTATTTCACTTTTTTGTCTTTCCAAGTAGTTACATATATCCCTTTGATGTCGCCCAGAGCAACAGTGGGACAGCGTCGGGGAGTTTTCCACCACATGTACCACCAGCTGGATGGACGCCATAAGTAGGATGGATGGATACCCACCGGGAGAAATGAGAGGAGGAGAACACATGTGTACATAAAACAACAGTTTCCTTTGTACCTCGCTACCGCGCGCCGTCGGTAGATCAACTTGCCTCCCTTTGGACTTCTGAGTGTCCCGCCGCATCACTCCTCCTAGGGTGTATACAAATAGTTAATGAGTTTCTTTTTTAAAAAAAAGATGTCGCCCGGTACCTACCTTCCAAATGGTTGGCTTCTTCGCTCTATCGAGCTCACCTCAAATTTCGAGAGCATTTGGATGGCCCTCTCCACATGAACAAGTTGCGTGTGCCAGAGCGGTTCACTTTTTCGCGTTCTCCCAGTAGGAGTATTCTCTCCGGTGGAGGTACTGACATGAAAACCGACTGAGTGGACAGCGCACTCACCGCCACCGCTTTCAGAACCCTAAATTACACAAAACTAAAGCCACGGGGATGGAGGAGGGAGGCTCACAAGCATGACCAAGATAGCAAGCTCTGCTTAACTGCTTTCTGATCCCAACACAAAAATTACAAGTCTGGGCACGAGAACAGCTTGTAACGAATATCAAGAGAAAATAGATGAGTATTGAATTGAAGCTAGCCAGCGGTAGGAAGGTTGCGGAGTAGGCTTATGACTCTATGAGGATCTGGTACTGAGACTGTGTCCCTATCCAATCCCCACGTCTGAAGTGAAGTATTACGTTTGGAACGTTGATGGAGGTTTCATACACACTTGCAGACTTTTTGTCTCTTAAAAAAGTAATCAATCGCATTCAGCCTATCAAGTCTATGGCAATGGACTGCAGCTCCCCGGGCTTGCCCGGGTGCCTCTCTGTCAGGACTGGCGCTTGGCACTGCATGATACATAGAGAGTGCACGATGCATAGCGTAGCATAGAGTTAGCACAGACAGAGCATAGCATTACTTCATAGCGTAGTATAGAATTAGTATAGACACTAGCAAGGGGGACCTTAAGTCCCCGAGAGACCCTGTAGATAGATCATCATCAACTCTTACGTCAATATTCGAGAGCACGCTCACTATATTCATAAATTATTTGATCAATGATACAACCACCAGTGTTCAGCGTGTGGTGAACTTTAGACGCTATTGATCATTACGTTCTAGTCATTTGGCACCTTAGCCGAGAATCTGGTCGACTGCCAACCACAACCCACCTCAATATCCTCCAGTATAGTATTACATACTCTCCCTGTTCCTTACAAAGTCCGACAGATCTAGAGTCTACACATCTACCTACACGGGTCGTTCAGAATCTACAGTTAAGGTGCCTTTGGTCCTGATATCTTTTTCGAAAGTAGGAGAAAGACAACCACTGGGGGGTCCATGGAAACCACTCTGGACGACACTTCCTTGCGTTCAGCAGCCACTACTACGCCATCAACAACTACAACACGTGCAGCAGCACTTGTGGATGGGCGCCTTTCCCCGACTATACCCTCCCCGTCTAGATGGACTGGGGGATGTGATGATATAACCGTTAAGGAGTCCTCGTGCATTTCGGCATGCAATCGATGGTATCTTCCGAAGGTGGGAGGAGGGTAGCCATGAGGAATATTTAATATTCTCAGGTGTGGATAAAAATTTACTCGACAAAATTGATGCCCTCCATATCCCATGCACGCGACTAGACATCATCCAGATGGGCAACTCTTAATTGTGGGGGCTATGCTATCCACTGTGCATGAGACCTTGCATGCGATTTTGAATCGGGAGATCATGTTTAAAGCCAGGGACATGGGGCTAGGACAGGAGCTCAAGCTAGTGGGGGGATCTCGGTACAACGGTCAGTATTCTGCTAAGGAAGCAGATTCTGCCCTGAAGCCGACATCTTTGAGGCGCGGGAAGGATGCTTGGCTGACTATAGTTTTAGAGGTTGGCGTCTCTGAGGGCCTAATGAGGTTGCGGACTGATGCGAGATGGTGGCTCAGCAACTCTGGTGGGGAGGTGAAGATAGTTGTGTTATTGTGTTTTTATAGGAACGCCAGGACAATCCTAATGGAAGTATGGCAGATGAGGCCGATTCAGCGCGACATACGAACCAGGGTGATTGTGACAGATGTTCCAACCACAACACAAAGTATCGAGCTAGGCACAGGGGTGGTTACGGGAATGCTGATGATCCCATTCGAGGATGTCATGCTTCGGGGCGCAGCAGCGCCCCATGAGCAAGATTTCATCTACAGTGGGAGACGCGGAGGAAGTGGGGGTATATTTAGGATGGAAGAACAATGATATAGTGGCGCTGGACAGCCAGGGGGTTATCCAGCGCATTATGAATCTCCAGTACGGCGAGCCGAGATCCTGGATAGAAGAACAGCTAGTCCGGCAGATGCAGGCAAGGCAAAGGTCACTGATGTGGGTGAGGGGACACCAGGGGGTGCGGGGAAATGAAGAGGCAGACGGGAGAGCGAAAAGGGAGGTGATGTCAGGCGAGTGGAAAAACGCAGTGGGGATAGCAACACCCTGGGGGATTAAACAAGAATTCCCAATATACCCCAGGGCACCGGTGCATCTGAGCTGGTCTACCGCAGCGCTGAGGGGACTAGTGTATATGGTGACGGACAAGGGCCCACAGCACCAGTGGCTATGGGAAATGGGGAAAGCAGACACACAGTGGTGCGTGTGCGATGGGTGGACGCCGCAAAACGCGGCGCATCTGATGGGGTGCTCTTGGGTGGGAGACGGGAAAGGAAGAACGTATGAGATGATATGGGAAGACGAGGAGTGGTGTGAGGCGGTATTTGGTTTCTTGTCATAAATTCATGTAGATAGGTCGGGGAGGGCAGGGACTGGCCCGTGTGGGTGAGAGAGGCCACCTGGAAAACCAGGAGCTGCAGTCCATCGCCATACTCTAGATAGGGTGAATGCGATTAATGATTCTTAAAAAATAACAAAAAAAGCAAGATTTCATGTTCTCAGCACAAGAGTTAGCGAGTTTTTATGCGCAAGTGTGGGAGGAGAATCAGATGATTTAAAATATCCAATCTATATTGCAAGTGATATTGGATGAGGATTATATGTCGGCACCATGATCTAAAATGCTCAGCGCAATTTCAATTCGCTGTCTAGATTCAGAGATGGTGGTGGCGGAGGTAGAGTTATTGGATTCTATTGAAGAAATCGAAGAGATGGAGATCATAGATGACCGTCGAGATCTCTCTTCGTTGCACGCTCGTGTTTGAGAAGTACAGAGGCTTTGTAGAACAAGAGAAGATACTGCCACAACAGTGCCCCGCATCGCCAACACTGTTGACATATTGCATGCAGTCAAACTCTGCAACAGACAGGAAAGAAAAAACAAGACTAGAATCAAGGCTACTTGCGCTATTGTTCTAAAAGCATAGCGGGGGATCCGGGTTCAAAATTTGTCCCTTTTGCCTGTCCTTTTGCCAAGAAAGCACAAGCTATAAAGTATGATGCAGTGAGCTGCGGCTCGTATTCTAACCTTCGTGAAAATCAACTCGAAAAGTAGGTTAATTCTGATGAAAAAAGTAGAGATTAGAAACATTTGCAAGCAAAAATTCTGTACAACAGGGACCGTAAGCGTAAGGTAGGGTTACACAGCAATCCGGAAAAGGAAGTGTGTACCAGATCTGGATGTTCAGGGTAACAGGTAATTCCCTGGATTGCCTCGATACTTTTCTCACACACCAAAAACTCTCCATACTGATATATATATAATATATCGGTTTTTTCTTTGTTGATTATCGCACTCGCATGTTCGTCTATCCCCTTGCCGCGTGCTCTTTGCCTTAGGTAAACCACCACAAATACCCAGAATATCATGAGATAATAACTACCACTAATGCACTCTCAGTGAGCCATAGCCACCCTGCTTCTTTGCCACTCAAATCTCATGCCGATGGCTTCTCGCTGTGCGGCGATTGACTGAATATGCTGCAATTGTTAAATATTCTTTGGACTTGAATCCTGGTCTCGGAAAACCCCAGTAAAGTCGTCTTTACCTCCCGCAGGCACTATTATAGGCTCACACATATTATACAATTTAGCTTGGGCCCTACAGGTCCTTTAGAGCCCAGCTGTGTATTTCCATCATGTCAATTTTTGTCTCTATATGCTTCAATTCCTACCCCCTATTCCTTGCCAGTCTTTAACCATCTGCATTCCGGAAGTGCACCAGATCCCGGTCACAATCAAATACGCTATTAGATGTGGTAGACGCCAAATTCGGGGCGGATTCAGCAGGGGACATGCTACTCTGGTAACCCTAGGCCCTCTCACTTCGGACCCGCCCATTATGGTTGCTTCAAATGTACCGTGCAATCGACTTTACTTACTTGTATTACTTCATAGTAATCTAGCAACTATCAGAAGCTAAAATCCGAAGTTCATGCATCGTCCACCAAAGCTAACAGGCACGGAACCGGGGAAAGAGAATTTAGCAACCCAGAAGCCGACTACAATAGTGGAGGGGAGAACATGTGGGGAGATGTGGAAGCCGGATCCAGAAGCCAGCATAAAAGATGGGGAACACAAACTTAGGGGAAAGCAGCCACAGAGATCTGGTGAAGCTTTCGACCACATAGAGTGAAGCGAGAAAACTGGAACTGAGAGGAGCGGGCAAGGAGAAGAACTTGGATATCAAAAGCTATGCGGAGGAAACAGAGGGTCCCTTGGATGTGACCATGAGCACAGAGAGAGGTGCATTGAATCTAACAACCATGGGGGTAACATACGGAGAAGAGCCAAGATACCAAAGAGGAACCAGGGAGCTAAAGGGAAGGACTGCACAAGAAAAAGAGCCAGCGCAGTTATAACATTCGGGATAAAAAGAACTACCATAAAAAATGGTAGGAGGAATATGAAAACAAACAAAGCACTTCGATGTAGAAACCTCGTGGTAAGTCGGGAGGATTGCTGTGTATACTGGTGGGCGGGTTCTTGTGCGTGGCGGCAGGGAGCTATTGACTGATGATGGAGATGCGAGAAACGGGCTGTTGCTGCAGGTAAATGTGGCTATGTAGGTTGCGGCCTTTTGCCCCCACAACCCGTTTATCGAGTGCTGTTTCCTCTTTATCACTAGGATTCCACTTGTACATTTCCAGCTCTAGCACTGCTTGCTGAGGAGCGTCTATTGATGGATCAAACTGCTGGACCAACAGGTCGTATAATGACACTTCGACTAAGTCGCTGGGAATGGAGTCAGTATTGAGAGCCTTCTTCCAACAGTTTGGTGCCGGCTTTCCAGAATTGTCGTAATCGTCTCACCACTGGGCTGTAACGACTGTAAACTTGTTGGATAACCCAGCACACAATTTTTCACCAAGAAAATAGTTTGGCTTAGACTGGCTCATCGTAGTGGCACAGAATGCAAGCCCATCTTCATCATTTCCAATGAATGTACTGTACCACCATTGCACGCAGGGATATCCCACCTCTTCAGAGCATTCCTCACTTGAGTATCGAGCGGCGGCAAATTGGGAGACTTCCACCAAATGTCGAGACGTCCTTCAAGTTGATATCTTTGACTTGCGGTAGGACGGTAGGCATGACTGGGAGAAGTGGAGGCGATGGAGGAACTGGAGAAAGTGGAGAGGATGCCGTTGAAGGGCTTGGAGAGGGAGCTGGCTTAGCTTTTGCTCGTGTACGTGCGGATTGGGACTGCGCTGGACTTAATCTGAGCTGATTCGAGGGACGAAAGAAAGTCCTCGATAGTTAAAAACTGACCGTCTTTGTTGTGAGAGCCCACCTTCTCTGTACGAAGGCGTTGAACTGCACTCTTGAACGGGGCTGCTGAAAGTACCCAATCTGATGGAAACCCGATATCAGGGATGGGTGGTAAAGGCTGAGAGTCTGGAGGTAGGTAATAGAGGCAACAGTCAAGATCTTCCTGTGAGAAAAACTGCCTAAACATCTTATGCTGCGTTTGGCCGAAGGAGAGTAAACCACGGCGACAGCTACTCAATAGGATAGGATGCTGGATCCAGATTGAACATAGAACTGAAGAACTGAGAGTATGGTGCTCACGTCGAAACTTCTAACACGGATGGGTGTCACTGTGAGTGCGATAGAGTTCAATTCTGCGAGAGCCACCCTAGCTAAGCTGACATAATGCTACAAACAAATGTTACAAACAAATGCTAAGGCCCCACAGATACCACTGTCGTTGCCAACTGTATGAGAAGATCTGGGCACAAGAACAGTAACTACTAGCACAGCCTACTACCTAACCTACTACCCAACGTACGTGGTGGCCCAGCCCTACACGAAGATATCGATGGGGTAAGGAAAGGTGGGGCAGGCCCTGAGCAAAAGCTGGACTGAAAAATAGAGGAAACCAAGGGAGGTGTGATACAGCAGATGGAGTGGAAATTGCATGAGGAGGTCGAGTGATGGAGATGAGTTAATGCGAGGAGGGCGAAGAAGGTGCATATTGGAAACTCAGGGGATGCGGGGAGCGAGTCCGTCGAAGAGGAGACGGGGGAGCGGATCGCGAGACCAGCGTAGCGCTCGGCGAAGTGTGGTTGATCTTCCTCAATCGTCGTCAGGAATGCAGTAACCCTCCGGCCACGTTCCAAACTTCTTGAGATGCTCCACTGCATCCAAGTGGTACACAAACGTCTCATACCTCAGCTGGAAGTCTGCTGGCTCTTCGTCCTCATTGGGCCGCAACCTAGCCTTCCTCTCCTCTGCCGTCAACTTGGGGAGCAGGATTACCCCCTCTTCGTCGGAGTCGTAATCCGAACCCTCGCCGGAGCCGTAATCCGAATCCTCGCCAGAGTCGTACACCGCCGGGCCAAACTCGTCCTTTTCACGAAGCAGTTGTGCCTCCGCTTGGTGCTGATGCATCTCGGCTACGGAGGTCTCGACGGCGTGCACAGCCCCCAACGGAGGGTTGTCCCATTCCCCCAACTCCCCCCCGTCCCCGGCTACAACTGGGTGACCTTCCAGCCATTTCTCCACCCTAGGCACGCTCTCGTTGTGGCTAAGCTGGTTGATCCAGAGGTCGTCTCTTGGGTCAAGATTGCCGGAATCCCAGGATCTGATCTCGGTAGCCTCCAGGCATCCTTCGCAGTCTGGACAGATGGAGGAATGCGCGCCAAACTCCGCGAGGAAATTTGCCGTCCAGCCCGCAACGTCCCATGGATGCTGGCAGGGGAAGGCCCATGTCGGGAAAAGTTCCGTCCATTGCTCGAACCCGTTGGTGCGAAATGGCTCCCGACCCTCCTCGCGCCATGGCTGCTCTGACGCTGGTATGGGCTCCTGGAATGGCGTTGCTGAGTCCTCTGGCTCGAAAGCCTCCAGCGCTCCTGGGATATCCACTTCTCCCAGCCCCACCGACTCCAACCCCCCCCTTCCCGCAGCTCCCTGCTGCCCCTCCACAGTGCTGCTGTCATCCCCCTCGACGCTCTGCCTCCTCCGCTTTGTGTGCTCCACCCATGCCCTATCCTCCGTTTTGGTCCACATGTTCTGCCTCCTGTCCCTCTCCTCCCTCTCCGCCATCATCTCCTCCGCTCTCGCTGAAATGTCCTCGTCAATTTCGAATGGCGCCTTACCGAGTTCGAGCAGTCGTCTTTTAGCGGCCCTGACCTCCGAGCACGACTCTGGTTCGGTGCCCCATTGGTCCTGGTGCTTTTGCGACTGCTTGGCTGCGATGAATTCGCGAAGGCGCTCCCTTTCCTCGTCTCTGGTGGGGGACGCGCGGGCGGCAGTGAGGGCAGGGTATAGAGTGGCGGGTGGTGTCATTGTAGTCTGGTCGTCGGTAGATGTAGGTTCTGGAAGGTGGAAAGCTTGCTAGGTATAACTGGTACCAGATGGGTTCTGGACTGATAGTACTTATTGCAGATGGGAGATATTTTAGAATACGCTGTATGTGTGAAGCAATTGTGCCAGTGGAGCGAGAGAGTGTGGGCGGCCGACAGGGCGCAGTCACGAACGAGCATCGAGGGCACACCCTCTCGGGAGTGGAGATAGGGGCTGCTCACGATCTGCTCTAGCAACAGCCTCTACCTATGTAGAACAATAGCAGAATCCCAATGACAAGAATCGATTTAAGATAGCTCACCTCAGTCTCGCCACAGACGTTTGTTGCGGCTTGGCGTCATGCGACGTTGTTAGCCAGAGCTCACCTGGTCCAGGGGCGGTGGCACAAAGGTGCATCCACCGCGTGTGAAGCAGAGATAGCTCGCTATTGTCTAGATAGGCTGAATGCGATTAGTGATTCCTTAAAAAAAAAGAAGCAGAGATAGTGGTGAATGAGTTAGTCGGGTGGGCACTGAATGAGTAGAGGGTTCATGCAGCCAGAGTAGTGAATGAGGGCTATGTAGGTGATAGAGTCGGCATGCGCAGAGCCAGCTGGATACACCCTTGTGACGAAGTTCATTGGTAAGCCACCGTTATGCCCTTGCCCTGTGACAGGCTTCTGATCTCAGCTCACCGGCTCTGCCACCTCACCTGTGGTGTGTGAAGAGGGTAGGTAATATTGCACCATTCCAACCCATTGACGCATATACCAACGCCATTGCCCCTCAATCAAAATGGAGCCAAGTTCCCTCGTGAGAGACTGTGGCCCTATCTGCGTCGATCTAAGCATGCAAATGGGCTTCTCCTACAATACGGCACAAACCAGAGAGGCGGAACGGGCGCGGTCCCTCGCCGTAGATTAGATTGTGTGGATACAAGATGTAATATGGAACTGAAGAAAAAAAATGGCAACTGGCACCCCTTTATCGCGCATGTAGTGCAGAACCCAGCACGCTTCCTGCCCAAGAAAATACCCGATTCACTCCCCGAGAATCAATTGCATTCATATTTGCCTAGCTGTATGTTTTCGGGCGCAGGAGAGCTATGTACACCGCGCTCTGCTAGACTGGTATTGGCATGTCTCCTTGTTTGCAAGGCCCGCTGTGCCTTCTGCAAAGTCCGTGTTTATGTATGTCCACAGTGTACCTATAGCGAGGCACACAGCCCCACTGGCCAAGAACAGTAACAGCAGTTATTCCCAATAATTCTGCGAATCCATTATGACCTTTCATACCTTTCTAATAGCTCATGATTCCCTTCCAATTAGCATATTGCTATCCCAGTAATCTCCTGAACCAGACTAGCACCCTTCTCGAGTTATTGTTATTTTATATTCCAGAAGTATTTTCAAACATTCTAATATTTTTCGGAATCAGCTGTATAATATATATGTTCTGGGCCGTTCGCGGACACCGGCCGCCCGCGGGCGGCATACTTGCTATGCCCCTCGCGGGCACATACGAAATGCCCACGGGGGGCATACCAGGATAGCAGACAAGGATGCTAAATTACTTGATTTCCTTGGCCTAGAGCTCTATCCATGCGGATACCGTTGGCTATGTCATTTAGTTCTCCCTGTCATTGCGATAAATCCTGTTTGTTTAGCTACGTCATTTAGTTCTCCCTATGTCATCGCGATAAATCCTGTTTGTGAAAACATATGTTATGGGCGCATATACTGATTTGATCAGTATATATGTCGAGCTATCCTCGTCTTCTGTTCTTCCTTTCTTTCTTCCCTACGCAACAACTTGTAAGCCTGTACTTCCATAGATATTAGCTAGTTGGTTGTTCGAAATAAATATATATCTACCTACCTACCGTGGCTCAGGCTACCTTCGATCTCGTATACCTGTTCTTCACATCTACCTATCCCGAAGCCATGTCCAGCCGAGTTCGTATTCCAGACTTGCAACCTGTAGAAGCTTTTACCAATGCAGCTAGTGAGGGATTTCACCAATACCTCCGAGAATCATCAAATCGATTTCGATTTGATGATGCCAGGTATGACCAATATAAAATCTGGCTATTAGAGGCTAGCAAGCCAGCCGGTTCTAGGACTACACCAAGAGAGGGGCTAAGTCAGAATGAGAAAAAGGCACGACACCGATGTTTACAGAAGTTCTTTCTGAATGAAGATGAACGCCTATGTTGTCGAGATGAGGATACAGGCATAGAACTTAGGGTTTTGCGAGATTGGCAGTTATTTGGG
>Ga0307514_10006284_pt1 | contig 10401 bp, 14 predicted proteins | sample 16_EM_MG_FD_203088 | JGI IMG/M metagenome (GOLD analysis project Ga0307514, IMG submission 203088) | Populus trichocarpa ectomycorrhiza microbial communities from riparian zone in the Pacific Northwest, United States - 16_EM | ecosystem: Host-associated > Plants > Roots > Unclassified | place... | reverse complement strand
CACTGTGGACACGCGCCCTTCTTCGACAAACCAGAAGAGTTCAATAAAGCGACCCTCGCGTGGGTCAACAAGATCACCGAGGTGAGTTAAAGTCAGCTCCGTATCCCCCGCTTTTTGGTTTCACATACGCTCGACTGATTTAGGAATCGGCCTAAGTGTTCCGAGAAGATGATGACGGAAAATGGCGGCTTGGGAGGATTTTAGTCTTTGTGCCTGGAAAGTGTTGTAACAAGGATTTTGATACACAAACCTTTACGTTCTGAGTTCTTGTGACGGCAAATTCTCGGACACTTGCAGACCGCATCGCGCATTTTCCGTCTCGGCTATAGTCAGTTGTTGGCAACTCCACGAGTCGATTCACAAACCCCGAGGTCCATCACTGTACCCCGGTATTCTCTCAAACAAGCGGAGTTTGCGAAAAAGGTGCCATCCTGTCTCGCTTGGGCGGAGCCACCTAACCGATTGATTCCTTGGCAAGAGCTCCACTGCAAAATTCAGTGCGTGTCATTCACGACGGTATCTCCGAGGGGATCCATCAGTAGAGGTTTCGCTATCAACATCAACTTGAGGAAGCTGCCCTTTCTGTGAGCGGCGTCGGAACCGCCGCTGCCGGCAGCGCTAGACCTCCGTCCTTGATCCCAGAAATCAGCGGACTTTTGGGACACCTGAAGGTACAGATTGACACGACATATCTATCAACTCGCTAGTCTCATCAGCTTCTCCGCAAATTTTGGAGTTCGTTCGTTCCGCTGAAGGGATTTTCCCAGTTACGAACCCCGTTGTCATGCCATTAAAGCTATGGTAGTACTTATTCCTGCACGGCGAAAGCGATGCCCGCGCTGGCACTTGACCTCGGTGACTTATGGCTGAGCGCTGAGCCCTGGCAAGGAGTCGTAACGATACATGGAATTATTGAGCACTATAAGACCTAAGTATGGTACAGTCCGGAGATACTACGACAACACGGGTGACATTTTCGAAACTGTCCTATGCTATGATTAACCCCTTGCCTCGGAAACCACCCCGCGCATTCTTCGCACGATTTCTAGGTACCCTAGAATTCCCCGCCCAGGGACTCCATGAAATTGGCAAGATCTAGGCCCTGATACTCTTCCTCCGAGTGCAAGTCCCCAACGCCCTGCAAAATCCCCTTCGAGTTGGGCGGTCCGGCACTCCCCTTTTTCTTCTCTCTCTGCTTTCCAACTGCCCGGGCCTCCTCTTCTTCCGTGGTTCGCTTGAACAAGTCCAGAACGAAACCCGTATCCATGGATGACAAACCGGCGTTCTGTTGGGTGACAATAGAATTCGCGATATTCAATTTGAACCGTTGCATTCTGTAAACAAGTGGATCAGCCGTGGGTGATATGTCCGATAACGGCACTTACCCCATGATCTTTTCTTCTAATGTCCCCTTCGTGATCAGTCGGTAAACATTGACAACCTTCTTTTGTCCGATCCGGTGCGCTCTGTCCATCGCCTGCACATCCTTCATGGGGTTCCAGTCATGCTCCACAAATATTACAGTATCGGCTCCCGTAAGTGTCAGACCAAGCCCCCCAACGTGCGTCGTGAGCAGAAGACAATCGATACTGGGATCAGAATTGAACGTTTGCACGATGGCATGTCTTTTGTTGGCCTCGGTCCCGCCGTCTAGTCGCATGTAGGTCACCGAAGGCATATGCTGTTTGAACAGGTCTCGTTCAATGATGTCAAGCATCTGCTTCATCTGACAGAAGATAAGACAACGGTGCTGAGAAAACGCTCCACCAGTCGATTCCTCTGCATCGGCGAGTTCACTCTTCCCTGTCTCTGTCGCGACGCTAGTACCCAGTCCGATACCGCAGTCGTGAAGGAGTTGTCTGAAAGCCCGAGCTATAAGTGAACCGCAGAAGTTACTCAGATCAAAATACGCACTTCAGAGCTAGTAATTTCGGGGCGTGATGGATATCCTTTAGTTGGTCTGTTTTCTTTTGTCCAGTCTTAACCAAGGCTTCCTGTGTCGCCAAACCGTCTTCCTTGAGTACCAGAGCAGGGTGGTTGCATAACTTGCGAAGGTACTGCAGAGACTGGAAAACGTGTTGCTGCTTCTCCTTGTTCTCCGACTTGACGGCCTCCTCCGCCTGCTTCTCTTGACTCTTCGAAAAGTTATCGTAGAGGTATTTCTGGACCTCAGAGAGCTCGCAATAGTAGTCCTGGATGATCTTCGGAGGCAAGTCGTGGAGCACGTCTTCCTTGAGTCTACGGAGCAAGAAGGGGAGAACCTGTTTATGGAGCGCTTCGAGAGCAAGGGCAGCTATGTCCCTTCATTAGGTGGGCCCGTCCGTCTACTCAACTAAAACTTACCCGCTTCACCGTTCTTCGATTTTCCGTCTCTGTTCGAGAGGATCGGTTTGCTGAAGCGCTCGTTGAAGGAAGTTTCTGTGCCTAAGAACCCCGGCATCAGAAAGTCGAACAGACTCCATAGCTCCAAAACGTTATTCTGAATTGGGGTCCCTGATAAGATCAGCCGGTGGTGGGCCTGGATACACTTCACGGCTTTAGTCAACTTGGTCTTCGCATTCTTGATGATGTGACCCTCGTCGAGAACGCAATAGTGCCACTTGACAGCTTGCAGATTGCTGATGTCGTTGCGAACCACCTCGTAGGAGGTTATCACAACATCGTACTTGGAAAGTTTGGGGAACAGACGGTTGCGGTCGCGGGAGTTGCCAGTGTACATGACAGGGCGCAGGTTCTCGGCGTACTTGAGGATCTCATAGTACCAGTGACCAGTCAGGGTGGGTGGGCAGACGATCAGTGATGGGAGGTGGACGGAGTCAGGCGATTTGGTTTCCTCGTGCTTCTTTTCGCGTTCGTGATGTTTGCTGGCCAAGATACAGATCGACTGTAAGGTCTTCCCAAGTCCCATGTCTATAATCCGGAGGAAATCAGGCGACTGCTCATTGCAATGAGACGAGACTGACCGTCACAGAGAATACCGTGGAGTTGGTACTTCGCCAGGAAGGCGAGCCAGTTGACTCCCTCTTGCTGGTACTTGCGCAGCTCCGCCTTGATTTTCACCGGGAGTACATACTGTTCGACTTTGCTGCCGTCTAAAAGCTGCGCCAGGAACTGTCGTTCTTCGTCCCGCCTTCGAAGGAGCTCTTGAGAAAATCCGGGTGGATCCGGTAAACCAGCCTGGAAAATGTTAGTGGAACGTCAAAAAATATGCAATCATTGCTCGCCTCGAGTGGGACCATCTTGACCAAGGAGGCAAAGGTGTTGGTGGCTGTTGACCGGATATCATCGTCAGGGTCACTCATCCTTCCTAGGATTGGAACGACTAAGAAGATAACATATGGCAAGGCCTTCACATCCAACTTTTGAACGATGTCTGGGCTTTTCCATCAAACTACGGCAAAGGTTGGAATTAGATGGATGTTTGCGTACGATAAATTAACTCGGTGGCCCCCTGTCGATTGTGGAGATTGGATGAATCACCGATGAATGGAATGATGCTTTCGACAACGACGAGCATGGCATCCACCGTCATGATCTCGCAAATAGTGGAGAAACATCTCGCAGCTGACTGACGAATGATTGCATAACGGCTTCTAAGTGTGAGGCTGAGCATAGGGAAGAGTTCAGATAGTTTATGCCCAAGTTCTTCGTGAAGGGTGGGCACTACGGCCTCCAGAACACTGAGAGAATCGATGGCATCTTGGCCAAGAGATGTAGCAATCAGGTGGTCTACACTTGCAACATCAGCTAGAGAGCGGGGTGAATATTGGTTCGCGATGGTCCCGGAACTTAACACACCGGATTGACACGCGGAGGTGAGACCGCCAGCCATTGAGTTCCACATTTTGGGAACAACATCGAACAGACGAGACCCAAATCTGTTGGAAAGTTCGACGAACGCAAGCACGGATCCACGGCGGGTGATACGCGATTTGATTGGGTCGTTGCTATCGGCGGTCGAGGCCTTGTCTTTCTTCGCGCTCTCCGCCAATATGGCAGCGGCTTTGGAACCTTGGAACGAAAGGATGCCATCTAGGATTGTGGTCGTATAGGAGAAAGTGGGGGTCTGTTCGACGTCCTGACACAGGAAGGTGCACAAATTCTTGACAATCTTGTCGGGTGGTTGCATGAGGTTGTGGTCGACGCAGAATTTGACGAAAGATCCGACCGCAACCGCTGACCGGGTCTGCAAATCGACATTCTCTTCGTTCTGTTGTACAGTCAGTTCTGGGGTTCTGACAAGATACAACGGCACTGACCTTGATGCTGTTCATGACGCCTTTGACGATGGGGCTGACCTTATCAGGAGTGCTCTTGAAAGAGACGAATGCAGCAGCGCACGCGGCAGAGACCCGGATGTCATGTTGCACTTTGATCTCCAGATAGTGGTCGATGCTCGAGACAACCTTTGACCTCCTGTCACCGATGATTCCAAGCTCCCGCTTCTTTGTGCGCCCCAACATATCCTTCAGCCTATCAAACATCGGCCCAACCGCTTTCTTGCCAACTTCGATGGTGAAACATCCCTCCCTCTCTCCCGTAATATCGATCTCAGACCCCAAAGAGGGGATTGCGGTGAACGGCAGCTTACAATCCGTAGAAAATGACTGCAGGAGGGTATAGCATTCTCCGTGGATTCGAGCAAGAGAAAGTGCCATCTCGTGATATGCGGCTGGGGGGTCCTCTTGAAGCCACACGAGCGCTGCAGTGCTGAGTTCATTAGCGAGAGGAGATATCTTGGTCAAGAGCGGAGCGTCTGTTGGTGCGGTCTCGTCATACATCCGCGCCCATTCCTCGGCAATAATTGCCGCGAGGAATTTCTGTAGCATACTCGTCGAACTCATGTAGTGCTTGAGAATGGGGCGGAACATGTCCTCAAATGGCGCACCCTAGGAAAATAAGCGAGCGATTCAAGAGGAGAAGGGGGTTGCGTACGTTAACCGGCCACAACGCGGTGATCTTTGCAAGTGCGGCAGCAGATGCAAGCCTGGCTTTCCAGACGACTTCAACCGAGACCAACCCCATATCCTGAGTTAACATGTTCTTGTCAATCGGGTGCCTTTCCACCGCAGGATCTGCATCTGCCGCAGAGGATGCGTGATAGAACGTGGAGGTGTCTATAGGAACGCCCAAGGGTGTCATAAGTACGGCGTACCACTCCAAGAGCACCTGTTGGGTGACAAGATTCTCCAGGTAGCCGTAATTTGAGCTGAGAGTCTCCAAGGCCGTGTTCCATGTTGCCAGTGTTGCATCTCGGACATCGGATCGCTCTTCGGCCACAAGGTTCTGGAATAGCAGCCGCAAAAACCTCTCGGTCACCCATTCCTTAGACAATGTAGGGACAGTCATAAACGAGTGAAGAGTATTGACGACGGCCAGCCTTACACCGGCAATGGTGTGACGGAAGAAAGGGAATAGGGTAGGTGATAGTGCGGATAAAGGTTCGCTGAGGCAAAATAAGGGGGGAGTCAGGGTACCGTAGGATCAGCACGCACGATTCAGCTTGGTTTCCCAGAATTGCTATGACTTCGTCGTACTTGACCAACCTTCCTATAAACGTGTGTTTGGTAAGGCGCAGCGACAACACCAAGAAAAATTTCCCCTACCTAGCAGTTCCATGACTGCACCGACACTAGAACTCAAGTCGTCGCGCATATCTCGTAGGCAGCTCCAAAGCACAGCCAACACCCGACTCAGCTCTTCTGGTAATTGAGTTACGAGATGGCCAGCCACCGGGAGCAGGCAGGATGCGGCAACGGAACGCACGTCGTCATCTCTGTCACCGAGTCTATGAAACGTATTGAGGAGAGCTTTCATTGCAAATGAGGAAAGGCACATACCCTAGCACGGTCGCATCCACGACGTCCCTCAAGATCGCCTTATTGCACGGCTCGGAATCCTCTTGAACGTCGTTCACCTGAACAAGATCACTTCGAACGGCGACTTCGTACTTTATTCCGAGAAGACCAGCATGCCGGACCTCCCACACGTGAGTCCTTTCCCGCAGAACTCCGTCATTCCTGGTCTTGCCAGGAAGGGGCCTAGTTGGGGCGGCGAGGGAAAAGTCCTGCCGAATCATTTGTAGGAGGATTGAATGAACATGCAGAACTGAACGCCGTGGCATATGCAACAGCAAGGAAGCAAGCGTCTGCGATACGGTTTCGCGAACGGGTGCGACAACCTATCAAAAGCGTCAGGATTATGCAAAAATGTGACGGGTGGTTTGGATCACCTGGTCAGAGACGAAGTCACCAAAACGATCAAGCACAGAAACGCATAGCAGCTTTACGGCCAGATGGTTGCACCACCTTTCGTGTGCGTGGGCGTTCTCTTCGGCTGCCTGACCATCTAGTAGGAGTTGAGTGATGATACAGACAGTAGAGGGAAGGACTTGCCTTTCATGCCCCCGCACTTGCCTTGGAGTTTGAGGAGCTCTCGTAAACACATGGCAGCTCCGTGCCTAACCTCCCAAGCTTGACTGAACAGGTCGACCTCAAGGATGTCCGCGATACCATCCCAAATCCAGGTGCCGGGTGGGACCTCGAGAGCCTTGGACTGTTTGTCGTTTTTTGGGTTGACGGCGCCTCCCTTGGAGGGATCGACCACCACCTTGTCTGAAGATGTCCCGCTTGGAGTGACTTTCGTTGAAGGGTCTTCGGTCTTCGTGGGCGGACGGTCATCCTTGGCGACAAGTCGGGCTCTGGGAGATCGGTATGTTGGGCAGCGATAAAAGGTGCGGTAACTTGGCACTCACTTGTTTTGTTGGCCGGCGGGCTGGGCAGTATATTTGGACCCGGAACCTTGCTGAGGCGGAGCGGACACGAACGCAGCGTTACCTGCCTTTCGTTTTCGCTTCAGACGATTCCTTTCTCTGGCGGAGAGGCCACTCAGGTCTTCTTCAGAGAGTTCTAGAACGGGCAGAGAGGGGATAGGAGTTGATGAGTTGGAACGGTCTGTTGGTGAGACCGCAGGCGGCGACAAAATAGTATCCTCCTCAGCCTTGACGCCGTTCTCAGCCTCGGTCTCTTGTTCCACCTCTGGGGCGAGCTCCTTTTCCCAATCCATTTCTTCACCGCCCAACCCATCAAGAAAATCGAGCCCGAGGCGACCCATTGCCTCCTTTCGGGCCTTCTTGACTTCAGTAGAGTTGGCAAGAATAGCAAAAGGTTTGACAAATTCCTTTCCAGAGGAAGCGAGCAGACGAGTGCCGCGCTCCATCAAGTCCTTGACGGAAAATATTGGGAACTCAGGTTTGGCTGGAGGTTCGTCCACAGATTTCATATGAACATCAGGGCACCCGGATGGTTCCCATACAGGAATGGAGGAGAAGATCTGGGAGAGGGCATTTGTCGCGGCAGACCGCGTGTCGTGTGATTTAGAATGAAGATATGGAAGGATCTATGCAGAGGTGGGTTGACAAAGGGAAATCGAGATGGGAAGGGAAAACGTACGCGAGCGAGGACAGCTAAGAGTTCTGACCAAGCCTGATCGTCCTTGAACGCGACGTTCTGTCTGACTGTTTTTATGTCTTCTTCGACGAAAGCAACGTCAGTGATAACGCTCTTTACTGCGAGCTGGGCTAGTTGTTTAGCAGCAGTAGATCTAACGGAAGTGGAAGAGCCGGTGTCCAGCAGGAGGAGGAGCCGATCTAATCTATTGAGGCAAGGATAAGGATTGGGTAGCCGAGAGGAATTGATGTGGGATTACCTCGAGGTCATCGGGGGAATCCGGCCCGAACCGACCGCTCTTTTTACGGCGGCAGAGACGAGGGGGAATTTTCTCACGGTGGTTGGCTGGGGGTCCGACCTTTTATCTTTATACGTCTCGCGTGGTCGATCACGATCACGAGTCACACTCCGTCACTTGTCTATTTCTGAAATGCTACCCAATCTCCTTCTCTCTCTCCAGTCCGGCGATTCCAGTGGACGTCCTTTCTCTCTCTCTCTCTCTCTCTCTCTTCACTTTGATTTACACACTCGTAGCTCTCGACGACTTTCGCAATGTCGCTCTTGCGCTCTCTCACGAACAAGCTGCCACTTTTGACACATTTATCCGACATTGTCACAACAGGCTCGCGGGTGCCGACAACGTCTATCAATCCCGCAGACTCTACACCGACGCGTGCATTCTCAAGTCCGTCTACGACACCTCATCTCCCTCTCTCGACCCCTCGGCCGTCACACAGGCCATAGAATACCTAGATAAGGCCATCATCGTCGCCGGCGCTGCAGGTCCTGGTCGTCACGACTTGATCCTCGACCTCATTCACCGCATTCAATCGGAACACACGTCCCTACTAAGACCGCAGCCTCTCCCTGACGTGTCATTATCAGCCAAAGCGCCATCCACCCCTGCGCCCGTCCTTGCCGCTCGGCATCCAGTCCCACGGTTCGATGTTCCCCCCTCTCTCGCTTCCTTTCAGCGCTCGATCGCCTCACGTCCGTTCATCGTCCCTGGTCACGCAACTGACTGGCCAGCCCTGAATGAACATCCATGGCACTCTACACAATACTTGCGAACGGCTTCTGGTCCCGGGCGCGTTGTTCCTGTTGAGGTTGGAAGCGACTACCGCACGGACGACTGGTCTCAGAAGATCATGGGATGGGACGATTTCGTGACGTCACTCAGCCAGCCGTCGAACGAGGTGTTGTATATGGCACAGCACAGTCTTTTCCTTCAGTTCCCAGTCATGCGAGGGGACATTATCGTACCCGACTACGTGTATTCATGTCCGAATTCCTCAGATTCTTTCCCAGACTACAAACCCCCGACCAACGACGAACAGCTCGTCATGAACGCTTGGCTAGGACCGAAAGGAACGGTATCTCCTGCGCATGTGGCAAGTGGTTTTCACATTCATCGATGACAGCCCCGACTCAAGACCCCAAAGGACCCTTACAACAACTGTTACGGTTCGTTTCGTCGCCTGCATCCTCATCAGCGACTTACTGAGAGTATCAAGTTCAAGTCGTGGGTCGTAAGACCGCATGGCTTGCGCCACCTTGGGTATCCTCCGCATTGTATACCGTTTCCCAACGCAACCCTTCGACGAACAAACAAGTTCCACAACTATCCAATACCTCCCAGGTAGACGTATTCGCCACGGACTCGTCAGACGGATTTCCTCAGTTTTGGGAGGAGGTTGTACCAGAGGCTATGACAGCGACCCTCAAGCCTGGAGATTTACTTTTCTTTCCTCCTGGCTGGTGGCACGCGTTCCGGAGCGAGGATGTGAGCTTTTCGGTTTCCATGTGGTGGTGATGTTCAGAAATATCGCACGTGCCGTTGATCGATGTCATCCTTGGCGTTTCTCGCGACGTCCGAGTTCTCGTAGTGTTCTATACTCTTCCTGTCTTCTCGTCTATCCACGTTCTGTATGATAGACAGGTTCGTCCGCCCGTCGGTTGAGGAAATAAAGTTGGTTTCTCTGTTCGATTTCCCTCGTTGTTGTGTTTGATGCCCTGTGATCCAGCGATGTCTATACGCGACTCTTCAAATCGACCTTGACATTGCACAAGTTGAAGGACGCTGCAATCGGCGGCAGGCTACTCAAACCATCCGATGACCCTATCGGCGTTGTAGGCCGGAGCATGATGTGGAGGGTGTGTCAAACCCCCTTCATCTGGAGCAGTATTCACTCATCCGATTGTGGTGAAAGCTCCTTCTATGTGAAAATGTACCCTTGAGGCCGCCCGCACAAGATACTCCTACACTGTCCCTCAAGTTCTGGAAAGATTCACGAAAGATGTATGTCGATGCACTGTTGGACAAAATGCAAGCGCCAGACGGAAGCTACCACGAAGGTCTCACCATCCCCGGTGTGGAATCGCCTCCGAAGCCCCCCCAAACACCCGTAAAGAACTTGGATAAAAATAACCCCTTGAGTCTAGACACTGAGGTACGTCAGCCGTAGATGCTTCTCCATGTCAACTCACCATGGCTTCCGAAGAATCCGTGGACCGCTTGGTTTGCTTCTGTGGACCTTCGAAAGACCATTTTACAAGATGTCGAACGCACGTATGTCCACATCTCGTCTCCAGTTCTTTCCCCTGAGCCATTTCAGATTTCCGGACGTGGGATATTTCCGGGATCCCGAAGTCCAATCGGACCTCACAAATGTCCTCTTCATTTACTCTCTCCAGAACCCCGTCCTTGGGTATCGTCAAGGAATGCATGAGCTGCTAGCACTGCTTTACTACGCATGCGACTTTGATTCCATCTCTGGGGAACAGGCGGAGCGTCTTGAAGATCGCGAACTGGGAGACCTCTTATCACGGGCTTGGATTGCTGCAGATGCGTACACGCTCTTCCTCGCAGTCATGCGTGGCGCTGGCCGCTGGTATGAATGGAGGGAACCTCCAGCATCCTTACAGAAGGGGCTCCCATCTCCCAACCCAGGAT
>Ga0307514_10006283_pt1 | contig 10401 bp, 10 predicted proteins | sample 16_EM_MG_FD_203088 | JGI IMG/M metagenome (GOLD analysis project Ga0307514, IMG submission 203088) | Populus trichocarpa ectomycorrhiza microbial communities from riparian zone in the Pacific Northwest, United States - 16_EM | ecosystem: Host-associated > Plants > Roots > Unclassified | place... | reverse complement strand
GTTTAAAAAGATTAAATGAAAATTAATCCAATTATGCTTGAATGATCCGATGGAAATCTAGTTTTTAATTAATCCTGTTAGCTCATCCATACCTCAAAGGCAGGCCTAGGTTTAATAATTCTTGTCCCCAAGTGAGGGCTTCAAATTCAAACCCGATCGAGTTTGGAAAACCAACGAAGCCCAGAATCTTCCATGAAAAAGCCTCGATTATTCAAGAGGAAGCCAGAAAGTTCCTCAATAGAAGCCATGGCGATTCTTCTTCTGCTTTCTATAAATTGCCAACCTCCCTGATGATCACCAATCAATCAAGAAAAATCAGCAATTCACAACGACAATTCTCAGCGTTCAACCAACATATCAACACCATCACAATCCCCTTTTTAGATATATATAAAAAAAGAGAGAAGCTAGCCAAGCAAAGGAGAGCGTATATCATGGCAATGATTCCAAGCTTCTTCAACAACCGACGAGGCAGCAGCATCATCTTCGACCCATTCTCTTCTTTCGAGGCTTGGGATCCATTTAAGGACTTCCCTTTCCCCTCATCTTCCCTCATCCCTCGTGAGAACTCAGCTTTTGTTAGCACTCGCATTGATTGGAAAGAGACCCCAGAAGCCCATGTCTTTAAAGCTGATCTTCCGGGCCTAAAGAAGGAGGAAGTGAAAGTCGAGATCGAAGATGACAGGGTGCTTCAGATTAGTGGAGAGAGGAATACGGAGATGGAAGACAGGAATGATTCCTGGCATCGTGTTGAACGTAGTAGTGGTAAGTTCTTGAGAAGGTTCAGGCTGCCTGAGAATGCCAAGATGGATCAAGTCAAGGCTTCTATGGAAAATGGGCTTCTTACTGTCACTGTGCCTAAGGAGGGAGTAAAGAAACATGATGTCAAGGCTATTGAAATCTCCGGTTGAATGTGATGCCTGTTTTCTTGGTTAGCATCTATCTACTTTTTCAGTCAAGAATTGTGTGTCTTCTCATGTTAATGATAGCTGAAAATCCTGGTGTCGTCCTTGTTTATATCCTATATGGCTATATGCATACAAGTGTTTGTCTGTTTGATGCATGCTTGACAAGTGTTTAATGGTAAATAGGGTGTAATTTGGCTTATTACTATCTTCTGTATCCATCCTGCCTGTTATTTCTAGCTTCCTTTCCTTTTTCCTTAAAATTTCTTAAATGGTTTTCTGGGCACAAAAGAAGACGACGGATGCCATTAGTAGGTTAGATTACAAATCTTTTACGGATGACTGATTTATCATTGGAACCCAAGCCCTGCAGATTCTACATCACTTATCATCGAAGCTTACAATTTGGCATGGTGTGTAAAAGCCTTCTTTGTGGTCTTAAGAAAATCATTGCTAATTATCATGTGCGGTATTTTAGGACTGTAGCATCCTAAATATGGAAATATATTGTAATGGATTTGGTTGGGTTATGAAGAAAGGTCTGGGAATGATAAAACCCTGTAATACCATGCAATAATTTTGGGCCGAGGACCGTCTGGTACAACTTGAAAGCAAAAGAGTAAATTACAATTCTGACCTAATCAATCATGCCACTCTGATCCTAGACTAACGATTACACGAGGACCCGAATAATTTTCGGGCCACAGAGCGGCATGGTGGGTTTGGGCCTACTAACCATGAGAGACCTCGACTAAGTTCAAAGTCAAAGAAATCTTCTTAGTCCAGCATCGAAGTGGTCTTTTGTCTTCCTTGTCTTGTCCGAGGTAATAGAGCTAGAAACCCTCGTCGAACTACAGCACTGGAATAAACGAATAAATGGCAACTGAAAACAAGCCAAAGTCTAGTGCCAGTGTCACTACCAACAGCAAGAAGAGAAAGCAACGCTACCTCCCTCACAATGTATTCTTCTTTGTATTCCTTTCTCTGTGTTTGTTGATATGTATTAACATATGCTGTGTTTCTTTCTTTTGATTGTGCCTGTCACTGCAGAAGCCAGTGAAGAAGAAGGGTTCCTACCCATTACACCCAGGAGTTCAAGGATTCTTTATCACTTGTGACGGGGGAAGGGAGCGCCAAGCCTCGCGTGAGGCTATTAACGTTATTGATTCTGTATGTTTCTATATCTTTTTTATCTTCTACGTTTCTTTCTTCTTCTTTTATACAAAATTCAACCAGGATAAATTGAAAATCGATTCGTGCGGTGACAAATACGGTGGGTGGCTATGGGAGAAAGATTTGCTTTTATGCTCCAAGGAGAATTCATTTGTGGCTGCCCCTTTAAACCATGGTTTTGAGTTCTTATGCCAAGCAAGATTCGTTTATGGCGAGTCCTTAAGGACAGGGAGGGGGCTACGCTACCAACTTTGGACCGAAGAAAATATTTATAGTGTCTTAATAAATTCCTCATGCAAGAATTCTGCTAGTCATGGGTGCAATTTTTTTTTTTTGCTCTTTCTGTTATCGTAATGACCGAGAAATGCATTCACTAGACTTATTAATTTAGAGTGTTTGTAGAAGTAGTGAATGCACCTTTCCCTTGATTTACAAGGTCAAAATGTGCACTCTTCATTGAGCTGCTGGTATTTGCACTTTTTCTTGCAGTTTTATGAAGAACTAGTTTTTGGGAAGGATACTAGTGTGAAGCTTGCAGAGTTGCCTAATAAACCTATAAATAAAAAGATTAAGTTCTCATATTCTGATGTTGAAGGAGACGATGACGAAGAAAAGGAGGAGGATGAGGAAGATGGGTTAGATGAGAACAAATCAGGTGCCCCCGAAGCCAATGATGCAAAGAATGAAAACCCAGCAGACGAAAAGTTAGGATCTCCTTGTCTAGAAAATGAGAGCAGTGAATGTCAAAGAAGAGAAAAGACTAATCAAGAAGAGGGTTGTAAAAATGATAAAAAACAAGAAAGTGAGGCAGAGGAGCTACCAGCAAAGAAGAAATGCACAGAAACATGTGCCCCCAAGTCTGTTGGCCAAGAAAAAGTGGAGGAGAAATCCATTGATAAGCTTATTGAGGATGAACTCAAAGAACTTGGAGATAAGAACAAGGTGAGTAGCGCAGTTCCCCTCTTTCCATTTTTTTGTGTGAATTGACATTGGATGTTCCCTTAAGAAAGAAGTAATTTTTAAATGAGATGGTCTGAGAAATTGAATTTTTGGCTAGACTTCTCTAGATTTTGTATTTGTTCTTTGGTTGAATTAATTTTTCCTTTTCTTTCCTGTGTTTGTCATTGGTTCTTCTCCCTCTCTTTTCCTATTTGGTTATAGATTATGCAAATTCCCACCAAGTACACCCAGCACCTGTAAGCATTTTAGATGTGCTGGTAGGTACTCAATAAGGTTTTCCGCTTGTACTGAAAGTACAATGATTTAGCTTGAAATGAAGATAAAGACATAATAGCAGTGCACTGTACCATCCAACAAAACTACCTCCCTCCCCTTCACCCCTAGACAGGAAACACAAAATTATATTCTGATTCCACTTTCAGAAAGTATTCTGGGTGACACAATTGTAAGGTTTATCCCTCTTCTTTTTTTTTTTTTTTCTTTTGTGTTATTTTTCCTCTTAAGCCTATCTTAGAGTGAACTGTGACTCTATGGACAAACATTATGGTAGAGCATGGTGCACATGGGTGCTCTTATGTTTGTAGTAGATAGTGTAGCTTTACTCCTTGTGATTCTTGGAGTGTTTTATCTCCTATATGCCACATTTTTTCTGTTTTGATAACTGTTCTCCTCCCTTGCTGAGTTGACTATACGTTGAATTCATTAATTCCTGCTGTCATGGTGAGCATGCTCACAAAGGGTGGTCTCAATCATTCTTTTTGCTGCTATTTTTTTACCACATCATCATATTCTTGCTCTGATTTTGAATATTTGTCCTTTTTGAACAGAGACACTTTCTCAGCCTTGATTCTGGTTGTAATGGTGTTGTCTTTGTTCAAATGCGCAAGATAGATGGGGACCCTTGTCCCAAAGATATTGTGCAACATATGATGACATCTGCTGCATCAACAAGGAAACACATGTCCAGGTTCATGAATTGCTGACTTCTTATGTTAAATTTTATGGACACATAGCTTCTGGTAAGCGTTAGATAGTCTCCCTTTGTGTGCTGCGCTCTAGTTTTAGGCACTGCTTATGGATTTCACTTGCAAAATGCATGGGTCAACCATGTGACATTGGTTCGTAGAGTACCGAATTGGCTTTCTGAATTTCTGCAAGAAGCCAAGAACATACGCAACATCTGAAAAGAAATGCCATATCATTTTAACATGCTAAAGTTATATACTGTTTGTTCATATACAGGTTCATTTTAAGAGTGTTACCAATTGAAGTTGCGTGCTATGCTTCAGAAGATGAAATTTCAAGAGCAATTGCACCAGTTGTGGAGAAATATTTTCCCGTGGATACCCAGGACCCGCAGAAGGTACCTAGATCTATCAATTCCGTTGATCCTTAGCTCAAAATAAACTGGCAATACTTCTCTGGTCTTCCGCAATTAAAGTCATAAAACAAATAGTAGATAAAGTGTTTGAGTAGCATATTGACAATTTAAGTTATTGCATCAACATGAATAAACTGCATCAGTTAACGCAGCAATGCTTTACAACTTGGGGATGCATCGGGCATGCTTTTGGAAAGAGTTGATTTTCAAATATTGTACCAATGTAGCATTAGTCTTGCCAACTTTATTGTATGGTTTGACTTTTAGTAGAGACTTGATTCAGAATTTAAATTAAGCCAAGATGTAGCATCATGTGAAGTTGAAACTGATATGAGCAAGTGATCCCAATCTGTTTTTGCATCCATGATCATAGTCATAATTCAGCATGGGTAAGGGATTCTGTGTAAAAGGAGGTTCAGAATTTATATTTATTCAAATATGACATTTATCACCAAAAGTACGTGGTCCTTTATGGTAGAATTCTATAAGGTGAGTTAAAAGGGATAAAATTAAGCAGACAAGAAGTTCCTAACAGGTTTAAGGAAAAACAAATCTGGGTTGGTGAAGCATTTGGAAAAAATAGGGTTTTTGTATTTAGAGAAATTATTGTTTGTTTTGGAATTTGGAGTGGAACTGAAAGCAAAAGAAAATAAAATTCAAGTTGTTTGGCCAATGTGAGTATTACAAAGAATGAGCTGGTCATACTTAAGGTGAGTACCTGGATAAAAATTTTGGCATACATGAAGTTCCTAATAAGATTTAGGATAGAATATGATGAAACGAATTTGGCTGGAGATAGGCACTTGGATTTGTTATGTGGAGCTGATGAAGATGAATTACTTTGGGCTCCCTGCGGTGAGGAATCTGTTGTTTAGGGAGAAACTTGATATGTTTGTTCAGCCTTGACTTATTGAATAATTCGTCTTAAGCTGGTTCAGATTGAAAGCGAAAGAAAGAGCATGCCCAGGCTCTGCTTCTTAGTATGATACCCTGGTTTTGTCAACCTATACACAGGGAATATGCCTACTAGAGCAAGTACAGATAATCAACTCTCAGAAGTGGATTTTGGCTTTCTTGAATATAAAGATTTCGCCCATAAGAGTCCAGTACCAGCTCCCAAGCCTAAGTTCTTTATCTTTAGCCACAAGTGCTTCCAAAGTTGTTAGCGTGTGTGGGATTCTAGTCATTTTTGGAAAATGGTTTGGAACCAAGATTTATAATAAAAAAACTTACATGGGACAGAATTTGGATTGTTAAAAAGAATTGGAAATTTTAGGGTTCTTGTATTTAGAGAAACTAGAGTTTGTTTTGGAATTTGGAGAGAAATTGGAAGCAAAAGGCAAATAAAAACCAGCTGTTCAGCCTCTTTCAATACTAGCAAGGGGGAACAAGTCATTGAGGCTTCCTAGGAGTTTCAAATTTAAAAGAATAATTTCAATGGAGTCTCCCCATTAGAAGATTGCAAGCACGCAACAAGATTTTATTCTAAAACTGCCACCATCTGTTGCATGCACAACAACATGAGACTTGCTTATATGAAGGTACAGTAAATGTGTACCCTAGATATAGTATTTTTCTGATCCATATTGTTTTTTTACCGTCCTAAAGTTTTAGTGCTAAAACCTAAAGAATAAACCAAGTCCTTCAAAAAACACTCATTTAACTGTTAGAACCTTTGATAGGACTTTTCGATGATCATCCTGCTAAATTTGCCAATAGCAAGAGCTGCTTTCTTCACCGAAATTGAATGAGTAGAAAGGATAAAAATCTTTTAGAAATACTGTGAAAAAGGAGATAGAAAAGAAAGAACAATTGAATTAAGAGGTAAAATTAAATCTGTATATATATTCATGAATTAGTGCCCCGCTTTGTCGTTATTTCTTAGAATTTCAAATTAAGTACATTGATTCCATGTCACTTTTGTGTTAAGGAGCTAGCTGTAGCGGTACTTTTGAAGTGCATATTGAACCTTAAATAAAATTTGATGGTTTCTGTGAAATTCTCAGGTCCCTCCCATTTAGTTCAGGGCACAATTAGTTCAGGAGTTGCTGTTGAGGTAGCTCCGTCACATTTCAGAATTTGGATCCAAGGGCCACTGGGAATGGGACAATAGAGGGCATTGAATGCCATCACATTTAATTGAATAAAGATCCAAAATAATGTTTGTTTCTTCTATTAATCAAACATGAGACACTTCTACATTGCTAAAATCACCCCTGCAGTCATACTAATTGTGATAGAATATAGGAAATCTTTGCAGATGAGAAATTCGAATTTGCTGAATTTAACTGAGTCAATAGGGACCCACTGCATGGCGCGGAAGGATCCATATAGCTGACCCAACTAGTTTGTTGATTGAGGCTTGGCTGTTGTTGTTGTCATAGGGACCAACCGAGTTGCATCACATGCAACAAGCTACAATTTGACCACTTGCTCATTCTGTGCAGTTTGCAGTAATGTATGAAGCCCGTGCAAACTCTGGTATTGACAGGATGAAAATTATAAATTCCGTTGCAAAATGTGTTCCTGGACCTCATAAAGTTGATCTTAGCAATCCTGACAAGACAATTGTAGTTGAAATTGTCAAGGTAAAAATATGCTCTCTTCCCTGCTGTCTTGTCGTATGCAGAGACTTATTCAAAACCATGTTTTACATTATTGGGGGCTGGAATCACATTTGTTTAGCCTTTTAAACTATGTATTCTTTATTGCAAAGCACTAGTTATTGGTTGTAAGATCAATGGTAACTGGAAAAGAAAAAAGTTGAGAGTTTTGCTGCCTAATCAGATGTTTGCTCTATGGTGGTGCGATTGTTTTTTGCCCCATTAACTTGGTTATTTATTTTTTTTATTTTTTCAGACTCTGTGCTTGATCGGGGTTATTGAAAAGTACAAGGAGTTGTCCAAGTACAACTTGAGGCAGCTCACATCTTCGAAGTAGCAGTAACTTGTCACATCTCAAACTGAGAGCAAAGCAGCTTTAGAAATTTTGGTTCAACTGAACTCCATTTCATTCTTGAGCTGCCTTGTTACAAGAATTTTCATCGTTTTGTTCAGAATGTTCATCGTTCTGTTCTGACATTGTTACCAGAAGACAAAAAATCTATCTCGTGGTTTTCTTCCCTTCTTCCTTTTTGTTCTTTCCCCCTCATTTTTTCGCACTGCCTTGGTGCAAGACTAAGTTTTTTCCCCCAATTATCGCAGAGCGATAACCATTACTACCCCTACAAGTATACTCGATTTTCTTTCAGCTTGCAAAAATAAATGGAAGAGGAGGATAATCTGTTGATAATGGATAAATTGTCAGCCGTACTTTTCTTAATTTGTTACTGTATAAGAATAATATAATTTTCAAGTGAAGAGAGAAACATTATAGGCGAAAATAGTCTTATTCTTTTATTTTAATAACACTAAGCGTATCGATGTGAGAACAATACCCAACAAAAACCAACCATTTCCATCACTTTTTGAGAACAAAATTCCCCTGTTCTATCTCTCAAAATGCACGGCACAAGAAGTAGATGGCAAGAAAAATCTGATCCATCAATTCATTTTCCATTGAGTCAGTACAGTTAAAAGCTATAGTTGTGGAAGAGGGAAATTCAAACCACATCCAACAAAACAGTGAAGTAACACACACTACTACTACTTTTTGTCCCCTCTTCCATCTAAGCAGCAGCACTTGGAGGCTTGTACAACTTCTCGACCATTTTCCTATACTCTGCAACAATTACAAGGTGCCAATTAAGTAATTAATTATTCAAACTCTAAGCAATGCACCATTTACGTAAATCATAACATCCAAAGTAACAACAACAAACCTTGTTGATTGCTCCAAAGTTGTGCTGCTTGAGTGTTTAGAGGTGAACTGATGTTTGGTTCTACATCACACAAAAAGAGAAATGATCTTAGTAGTAAAAAATTAAATCACCAACCTCCATAAACAGAAAATGGAAAAACAAGATTTACCTCCAAGCAGGCTTTGGATAGATAGCAATATTGTCCTCACATCATAGGCAGATGACCATTTATCCTAGGAACACACAATATAAAGCAAAGCATCAGAGTTAGATCAGCCAATTTGAATCTAAAAAATCACTTGTAATTAGTTAAATAAAAGCACATTTAGACAACAAAATTTTAACAACAACATTGAGAACACTAGAAGATTTAATTTTACCTGAAGAATGTCCAAGCAAATGTTGCCATAGATATCCACATTGGGATGGAAGCAGCTGGTTTCAAACTTGACTTTTGGAGGCTTGAAAGGATAGTCATTTGGGAATGAAAGGGATAGCTTGTATTCTGTTCCTTCAAAAACTGTATCTTTGCTGCCTTTGATTGTTCCTTTCCAGCAAAATATGTTGTCCCCTTCAGGGAAGGCAGATATCCCAGATTCTCCACTCATCTACAAAACAATGTTAATCATTGATTTGTTGCTGAGAAAATAAGAGATACGACAACAAGACAGGTTTCAATATTCTTACCATCAATGCCATCAGTTCAGATTGCAACCTGGTTAAAAAAAGAAGTAGCAATTAGTCAAATTTATATGAATAAATAAATAACCCTAAAGATTCTCAAGCAAATTAAAAGACAACAAGTAACCAGATCCAATCGGGTTAAAAGCAACCAATTCTCAAGAATATATACATATATATTAAATTAAACCATGAAATACCGAAAGCAAATGAAAGAAAAAAAAGAGAGACCAGCTCAAGCTTATCAAACAACCAATTAGCTAATGAAAAGCAGACCCCCCAATTTAAGACAAACAATCAAACAGGGCTTAAAGAAACCCAATTGAGTCATTCAAAAGTACGGTTAGATAAAGAATCAGTCACATGAAATCAATAGCTTAAATGACACTATCCGAATTCATTATAAACAAAAACATCATCTGATTTAATAACAAAGAAAAAAGTCACAAAATCACATTTACGAACAAGAAAAGAAAACCCAAAAAATAAATCCAGTTATAACTCGTGATATATTACATGGTTTGACAAATGAAAAGAACAGATCAAATGCAAAAAGAAAAGAAAATTACCGTTTAAGCACGGATTGCGTATCGACAATCTTTGCTGCTGTGACAGTCTGTTTTGCTGGGGTAGTCCCCGCCGGAGCAGCCACCGGAGTATTCCCTTGATACCCATTAACAGTTTCCATTCTCTCTCTTCTTTCTTTCTTCGCTTAGAATTCAAAAGAAGGGTATCGAAAGCACCAACAGAAGAAAGAAAGAAAACTCAAATCCAGAAACTGACTAGTGAAGTTTGGTTTGTTTTGAAAACAAAAGGAAGAGAGACTCAAGAGAGTGTCTCTTCTTCTTCTTCTTTGTGTTTTTTAGAGAGAGAAAGAGAGCGTTTCAAGAGAGAGAGATGAGGGAGGCCATGCCATGGGTTTATAAGAATTTGAGAATGGCAATTACGATACCGTTTAGGAAAGTTTTGGGTAGGGTTTGGTGTATTTTCGAACGTTAGAACGACGGTGGTTGACAATTGAATTGTCCGTTTTCTCCTCAATCTCCAACGGCTAGTTTCCCGGTTTGAAAAGTGCTACTGCAAATAAAGCACGCAAGGCTTGGTCAAATTTCTTTTTTCTTTTTCCTTTTTGAGCAATAATATAATGCCACGCGTCCTTTAATTTGAACAGAACAAGGCAACGAACGCACACGTGAATAAAAAGAATTATTGAAAATAATTTCGTCTATTTTACCCTTTATTGTTACATTTGGTTAAAACGAATACTCCAAAACTTTATTGAAGAAAAAACATTTTCACGAATTTTAAAAACTAATCAATAAAACTTGATGTAGGATCCATTAGAGAATCATGTGGTTCTTTATTATTATTATTATTATTTAAAAAAAAAACAAATTAGATATAAAATTAAACACAAATTCTTTAAAAGATAGCTAGTTTTCAACTGTACTTTCTAGGAAATTAAACTGAAATTGTTGAGTTTTTTTTTATATCTAAATTAA
>Ga0307514_10006282_pt1 | contig 10403 bp, 7 predicted proteins | sample 16_EM_MG_FD_203088 | JGI IMG/M metagenome (GOLD analysis project Ga0307514, IMG submission 203088) | Populus trichocarpa ectomycorrhiza microbial communities from riparian zone in the Pacific Northwest, United States - 16_EM | ecosystem: Host-associated > Plants > Roots > Unclassified | place... | reverse complement strand
ACCTACTCATACTATAGCACTGCAGTTAGATACAAGTGTCGCAGCACCCCTGGCATGGGCCCATTTATATCTCTTACCGCACGCTTTCAGGGCTATTTTCGATGTCATCTAAATTCATACCCTTACCGCCCGATGTCGGCCGGGGACGGTGGATGACTGCCGGGGACGGCACAGTCACCGTCCCCGGCAAGTCCCCGGCCGTCATGCCGTCATTGTGGAGTAAGGACGGGACGGACGGCCTTGGCGCCGTCCCGTCCGTCCTGGGGAAATCTCGGACGGCCCACCGTCCCCGGCCGTCCGACGGGACGGTTGACATCACTGCTGCAGGTGCAGGTCATGGAAACAAAAAAGAGGATATTAGGCCAAGAGCATCCAGAAACCTTAACCAGCATCGAAAATCTCGCATCGACGCTTTATGACCAAGGGCAATGGAAAGAGACTGAGGAGCTGTTGGTACATGTCTTGGAGACGAAAAGGAGGGTATTGGGTTACGAGCATCCAGAAACCTTAAATTGCTTGGACAATCTCGCATCGGTAGTTTGTAAGCAGGAGCGATGGAAGGAGGCTGAGGAGCTGTATGTACAGGTCATGGAGACGACAACGAGGATATTGGGCCCAGTGCATCCCTGCACCTTGAACAGCACTTGTAACCTCGCATCGGCATTTTACAGCCAAGGGCGGTTGAAAGAGGCCGAGGAGCTGGATGTGAGTGTCATGGAGGCGAAAAAGATAGTACTGGGCCAAGAGCACCCAGATACCTTGGCTAGCATTGCCAACCTCGCTTCGACATACTTGAACCAGGAGCGGTGGAAGGAGGCTGAGGGACTACTTCTCCAGGTCACAGCGACAAGAAAAAGGGTATTCGGCAACGAGCACCCAGATACCTTGAACAGCATGGCCAATCTGGCATCAACATACAGGCGCCAGGGGCGATTGAAGAAGGCGGAGGAGCAGTTTGTGCAGGTCATCGAGATGGAAAAGAGGGTACTCGGACAAGAGCATCCAGATACCTTAACTAGTATGAATAATCTCGCTTTAGTCTACAATGACCAGAGACGATGGACAGAGGCCCAGAAGCTGTATGAACAGGTTGTGGAGACGGAAAAGCGGCTACTCTACCACGAGCATCCTTCTACGTTGATCAGTATGGGTAACCTCGCAATGACATTTTACAACCAAGGGCGATTGAAGGCTGCCGAGGAGCTATTTGTGCCGGTCATGGAGAAGCAAACGAGGATACTTGGCAAAGAGCATCCAGATACCTTGACTACTATGGCGAACCTTGCATCGGTATTTTATAGCCAGTGGCGATGGGTGGAGGCAGAGGAACTGTTTGTACCGGTCATGGAGACGAGAAAGAGTGTACTTGGCCAAGAGCATCCAGATACCTTGAGTAGCATGAAAGCCCTCGCATCGACGTACGCGAATCAGATGCGGTATAAGGAGGCCGAAGAATTACTGATGCAACTTGTGAATATTCATCGGACGACATTAGGCGAGGATCATCCCTTCACAGCATCCGTCATCGATTACTTGGCATTAATACGGAAGAATCGAGAGGAGTCACAGCGCCAGTCAGGTGAGAACAGGTTTCAGCATGGGCTACGCGAAGTGCCCGAAGGGCTTTCGGTCCAACTTCAGGATGTACTGCAGCAGTTTGCCCTCGCTAGGATTTTGGAGAATGGTAATCACAGCGAAGAAAGATTACCGCGTTCGCTTAATACATTGCAGAAAAATGACGATGTCGACGATTTTGGAACAGACGAAGAAAGACTTCAACTTGCGCTTGCTATGTCCCGGGAGGTAGACGACCTCAATGATATAGACAATACTGACGAAGGAACTCTTCGATATACGTTTGTTATGTCAATCGGAGCTAATGGCAAAAATACCGACGAAGAAGAACCCCGACGCGGGTTAGCCCCGTCAACAGAAGGAGACAACGGCAACGATACCGACGAAGAAAATCTTCGATATGCGTTAGCTATGTCAATAGAAGATGACGGCAATGATACCGACGAAGAAGAGCTTCAACGCCCGTTAGCTCTATCAATAGAAGGAGATGGCAATGATACTGACGAAGAAAATCTTCGGCGTGCGTTAGCTATGTCGATTGAAGCGAACGATATCAACGAGACAAACGAACAACGGCTGCATGCACTAATATTGGCTGAGGAGGAGAATGATCATGAGGGAATTGGTTCTCGAAATTAGAACATTTGACTGAGGTAGCGGGTAGGTTAATTCTGACCATAACTACTGTGATTGATAGATAGCTAAGAGATATGATCCGTTTAAGAGCCATCTGCAATGAAGAAGATCAAGAGTTAGGAAATAATCGGTGGAAATGCGGAGAGGGCTCAAGTGTGGTGAACTCTGTCGGGAGATTTGCACTAGGGAATGCTATTTGTTTGTACGGGCGGAGAAGCTTGAGCAGGCTACACTGCGCTTGAATAATATTGAATAATATATACATTGCACAGAGCCAATTCCATGCTACCGGGGAAAATTAAATTATCATTCTGTTTCACTGGCAACCAGTACTGGAGTGCATGGGACTTAGCTGCAACGCATCACCCGTATCCTAATCGTACATGGCCGTAACTAGGAGTCTGAAACTGACGATCTAGGTATACATGCAACAAAAAGAGGGGGTGAGCATTCTCAGCTGGGAAAATCCGGTTGAGAGCCCTGTTGTACCGTAAATGGGGCCCTAGTCTTCTACGAATTCATATTCCGTTTCTAAGCTGTACCTAAGCTTAGACTACCCTGCGGCCCGAAAGTACAGAGACCCGTATTCTAACCAACTATCTCAGTGGAACCGTCGCCCCTCCGGACCACTCTGACTATACGTATAAACGGTTGAATATCTTTTAGGGTAAGAATGCTGGGGTATGCCTGGCTGACGGGACGGTATAATGCGCTTTGAATGACTAATGGTTAATTGAGGAGCATCGGTATGACGAGAGACTTCAACTGAAATAAACCGGTTTCGAGTACACTAAACTAAAAACACATCCGTATAGGTGTATCCCACTCTCCATGATGCGGTTGGGGGGACGACAATTTTTTGAGTGGTGGAGTGGAGGACTTTTTTCGAGTGATGGTGACAGTTGCGTCGCCGAGTTATCTACAACCGACATCTTCAGATGGTGCGCCCCGTCCGCGGATGAGGTGGCGCTTCGTGAGATCTCTGAATGGGAGATGCCATTCACGGAATCCGCTAACAGGGTGGTATCCATGACCACAAGACATCCACTATTACGACTACTGTACCACACCTCCTGTCATCTGCTTGTCAGCCCGAACTTCATGCGAACACATCTTAAAAAATTGAGTGGTGGTGGTGTTGTGGTGGTGGTGTTGTGGTGGTGGAGATAATCTAATTACAGGACAAGAACGAAAAAAAAAGGATTATGCTTTTATGATAGGGATGATGATAGAAGACAAATTTAAATGGGTTGAGGTTGTGGTTGGCGGTAGTGACAAATGATTAAAGCAAACCACACGGTCGCACCGCGGCGAAGTTTCTTTTTCCTATTTACGGATTTATCTCATCCCTGGATTAGTTGTCATATTCGCGGACGGGACGCCCTATCCGCGAATGGGGCTAAACAGTACTCCTCATCAAGTCTACGCCATCCCGGGATCTTCCGACTAGCTTATCAGCATGCATATTTAAGCTTTCCGCGGAGAATGCTACATGCTCCGGCGCGGTCTCTATCTCCGGGACGGATATGATACAGTAGGACCGCTGCCTGCATCAGCCATAGGCCCTCGGCTTCTCTACAACTTTGGATTCCGACATTTGAATTGCGACAATTTCTCAGCTGCTAGTGGCGATCCCCACTGCCATACACTTCACCCACATCGCGGCACAACTGACCTTTAATGAAATTTCGTGGACGATCACTCTGATTACCGCAATTGCGAGCTTGCCGGTACAATGCCTTGCCCTGGTGGCCTTATCAACGCCACTTATTGTGCCATCACTTCTTCTCTCACCGCTCTCGTAATTTTGTATGTGAAATGCTGTATTTTTGTACAGTAGCAGTATAAAAGTGAGACAACGCTTGATATCTAGCAATTCAGCAAATTCTCATTATATTACTCTAATTCAACTGGTACTTTCTGCCAAAATTCAATAGAAACCAAGAAAATGAAGCTGATGAACTACTTCTATTATTTTAGAATAAGTTCGGTTAGTCAGGTTACTTAAGGTGGTATAAATATTTCTTGCGTTCTCTCACTTAAGCTTGTCCTGCTACTCCACAAGCGGATCCGCGGCATTTTTTTGACTGGTGGTGGTGGTTGCCACTCAACCTCGTATAGCCAATGCATCATTATTACACCAAATTTTTGCCCTCCCGGAAACATCCGTCTAGCTTTCAGCAAGCATAATTCAGACTTTCTTGGGAAATGTCGCATGTTCCGGAAGCTCTAGCTCAGGGATCATCCTGACACAGGAGTATTTGCTCTCCGTATCGGCTTGGGCCTTCAGTTTCTCAGGTTAGGTAATATTAGTACAGCTGAATTCGACAGTCGAGTTGCGGCAATTGCTCGGTTCCCGCATATGGCATTGTTTTCAGTTAAAATGTCCCGTTGCATGACCTTTTACCTGTAACCGACGACAAAGTCAGAAATTGTCTAGTTACCTCACTTCAGATCAGATTATATTCACAGGATTGTAGGACGAGTACAAGGTCGTGGGATGTGGCCGTGTCTTTTGAAGGCGGGGCCTATGGAAAAATTTAAATTTTACGAGTGGTGCCTTGGTATTTTCTGAGATTGACACTTTATCTCTTCAGAACGAGGTTGTGGGCAAGGCTGTACCATGACCCCGTCATATTGAATACGCGTAAAAACTATAGTCATACCCCGCCCCTCCACCTCGTCCACTCACAACAATATCCTGTCATCAACATTGGGGATAAGATTTAATCCCATGTGTCGTACGCTGTGGGAGGCACGATAAAGTATATAAGCCTCACACAAAGTTCATGCGAGGAAGAGATTCTTTAGTTTACTAATTTGACACGTTTTCCTATCTTCTGGCTAACTGTTATTTTTTGCAATCACAGTTGTCAGCTATGTAGTCAATTGTAAGCGTTGCCTTCATGTTAGCCTGTCAAGTTTGTCAGATTGTCAAGAGTATCCCGCGGTTGCGTCCCAGGCCGTCGTCTCCCAGTCTCCACACCTGCTACTACCGTTGGTTACCATCACCATCACCGGTGCATTGTAATCAGCGAACTATAATTGATTGCCAATCACTACAATTATCTACTGCAGCAGTTGCAGGCTTCGCACCCACGTACACAAGCACGAAAACTATTAGAGCAAGGAATGTAACCCCGAGATGAAAGTAGCTCCTTAAAGCGACACACATACTTAATCGAGCCACATACACTGTAACCAGACAATTTTTAAAATTCAGACTGTGTCCACGGCCACGAGGTATTTTGGCGGAAAAAGGTGCCATAATCCAGCACCTTTACCAGGCCATTGCTAACCCTAACCACTAGTAATGACCCCTGCTAAGATCATTTTGCTCCAACGTTGCAGAATTCCTTCGTCCTGCTTTTAACCTTGTACACATTACATTGTTGTGTACCTTCCCCTATGGACTAAGCTTCTCCATATCTCCATTTTGTCTCGGGTGGCAACTATCAGCTCCTGTTGCTCCTGATAAGATATCTCACTATACTAAAATCTACACACCGAGAAATATATCTTATGGCAACACGCCTAAGCCGATGTTCTTCTGCGTCATATACACAAATGTGCTCTTTCAGTACCTGAACACGGGAATCGTTGGATGAGGCATTATCTGCTGGTATATAGCTGAAGTTGAAAGATATCCCATCCTAATACTTTATTTAGCCTCTATTGCATCTCAACCGAAAATACCACACCCACTCCTCCAAATCAGTGATCAGCATATTGGTGATATGCTCCCCCATGTGGGGGCCATCAATCAACCGCGGGCGATGACGTCATCCCACGTATCCCTATCCCGGGTAGTGAAATGTGCTAGTACACCTATCACTGCCATCGTATAATTTGGGTTACTCCAACCATCAATTGAACTATTGGAGTGTGACATTTTATCCTGCAAAATCTTTGCAAGTCTGACCTTCCGCTCGAAGTTATCTATGCTCCGCTGGCGAACAGTATTGGGGGAGCGAGGACGGTGAAAGGACTGGTTGAGATACGCCAGGAAGCTGCGGAATTCGTCTTTCTTCACCACTGTGAGTACCATATTACACATTACTATCCTTTCAGCAGTAGTTGGTTTGCTATCCCTTGTCCCGTCCGTCCGGAGGTTGGACGGAAACGGTGCTGTCCGGCTGAGCTCAGCGAGATATATTCGTTAAGAACGGCGATCCGTGGCTCGTTGAATTGATAAATGTATATAATAGCTATAGCTATGGCGACGGTATGTATTGGTAGTGGGTGGAGGTATTTGGTAAATCCTATTGATCGATTGAGGCTGAACTGCAATGTCCTCGGACAGATTCGGACGTCTAGCATTCCTGCATACGCTGTTGCTTAACCGATAATTGCCGAGGCTATACGTTTCTGCCGCCCAAATAGCCTTCCGATTTCGTCCGTATCTGGTGAAGTCGACGCAGCTCCAGTCTAGTTCAAGTCTAGTCTACAGAAATCCGGGACTGGACCGATCCTTGTCCGAAATTTTGTGGACTGGACCGGACTGGACCCCGGACCGTTGGAATCATCGATTGATTGAGCTCTTTTCTTTACCTCATCAACGGAATATCAAATGATGTTATCCCGCATCCGACAGTATTTTTGAGATGCGAAGATGATGCTCATACGCCTATGCACCCACATGTTTCTAGTAATCTCTCGCCCTGTCAGCAATCTGGGGCGGGTCGATCGGATCGTACATACTCTAGCTGTGTCAATTTGTCTTGACCCACAACAAACGTAACAGGGAAAGCCATCAAAACACAGGAATCCGTCCTCCCGTCGATCAAATTTTCATTGAGCTCGCAGCGTTCGACGAGAAGCGAAATCGACAGTCCGTTATACGACAGTTTCTGAAAACAAACACTCTATCTGCCCTTCAACGACCTCGCCAGAAACGAGCCGACACTATCTTTGCGGCCAGAGACAAAATGCGCCTGTTGATGAGACAATCAAATGAGGGTGAGAGAGATGATGATTGATTGAACTGTCTATCGTACAAAGAGAGAGAGAAGATAGACATATATATATAAAGAAAGAAATCATCTCAATCACTACGTGCGAATCAATAAGAGAAAGCACTAAGCGAAAGCACTAAGAGAGAAATACTAATCAGGCCCGAGGCTCGCGGAGAAATACCCTCCGCACCAAGCCCGAGGTTGGCGGAGAAATAGTCTCCGCACCAAGCCCGAGGTTAGCGGGGAAATAGTCTCCGTACCAAGCCTGCTAAATCTCGTGCATGCCTTAGTCTCAAATAGCCTGCGGGCTAAATCCCGTAGTCAACACTCCCCCTTTAGGCCAAGGCTTTCAAAAAGATAGAGAGAGTGAAGTGAAACGAAACGAAACTAAATTCAAAGACAGCGAAATAGGACAAAAGAGAAAGCAATAGCAAAGCATATATCTTCCTCCTCGTCCTCCGCATCCCATGTCCATCTACCTTAGACCAATTTCCTTTGCAAATTCGCCGAGTTTTACTCCCCCAAGGGCCTTAGTGAGAGCATCCGCCAGCATCTCCGTACCAGCCACGTGCTTGATCTCGATCTCGCGCTTGCCAATGGCTTCGTGAATCGTGTGATATTTTAGTCGAAGGTGTCGACTTTCAGACTGGAAGTTGCCTGAATTTAGCGTAGTTACGCAATTAAGACCATCGTTGAAGATACATCGAGTCATGTCAGCTCCAAGCTCAATCTCAGAGATGACATCTCGAAGCCAGTCGACTTGGACTTTGCCATATGCTGTGGCAATCATCTCCGCTTGCATCATCGATTGGGCTACTAAGGTCTGTTTCTTCGATCTCCAGAGCACGAGAATTCCCAGCGCGAAAATGATGATTCCCGAGGTTGACTTACTCGAGTCTGCTTCTCCCCCCAAGTCGGCATCGGCGTAGCACACAATGGAGTTGGAATCATGCTGGAGTCCTGGATCGTAGATTGTGAGTTTGTACTCACAAGTGCGCGGAGGTAGCGCAGCAAGTGCTTGATCGCTTCCCAATGGAGCGTGGAGGGCTGGGCTGCATATCGGCCCAGGACTGAGATGGCATACGTGATATCTGGTCGAGTGCCGAGGGCAGCATAGAGAATAGATCCTACGGCCTTCTGGTACATTCCAGTGTCAAAAGGCTACTCATCAGCCTGGATGGCATGGGGCTTGTGGCCCACTTCCAATGGCGTTGAGCGCATTCGGCAGTTAGCCATCTCAAAGCGGTCAAGTATTCGGTTGATATATCCGATCTGATCGATGGCAATTGACCGTTTGCTGCGATTTCGAGTAACAGTCATGCCTAGATATTGGAAGGTGTCAGGTACAGGTACACGGCCTGCTGCCTTGAATCGATCATATAGCCGAGAAGCAATAGAAGATATGAGCTTCAGGTTGCCAATGATCATGATATCGTCAACGTACACGGGGATAAGGACTCCATTTGCTTTACCGAGTGTGCCACCGAAAAATAGACCAGGGGCTGCAACTGAAGCTTGGAGGCCTAGATCATCGACAATAAAGTCGAAGACTTCTTCAAAGTACTCTCTATTCGCTTACTTGATGCCATACAAGGTCTTATTCAGCTTGACGATTGGGCGAGCTCGGCAATAGGGGTCAGGCCACTCGCCATCGGGGAGGCGCATGTAGAGAGTCTCTTGCAAAGGGCAGCCGAGAAAAGCAGTCGGGATGTCAAGTACGGCAATCTCTAGGTCATGCTTGGCTGCAAGGCCGAGGGCAAGTCGAACTGAGGCCGAATCAATGACTCGAGATGTGATATCATTGTAATCTCCAGGCTTTTGCTGATCTCCACAGCCAACTAGTCGGACGTTCCATTTTTCAGTCTGACCATTGGCTAGAAGCTTCCTGCCCATCACCCATCGGCTCTCGATCATACTAGCATCTTCAGGGGGCCTCTCAACAAAGGTAAACACTCCATGGCTCTCCATTGATGACACTTCTTTGCCAATCGCTTCCTTCCATTGTTCAGCATCCTCGGAGTTCAAGGCAGCACGGTAAGTCTTTGGGCCTGGCTCGATCATCATTGCCATGCTGATTGTGCTCCTTCCACTCCGAGTTCGAGATGATGAGGCCGGACCAGTCGATTTTAGATCGCTCTGCAACTCTTTGAGTATTCGATCTGGCTCCGGGCTCTCAGGAGGTGGTGATAGATCATGATCCGAGTCGTCAATTGGATTAGTTTGTCGAGGCTTAGCCTTTAAGAGCTGCTGGGGAGGTTCATGGGGAAGTTCAATAGGAGGAGCAGGCTCACTGCTCGTAAGCTCGCTGTCTGGCTCGAGCATGAGTTTCGTTGGTTGAGTTCTCAACAGCTGGTGGTAGAGGATGGACTCGTCAAATTTGATATCCCGGGCCATGAAGACTCGGCCAGTAGAGATATCCATAACTCGGTACTCCGTCGATGTCTCAGCCAAGTATCCAAGAAGGACACATTTGTAGGCGTGATTATCGAGCTTCTTTCGGAGATCTCCATGGATCCAGGCAAATGCTAAACAACCGAAAGTACGAAGGTGTGAGAGGTCTGGCTTCTTTCGAGTCCATCTCTCATATGGAGTCGAGTTCGGGAGGGCTCTGGTCGGTAGTCGGTTTTTGATGTAGACTGCTGTGGCAACGGCCTCAGCCCAGAGCTTATTTGGCATCCCAGCATGCTTGAGCATGGACCGCGCCGGGTCCAGTACTGTGCGATTGCATCTCTCCGATATACCATTCTGCTGCTGTGAGTATGGGGCTGATACTTCCCTAGTGATGCCCTCCTGTGCCAGATAATCGAGAAACTTCTCCCTGCTGCCATACTCTCCTCCACCATCAACTCTGATCCTGCATACCCTCAACTTCGAATGTTGTTTCTCCACCCTTGCAACATACTCCTTGAACTTCGCTGGGGCCTCTGACTTCAGCTTCATGAAAGAAACTTCAGTATATCTTGAGTAGTCATCGGTGAACATAATAATATAGCGATAACCTCGCATCGTCTGAGTCTGCATTGGCCCAATCACATCAGAGTGAATAAGCTCAAGAAGTCGAGTTTTGGCTTTATCTTCCGAAGTCAAAAAAGGTCTCCGGAACATCTTTTCCATTATACAGGCCTCACAAGAGCATGCCGATGGGCTCCTGGCATGCAATTGGATGCCTTTGACAGTATTAGGGAGCCGCTTAATTGCTGGCAGAGAGAGATGACCGAGGCGAGCATGCCAGACAAG
>Ga0307514_10006281_pt1 | contig 10404 bp, 11 predicted proteins | sample 16_EM_MG_FD_203088 | JGI IMG/M metagenome (GOLD analysis project Ga0307514, IMG submission 203088) | Populus trichocarpa ectomycorrhiza microbial communities from riparian zone in the Pacific Northwest, United States - 16_EM | ecosystem: Host-associated > Plants > Roots > Unclassified | place... | reverse complement strand
TCAATTAGTTGGTATTTTACGCATTAGAAAAATGCTATAAATAAGTGAAATAAATTGAGATAAATAAATTAGTGGCATAAAACTAAAACTTAATTTAAATCCTAGTTTAGATTTTTTTTTTTTAAGTAATTTATTATCTTCACCATAAAGAGTATTAGTATCAATTGGAACTTCTCACTTTAAATTAGTTATTCAAACAAAACAAACAGTGATAAAAAATAAGCCAAATAATTGTAGTATTTTTGGCTGATTTCATTCACTTTTAAATCAATTAGTAGGTAAAAATTCAGTAAAAAGTATTAAATTAAAAGCACTACATATTCCATATTGATCCATTAATTGAATAATTAATTCTAATAAACAACAATTAATCACCGTAATCATTAAACATAAAAGAAAAATATTTCCTCAATCCTTTCCAACTAGATTTCCAAATTCTTTTATCCCAAAAAGCAAAGAAAAAACCATTATTAATATTTTGCTAATTCAATGTTTTCATTTTTTGAGTTTAACTTGATCGATTTTTTCTCGATTAAAAAATATGAACACAAAACCAAGAGCAAAATTTACTTGTAAATGAATATTAATACCAAAACAAAATAATTTAGGACTTTTCTTTTTTAATTCCTCAGTAATTCCGGGTAATCATTGAGTTGGAAAAGGAATTTTATGTCGTCCATAAATATAAAATATTAATCCAACTAAACTTGCCAAACAAGCCAATAAAAAAATATAGCGTTGCTGTCTAATTCTTTTTTTTTGACTACTATTTGACATAAAATTACTTTTCTAGTATTTGGAATCCTCCCCCAACTTTGCTAATTTTTTCTTGGGCCGATTTAGAAAAAAAAGATGCTTTAATGGTTATTTTTTTTGTTAATTCACCTTTACCTAATATTTTCACCGGTAATTTTTCGTGAGAAAAATCTACCAACTGTTCAGTAATTATTGCTTGGTCTTTTTCCAATTTTTCCAAATTAATTATTTGGTAAGAAGTTTTTGGACTTTTAAAACCTCGTTTAGGAAAACGACGATAAACAGGAGTTTGACCTCCTTCAAATCCTTGACGAACATTAGCACTTTTACGAGAACCTTGCCCTTTTTGTCCACGACCAGAGGTTTTTTTTTCAGAACGTCCAAGAAGTTTTCTTTTTTTTACTAATTTAGTTAAATAATTATTAATAGTCATATTTTTTACCAGTTAATTTATCTAATGCTAAAAAAGCTACGCGAATTACATTTAATTTGCTTCGGCGTGAGCCAATTATTTTAGCACTTATATCTTTAATTTTAAGAAATTTAAATAATTTGTTAAGAACTCCACCAGCTTTAATACCGCTTCCCGGGGGTGCTGGTTTTAAAAAAATTTTAGTAGCTTTATACTTAACTAAAATATCATGAGGAATAGTTCGCGGAGAATCAGGAAAATAATTTGTTAATTTCTTTTGAGCTTTTCGAATAGCCTTGCGAAAAGAAATAATAGATTCTTTACCCGTAGCATTAGCAAAAGCGATACCATGATTTTCTCCTTCTTCCATCAAAATTAATACTAAACTAGTGAAACTAAACCTCCTTCCACCTTTACTTCCTGCCGATACCCTCTTAGTATCTAATCGTTCAGTTTTTGGTCGATAATAAGAAAATTTACGTTCTGATTTTTCTTTTCTTTCTCCGAATTTTTTAGAAAATGAATTATTAACACCACGGGGATTTTTAATATCAGATTCTTTTACTTTTCCTTCCGATGAAATATTATCCTTTTCATTTTTCTCTATTTTTTTTTTGAAAAAATCACTATGATTAATTTTTCTTTCTTGTCCAGTCACAATTTTTTCGTTTTCTTTCAAGTCTTTATTATTATTTTTTGCTTTTCATTAAAAATTAATTTCTGATTGTCTCATTGATTCGCAAAAATCTGTTACTTTCCCGTGATAAGAAAAAGCGTTTCGATCAAAAACAATTTTATTTTTACCTTCTTTTTTTAATTTTTCCGCAAATAATGTTCCTAATTTTTTAGCATAATCTTTATTTTTACGAGAAAAAGGTTCTTTTTTTTCCAACAAAAATTCAGCCGTAGAGCATGATAAAAGAGTATGCCCAATATTATCGTCTATCGCCTGAACTCGTAAATATCGATTAGATTTACTCAAAACAACTCTTGGTCTTTCTTGAGTTCCTTTTATTATACTGCTCCTTTTTTTTCGGATTTTTCTACGAGTTTTTTTATCAGTAATTGTAGTCATATAATTATTATTTTTTATTCAAGGCTTTTCCAGGTTTTAATTTAATATTTTTTTCTTCGTCTAAATAATAGATGCCTTTTGATTTCTTATAAACACTTGGCAAACGTAATGGTCTAATATCATTAGCAGCAAATTTGTTAACTTTTTGTTTATTTATTCCTTTAATTATTATTTTAGCACCTTCAACATTCACTTTGAGTTCAACAGGAACTGGTATCAAAATGGGATGGGACTTTCCGAGTAAAAATTCTAATTTATTATCTTTAAGAATTACTTTATAACCAATCCCTTTTACTTCTAAAATTTTTTGATAACCTTCTACTACACCTTTTATTGTATTATAAATAAGCGAATTATAAGTTCCGGCTAAAGCAATATTTTCAGATTTAGTGAATAACTTGTTTTCTTCATTAACTACTTCGATAATCGAAGGTATAATTAATTCTTCACTTCTTCCCAAGGGGCCTTCAGCAAAGAAAATGTGATTATTTAAACCAATTTTTACATCTATAGGTATTGAAATGGCACGATTAGCAATCTTTGACATAATTTTTTTAATTTATAAACAGTATTACTTTACCACCAACTTTCTTTTCCATTGCTTCGCGATTAGTTAACAATCCTGATGGATTAGAAGTAGAAATAAGATAAACGCCATGTTTTTGCGAATATTTTTTTAATTGTTCAGTATTTAAGTGAATATGTTGAGAAGGCTTAGAAATTTTTTTTAACTCATTAATACAACTATTTTCATTAGAATATTTAATTTCTGCTTTAATTTTTCTATTCTTTTCGTCAAATCAACATTGAGAAAGAAAATTAATTTCTTTTAGTTTTTTACAAATTGCTCATTTAAAAGAGGAATAAGGAAAAATAACAGTTCGATAACCACGCATATTGGCATTGCGAATAACTGTTAACATATTAGCTACTGGATCAGATAATGTCATAATAATATTATTTTATAAATTTTACCATGAAGCTTTTTTAAATCCTGGTGCAAGACCTTGGTAAACATATTGGCGAAAATGGATTCGACAAATGCGACCGCCATTCAAATGTAAAACAGAACGAGCACGACCACAAACTAGACAACGAGCAACTTTTCTTGTCGAATATTTAGGATTTTTTTTTGCCCTAACAATTAGTGATTTCTGAGCCATATATAATATTTTTTATTTTTTTTCTATCTCTTTTTCGTTTTTTTCAGCAATTTTGTTTTTATCAGAAATTCTTTCATTCTCATAAGCAAGCATTTTTTTTTGATTTTGTTCATCAATTGACATAGTTACTAAGGCTTTTTGCAACTTTTCGTTTTCTCTCTCTAATTCTATTGATAAATTAAATTTTTTATCTTTGGAGTTTTGCAACAATATACGGGGGTCATTTTCTTTTATTAATCCCAACCTTAGCCAAATTCGACCAAAAAAGCTAAGCCTTCTTTTTTCCTCACCTCGGCTATTTTTTTCTAGTAATTCCAACTCTCTTTCTTTTCTTTCTAAATTGTTTATTCTTTTTACTAAATTTCCTATTTTTTCTTGAATTTCAGTAACCCTTCTTCTATCATTTTCAATCTTTTCTTTGTTTTTTTTCTCCTCATCTTGTCGGAATTTTTCTTTATCTCTATATTCTTTACAATAGTCTAATAAGCATTCTTGCGAACAAAATTCTGCTCCTTCGGGGATTTCAATTCCTAATACCGCTTGTTCTTCTTTTTTTAATTTATAAGGAAAAGTTGAAGAAATATCGACATCATCAAAATAACAATAGTTAGGATTAAGAGTTTTTTTTCTCAAAGGAACAAAAGGAGTTGATTCCTTTTTTATTTCTCGCAGAATTATTTCTTTTTCTTTTTGTAGTTTGCCAATCAAATCTTTATACTTTTGAGATAAATTATCTTTTTCTTCTACTAAAATTTCTTCATCGCCAGAAAAAAGTATATTTTCAAAATCTAAAAGAGTTTTTTCAACCTTAGCAATAAGATTTCTAGTATACTCCGAAAGACCTTTCCACATTCTATTTTTTTCTTCAGAATTAAGATTAGTTCGGGAAAGAGAAAATAGCAATAAATTTATTTTTTTTGTTAATTCTTGATAGTTATTTTCATATCTACCAAGTTCTTCACGAGCTGATTGAATAGTTGAAAAATTCATGTTAATCTTTATTTATATTAATTTTATAAGAATTTATTATCATTGCTTTACTTTTCTATAACATCTTTATTTTTCTCAATAAATTCATGATTAGGATTTCAATTAGTTTCATATTGTAATTGACTAAGAATTTTTTCGGTAGGAATAGTAATCTTTTTCGGTAATTTTATTTGCATTCAAATGTAAAAATCACCACGACTATTCCTATTAACTCCTAAATAACAACCGTAATTACGTAAAATTAAATGATCGCCATTTTGAGTTCCAGCAGGAATCGAAATTTTTTTTATTCCTTCCAAAGAAATTACTTCCACGCTATTTCCTAAAATAGCATCGAGAAATGAAATTGGTAAATTAACATGAATATCATTGCCTTTACGCTGAAAATAAGGATTTTCTTTAATTTTTATATCAATATAAAGATCACCTTTTCCTCCGCCATATCAACCATCATTACCTATTCCTTGATAACGAAGCCTTTTTTCTGGTTGAATACCACGAGGAATAGTAAGTTCGAGTATTTCTTTTTGTAATAAAATTTTATCTCCTCCGCAATTTCCGCATTTTTTTTTAATTATTTTTCCATTCCCCTGACAACGCGAGCAAGTCACTTGAGTACGAATTGGTCCTAAAATAGTTCTTTGAATAGCGTTAACCGTCCCTTGACCTTGGCAGTTAGAGCAATCATAAATATCCATAGGAGAAGCAGCTCCCGTTTGATTACAAACAGTGCAGGCCTTTTCTAATTTAAGAGAAACTTTTTTTTTAGTACCTAATATTGAATCTTTAAAAGTTAAATTTAATTCAATTAAAACATCCTTTCCAGTTTTTCGTTTATTGGAATTTTCTGAGTATGATTCTTGTCTAGTGCTTCTAGAATCTCTTCCAAAAAAAGTGCTAAAAATGTCCTTAAAAAAATCGTCTTCGCCACCAAATCCTCTCGCTGAATTAGAATTTTGAGTAAAAGGGTCATCATTTCCATATCGGTCATAATTTTTGCGTTTTTTTAGATCACTTAAAATGCCATATGCTTCATTAATTTCTTTCATTTTTTCTTCGGCTAAATTTCGTTCAGCCTCTGATTTAGCACTTCATTTATCAGGATGTCATTTGATAGTTAATTTTCGGTAAGAATTTTTAATGTCATCTTCTGATGCATTTTCTGATAATCCTAAGACATCGTAATAACTTTTTTTATTCATGAAAAAATGTGAAATTTATATTTGTTTAAAATAAAGTAAATATTAATAAATATTGTATCTATAATTATAATTTATTTAAAAAACATTAATTATTTTTATCTTTGTTTTTTGGTTCAACATCTAAAACATCTTCATTATCACTTTCTTTATTTTCTCCTTCTTTTGGCATTTTCTGCATCAAATCATTAGAAAGTTTCATTAATTTATCTATTTCATTTATTTGTTTTTTTAACTCTGGATAATTACTTTCGTCAGTGGCTTTTTTTAGATTATCATATAATTTTTTAAATTCTTGGAATTGTGAATCATCTTTATCAAAATTTTTACTATTTTGAAATTCTTTCATTTGGTTTTCAAAAGTATAACAATAAGATTTAGCTTTATTAAGTGTTTCTAAATTAGTTTTTAACTCTTCGTCTTTTTCTCTATTTTCTTCGGCTTCTTTAATCATTTTTTCTATTTCGGCTTCACTTAAACCTTGACTATCTTTAATAATAATTGATTGTTCTCGTCCGGTTTTTTTGTCCTTAGCTGAAACAGAAGCTATTCCATTAGTATCGATATCAAAAGTAACTTCTATTTGTGGAATACCCCTTGGAGCCGAATTAATACCAGTTAATTCAAAACCTCCTAAAAGTTTATTATCTCTAGCTCTTGCTGTTCTTTCTCCTTGAAATACTTGAATAAAAACGCCTGGTTGATTATCCATTGAGGTTGAATATATCCTTGTTTCTTTTTTTGGAATAGTTGTATTTTTAGGAATTATTACATCCATCATTCCTCCTTCAATTTCAATACCCAAAGAAAGAGGAGTAACATCTAAAAGAAGCACATCTTTAACACCTCCTGATAAAATAGCACCTTGAATAGCAGCTCCTGCTGCGACAACTTCATCAGGATTAACTGATTTGTTAATTTTTTTATCACCAAATTTATCTTTAATGAGTTCTTCAACCATTGGCATACGAGTAGAACCTCCTACCAAAATCACTTGATCAATTTTGTCTTTTGTTAATTTAGATTCGCGAAGAGCCTCATCAATTTTCTCAGCGGTTCTTTTCATATAATCTTTGGTTAAATTTTCAAAATCAGCCCGAGAAATTTTCACATCTAAATGCAACATTTCGCTTCCCCGAGAAGCAATATAAGGAAGGGAAACAGTAGTTTCGATTTTAAATGACAATTCATGCTTAGCCTGTTCGGAAACTTCTTGTAATCTTTGTAAAGTAATTTTTCGGTCTTTTTCTTTTTCATCTTTGTTACGAAGATCAATATTATTTTTTTCTTTAAATTTTTTAACTAAATAATCAACTATTCTATAGTTAAAATCATCTCCACCTAAATCGTTAATTCCAGCAGTTGATAGAACTTGAATTAAACTTTCTCCCTCTTGTCTATCAACACGAAGAACAGAAACATCAAAAGTTCCTCCCCCCAAATCATACACAATAATATTTTGGTTACTTTCAACCCTATCAAAACCATAAACCAAAGCAGCTGCAGTTGGTTCATTAATAATTCTTTCTACTTTTAATCCAGCAATTTTTCCAGCATTTTCAGTAGCTTTTCTTTGAGCATCATTAAAGTAAGCAGGAACAGTAATTACTGCGCGAACAATACCTTCATTTAATTTTTCTTCCGCACAATTTTTTAAATAACCAAGTATTTTAGCTGATATTTCCTCCGGAGTTAAACTTTTGCCTCCCAAATGAATTTTTTCAGAGGTTCCCATTTTTCTTTTAACCGAAAAAACTGTATCCGGATTAATAGCAGCTTGCCTTTTTGCTGCTAATCCTACTAAAAACTTGCCTGATTCTTGATCAAAAGATACTACTGAAGGAGTTGTTCCAAAACCTTCATTATTCTCTAAAATACGCGGATTTTTTCCTTCTAGAATTGCCGCACAAGAATTAGTTGTTCCTAAATCGATTCCTATAATTTTATTTCCTATTTTACTCATATTATATTATTTTCTATTTTAATTTATTAGTTTTATATGCTTTTCTTGCGATTTTATATTTATTACTATATATTTTTTTTAGTTATTTTCACTCTTGCTGGACGAATAACTTGGTCGTGAAGTAAATATCCTTCTTTTATTATTTCTTTGATAGTTCCTTCTGGTGCGTCTTTGTCTAAAATTTCTTCATCAAGCTCATGTAAATAACTATTTCATATATCACTTCCTATTTTTATTTCCATTTTTTTCACTCCTTGACTTTCCAACTTTTTTCATAAATTATTTTTCATCATTTCGATACCAATTAAATGATTTTTTACATTTTTTTCTGGATCATTCCGCATTGACTTCAAAGCCATTTCTTCTAAATTAACCATAAAATCTAAAATTGAAAGAATAAGTTTTTTATTACTATATTTGTAGTCTTCAGCTCTTTGTTTTTGAAATGATTTTTTAATATTTTCTATTTCAGCTAATAAAAGTAATCTTTCTTTTTCTAATTCAGTGTTTTTTTCTTTAAGTTGCTGTCTTTCATCAACTTTATTTTCCACTTGTTCTTTCTCTAATTCTTGTTTATTATTATTTTCCGATGTATCTTTTTTTTCTGGATTTTGATTAATTTCTTTTTTGTCTGTTTTACTCATACTTTTCTTTTAATAAATTTTAACAATCTATTCAAAACTATTAACATTGACATTAATAGACAATCATTCTATAAATTTTACTAGGTATTATATAATATATTTTTTTCTCATTTAATTTTAAAATGGGGCGAATAGTGAGAATTGAACTCACGTATGCTAGTTCCACAAACTAGTGCGTTAACCACTTCGCCATATTCGCCAAAAAAATGGAGCGAGTAACGGGAATCGAACCCGCATAATTAGACTGGCAGTCTAAGGTTCTACCACTGAACTATACTCGCAAAGTATTACTAATATATTTATTTTTTAATCTAAATCTCGTTTATCAAAGTCTTTGCGATAAAGATGATTAAAAAGATAGCCGAGCGACAACATCAAAAAAATTGAGGAAATTGGAAAAATAATTGGATAATCTTGAATTATTTTTCAAGAAAAATAAACACCTGCTACTGAAATACCAGAAATTAAAACAATAATCGAAAGATAAAAAATGGAGAAATTTTCATAAATCAAAAAATAAAGAGATAGTAAGAAAAAACAATAATTGCCAAAAATAATCCATTGACTAATAAAAAAGATAAAGTAACAGGCAAGGAGAAAGAAGTAAAAATTTTATAAGTTATTGGCAAAAATAACGATAAAGTTTTCAAAAATTATTATTGGCCGACTTTTTAAACATAAAATATTAGTTACCTAAATCTTTTTCTTGGTATCTTAAATAATAAAGAGAAAGAAAAATAATTCCAATACTTAAAGAAGTGATTATAAATATTGCCGGACTGAAAAATTTTTCTTCAACGATATAAGGTAAAGTAGAGAATTTTCATAAAAATATTTTTCCAATTCCTCAAATAATTGAGAAAAAAGTTATTGAAAAGGAAAAAATTGAAAAGGCAATTTTGGTCACATCATTAATAAAAAGATAAGGAGTTAAAATTAATCCAAAATATAAAATTGGACCGATAATTGTAGAGTATAAAGTCAATAGAGAAAAAGCAGAAAAAGAGGTTGCTTTGGCAACTCATCAATAATAAAAACCATATGGCAAAATAAAAGTTAATAAATTAATAATGGTATAAAAAGTTAAAAAAGCTAGAATTTTAGAAATTAATAAATCACTTCTTTTTATACTAGGAGTAAAACTTAACACCATCACTTCCTCGCCATCTTTTTGCGGTTGAGAAAAAATACTATCTAACACTTTAAAAATTACTCAAAAATTAATAATCACTCCGGTTAAATTTCATCACGAAATATTATTAATTAGTTTTCAAAAATCTGTACCTTTATTATAATCCTCAGTCTGACAAAAAAAGAAAACATTATCAGCGGTAAAAGGAAGAATATCAATGCCAGAAACTGCTCCTTTATCTATAATTTCAAGAAAAATTATTTCATTTTTTATATTTTTTAATTTTTCATTATCTTGGTTATTTTTTTTGGCTTCTTCTAGTTTTTCAATTTCCTCTTTTAATTGTTTGCGAACAAATTTTTTAATTTCTTCTTGGCTTGCCTTTAATTGGAAACTATTATGTTGAATCTCTATTATTCCATCTCCAAACAATATTTGACAATTTTCTTTATAAGATTTTGGTTTATTAGAAGCTTTATCAGTATTATAAATAAAAAGAGGTAAAACAATTCAAAAAATTAAAGTCGCCGATAGACTTACAGCAGTAATGCGTAGTCAATGTTTTTTAAATATTCTTTTAAGATAAAATTTGTATAATTTAGTAATTTGTTCCATAGTTTTTATTATTCGAAAAAAGAATAGTTTTTTTCTTCATGAAAATGCTTGAGATAAAGTTTCCTAATATCATCAGTTGGTTTACCAGTAAAAGCAATCTTACCGCCTTTAATAATAGTAAGTTCATCATCAGTTCCTAACAATTCTCTTAATTGCGGAAGATTATGCATGGAAATAATAAAAGTAGTACCCTGTTTTTTCATACTTTTAATACTATTAAATAAATCCTCTGAAAAACTTGGGTCTAACCCATTAAAGGGTTCATCTAACAAAAATATTTTTGGTTCACAATTACTTAACGCAATTTTCAAAGAAAAAATTTGTAGAATTTTTTTTCATCCCGTGGAAAGTTCCCGACAATTTTTATCAGCAAATTGTTGCAAAGGTGAATTAGCAAGTTTTTGTAAAACTTCCTCTTGCGGAATATCTCGCAAATAACCACATTCTAATAAATA
>Ga0307514_10006280_pt1 | contig 10404 bp, 9 predicted proteins | sample 16_EM_MG_FD_203088 | JGI IMG/M metagenome (GOLD analysis project Ga0307514, IMG submission 203088) | Populus trichocarpa ectomycorrhiza microbial communities from riparian zone in the Pacific Northwest, United States - 16_EM | ecosystem: Host-associated > Plants > Roots > Unclassified | place... | reverse complement strand
GCGGTGAGGAGGGAGAGGGCAGAGCGGACTGTCGTGCGTGAGCTCACTGATTTTCCTGTCGTCGAGGCAAATACAACGGCAGTCGGGTCTGCACCTCGAAACGATAACCCGTCTACCCCTAATCGGGGGGTTTTTGTTGCAAAACGCAATATTCGAGCGCGGAGCTGTGTGAAACGGGCGATCCATGCCACGTCGAGCAAAGATCCGGCGCACGACGCTTCTCGGTAACCCCCGCGACGCCTGCTTCCGACTCGCGTCATCCTGCGGGTACTCGGCGTGCCACACCCACCGGATGGCGCGAGTCACTGTCACTGGCGCCGTCGTGTTCGCCCTCGGAAAACACAGGATTTTTTAAGCCGCAATCTGGTTAATCTCTATACATGAGTCACGGTGACTCAAGTTTGAAGGAGTGATTTCCATGGCAGTTCTCTTTGACCCGTTCCGCGACCTGGACCGCGTCGCAGCGAGCATGCTCGACTCGCGACAGGGACCCCGCGTCATGCCGATCGACCTGTTCCGCGACGGTGACACCTACGTTCTCAACGCAGACCTCCCGGGAATTGACCCCGGATCGGTGGATGTCGATGTCGACGGCCAGCTCCTCACCATCCGTGCAGAGCGCACCCCGCGCAGCCGCGAGGGCGTGAAGTGGCTTGCGAGTGAGCGGCCCAACGGCAGCTTCCACCGCCAGTTCACCCTCGGCCAGGGCATCGCCACCGAGGACATCAGCGCGAGCTACGAGAACGGTGTGCTTAGCGTGACGATCCCGGTCAGCGAGCGCGCCAAGCCGCGCAAGATCGAGGTGACGCAGACCGAGACCGTGCAGCAGGCGGTTTCGGCGTAACAGCAGTAGACGACGAAGGGCCCCTCGCGTGATGCGAGGGGCCCTTCGTGGTGGTTTCGATACGCGCCGCCTTCGGCGGTGCTACTCAACCCACAGAACTAAGCCAGGCGCGCAGCCAGGTTCTTGTCGAGGGTGTCGAGGAACTCCTCCGTGGTCTCCCACTTCTGGTCGGGGCCGACGAGAAGCGCGAGGTCCTTGGTCATGTGACCGGCTTCGACGCTCTTGATGACGACATCCTCGAGCGTCTCTGCGAAGGTCGCGAGAGCGGGGTTGTCATCGAGCTTCGCGCGGTGCGACAGGCCACGGGTCCACGCGTAGATCGAGGCGATCGGGTTCGTGGAGGTCGGCTTGCCCGCCTGGTGCTGGCGGTAGTGGCGCGTGACCGTTCCGTGCGCGGCCTCGGCCTCGACGACCGAGCCATCCGGAACGGAGAGCACCGAGGTCATGAGGCCGAGCGAGCCGAAGCCCTGCGCGACGGTGTCGGACTGCACATCGCCGTCGTAGTTCTTGCAGGCCCAGACGTAGCCGCCCTCCCACTTCATTGCCGAGGCGACCATGTCGTCGATGAGGCGGTGCTCGTAGGTGAGGCCGGCTGCGTCGAACCTCTCCTTGAACTCCGTCTGGAAGATCTCCTCGAAGATGTCCTTGAAGCGGCCGTCGTAGGCCTTGAGGATCGTGTTCTTCGTCGAGAGGTATACCGGGTAGTTGCGGCTGAGGCCGTAGTTGAGCGAGGCGCGGGCAAAGTCGATGATCGACTCGTCGAGGTTGTACTGCACCTGGGCGATGCCGTCGCCCGGTGCCTGGAAGACCTCGAACTTGAGCGGCTCAGAGCCGTCCTCCGGGGTGAAGGAGACCTCGAGCTTGCCTGCTCCGGCAAAGCGGAAGTCGGTAGCGCGGTACTGGTCGCCGAAGGCGTGACGGCCGATGATGATCGGCTTGTTCCAGCCGGGCACCAGGCGCGGGATGTTGGAGATGATGATCGGCTCGCGGAAGATGACACCGCCGAGGATGTTGCGGATCGTGCCGTTCGGCGACTTCCACATCTTCTTGAGGCCGAACTCCTCGACGCGCGCCTCGTCTGGCGTGATCGTCGCGCACTTGACGCCCACTCCGTGCTTCTGGATGGCGTGGGCCGCATCGATGGTGACCTGGTCGTCGGTCGCGTCACGGTGCTCGATGCCGAGGTCGTAGTACTCGAGGTTGATGTCGAGGTAGGGGTGGATCAGCGTCTCTTTGATCTTCTGCCAGATGATGCGCGTCATCTCGTCGCCGTCGAGCTCGACGACGGTGCCCTCAACCTTGATCTTTTCCATGCGTGTTTCCTCCTGAAGTAAGCCCGAAACAGCTTACCGCGTCTGCAAAGTATCTTGACGTCGAGATACTTCGAGACAGGAGGGCGACGAGAAGGTACCGTGTCATACATGGGTGACCTCCGGCTTGAAGAACTGTCCGCAGCCACGATCGTCGCGGCGAACACCCTGACGCTGCGCCGCGGCCAGGAGCAGTTCGTCACTCCCCCGTCGTACGCGATCGCCGATGCGTACATCAATCCGATCACCTCGTGGCCCCGCGTCGTTCTCGACGGCGAGACCGTCGTCGGCTTCGTTCGGGGCAACTTCGATCCAGACAGCGACCTGCCGGAGTTTCGCAGCTGCATCTGGCGCATCAACGTCGCGGCAGACGCCCAGGGCGCTGGCATCGGCAAGTTCGCCGTCTTCGCCCTCGCAGAGGAGGCACGCTCGCGCGGCTTCCACGAGCTCACCGTCATCTGGGAGCCGGGCGAGGAGGGGCCAGAGGAGTTCTTCCTCAAGGTGGGCTTCGAGATCACCGGCCAGACCCAGTACGGCGAGAACATCGGCACGCTGAAGATCTAGTGCCCGCGTCTGCGGAATTCGTCGAGCGCGTGCTCGCACTCGTCGAGAGCATCCCTCCCGGGCATGTCATGCCATACGGCGAGGTCGCCGCGGCCCTTGGATCCCGCGCCTCGCGCGCCGTTGGCCAGGTCATGGCGCACTACGGCTCTGACGTGCCGTGGTGGCGGGTTATCCGCGCGAGCGGGCATCCACCGCTCGACCACGAGCAGGACGCGCTCGAGTACTACCGCGCAGAGGGCACCCCGCTCGTGTGGAGCGCAACCGGCTACCGCGTGAACCTGCGGATCGCACGGCACCGCCCCTAGCCTGCGCGACCGTTGGCCGCCCTCACCCGCTCACCTCCGTCGCACCCGCCCTTCCGAAATGACGGAGGTGCGGCATCCAGTCCGTGTCTCAGCCTTGAAGCCATGCTGCATGCCATTCACCACTCCGTCATTTCGGAAGAAGGAGCGGGGAATTGCACAGATCTCGCCGACGGCGGGTAGCACGCGATACCAGGCCCGCAGTCTCTGCGCATGAACTCGATCTACTACGGCGTATGGCGACGCGGCGGCGTAGCTGCCACGCATGAGTTGCTGCGCGACGGGCACACGTCCCACTCACTGACACGCGCCGTCAGGCGAGGTGAGGTCATCCGGGCGCGGCAGGGGCACTACTGCTGTCCAGACCTGAGCGCTCGCCGGATTGCAGCCGTGCGAGTAGGGGGAAGGCTGACGGGCTTGGCTGCGGCATCCGAGCACGGCTTCTGGACACCCGCGGGCCCGTCACTAACGGTGCACGTCTCCGCCCATTCGCGAGCACTTCGCTCCCCAGACAACCCAAGACAGCGGCTGTCGACGCGACCGGATGCGGCCACAGCTCGCTGGGGCGCATCCACTCCCACGGGTACTCGCAGTCTCGTCGACCCGGTGACGTGTCTCATCGAGGTGATTGGCCACCATCCGCCTCTCGTCGCGTTCGCCGTAGTCGAGTCGGCCCTCAACGGTCGCGCGGTCTCGAGGTCGCAGTGGATGCGAATCCTGACGGCGCTTCCGAGGCGAGAACAACGGGCACTGAAACATGCCGGCGAGCTCAGTGAGAGCGGCGGCGAGTCATTGCTCCGATTTCGAGTGCTCGAGATGGGATTCGCACTGCAGCAGCAAGTGAGCGTTCCAGAAGTCGGGCGGGTGGACTTCATCGTCGGGGACGGCCTCGTCATCGAGGTCGACGGTGCCCAGTTTCACACCGACCACGCTGCCTTCGAGGAGGATCGGCGGCGGGATGCGGTCCTTGCCGCATCAGGGTTCCGGGTACTGCGCTTCAGCTATCGCCAGATCGTCGCCCGCTGGCATGAGGTGGAGGGCGCGATTCGCGCGGCAGTGGCGCGTGGTGACCACATCCGACCGCTACCGCCCGATCCGAAATGACGGATATCGGAGGGAACATGGCGGATGCCCTGAGAAGTTGGGGCTCCCATTCCGGGCAGTTCTCCGTCGTTTCGGAATGTATCCGCGGGGGTCTCGGCTGAGGATCTATCCCCCCAGACGGGGGTGGTGCTACGGTGCAGCGATGACACTAGAACACGATCCTGTCTCAACTAATCCCGGGCTCTACTCCGTGCTGTTCGAGAACGAGCGCGTGCGGGTGCTCGCCTACAGCGACACCCCCGGAACGGTATCGACCCCGCACCGGCATCCCGACAGCGTCATGGTGACCCTGAGCGGCTTCAGCCGGCGCCTCTCGATGGGCGAGCGCAGCTTCGACACTGTGCAGCCCGCGGGCGCCGCGGTGTGGCTGCCCGCCCAGGAGCACTTCGGCGAGAACACCGGCGACACCGAGACCCGGGTGGTCTTCGTCGAGCTCAAGGAGCCGGCCGACAACCCCGCCGCTCCCGGAGGACCCCCGCCGCTCGGTCCGCAGTAGCCGCAGCGCCGCGCTCTTGCTACAGTCGCTGCAAGCGCTTGCAGGGCAGCGAGCGCAGCGAGGGATGACATGCGCAGGGTTGCGACGGCAGTGGTGCTCATCGGCGTGCTCGGCCTGGCCGGGTGCTCGCAGCCAGCCGCCTCGTATGACGGCGGGGATGCGGCGAGGGATGTCGGCATCCAGTTGTTCCAGTGGAACTGGGAGTCGATCGGCCGCGAGTGCACCGACACCCTCGGCCCCGCTGGCATCGCCTGGGTGCTGACGAGCCCGCCGCAGGAGCACATCACCGGCTCGGCGTGGTGGACCGCCTACCAGCCCGTGAGCTACAAGATCGAGTCGCGCTTGGGCTCGCGCGAGCAGTTCGCCGACATGGTCTCCACCTGCCACGAGGCGGGCGTCAAGGTCATCGCGGATGCCGTCATCAACCACATGACGGGGCAGGACAGCGACGGCGTCGGCTGGGCCGGCACCCCCTTCGGCCACTACGACTACCCGGGCCTGTACGACGAGGACGACTTCCACCACTGCGGCCTCAGCGAGAGCGACGACATCACCGACTACTCGAGCACCGGCAACGTGCAGACCTGCGAGCTGGTGAACCTCGCCGACCTCGCGACGGAGAAACCCGACGTGCGGAAGACGATCGCCGCCTACCTCAACGACCTGCGCTCGCTCGGGGTCGACGGCTTTCGCATCGACGCGGCGAAGCACATGCCCGCCTCTGACGTTGCCGCCATCGTGGAGCTCATCGACGGCGACCCGTACATCGTCAACGAGGTCATCCGCAGCGACGGCGAGCCGATCCAGCCAGAGGACTACCTCGAGACCGGCGACGTGTTCGAGTTCGGGCTCGCGTACCAGCTGGTGACGTGGCTGAAGACCGGCAGCCTCGACTCCATCGGCAACGTCGGCTCCTACGGCTTCGCCCCCTCGCAGCAGGCCCGCACCTTCGTCGACAACCACGACACCGAGCGCAACCGCCAGACCCTCAGCTACCGCGACGGCCCCCGCTACCTGCTCGCCGAGTACCTGCTGCTCGCCAGCGACTACGGCAGCCCGGTGCTATACTCCGGCTTCTCGTTCACGATCAACAACAACTCGCTGCCGGTCGAGGCTTCCGGCGCGGTGTCTGATGTGTCGTGCGCATCTCCCGCCGAGGCCTACGCCGACGGCCTCTGGCTGTGCCAGCACCGCTGGCCCGGTGTGCTCGGCATGGTCGGCTGGCGCTCCGCCGTCGACGGTGCGCCCGTGACCGACGAGTGGAGCGAGGGCGACGCCTACGCCTTCGGCCGCGGCGAGGCCGGCTTCATCGTGCTCAACGCCTCCGACGAACCGCTCACCCGCACCTTCGAGAGCTCGCTGCCGGCCGGAACGTACGACGACGTCATCGCGGGTGGCCGGGTCGAGGTTGCCGCCGACGGGTCGTTCGAGGCGACGGTGCCTGCGCTCGGGGCGGTCGCCATCCACGTGCAGTAGGTGCGTGCTGTCACGGCACTGTCATCCGCTGGAGGGAGACTGGCGCGACGAGCGGGCGATGTGCCGTGGATGCCGCTGCGCTGCACTGGAGGCATGGACAGTTTCGACACGTGGCCCCTCATCCTCGCTCCCGTGATCGGCGCGATCGTGGTCTGCGCGGTGGTCATCGTGACCGCCGTGACGAGCTAGATGACGACACGCCGTACCGCCTCTTTCCCGCTTGACTCATTCGAACATATGTTCGAACATGGAGCATGCCCGCTGCAGCCGCCTCCGCCTCCCTTGAGAGGATCGATGAGGTGCGCGAGCTGCAGGCGCGCATTCGGTCGATGCAGTCGACGACGCTCGACTCCCGGGCTCTCGACACCTCCCCGACCGTCGCGGGGCTGCTGCCGGGCGGCAGCCTGAAGACGGGTGTCGCCTACGTCATCGAGGGCTCGACGAGCCTGGCGATGGCGCTCATGGCCGGGCCGTCGCAGGCCGGTGCATGGTGCGGCGTGGTGGGGGTTCCGACCTTCGGCACCGAGGCGGCGAAGGCCGCCGGCATCGACCTCGAGCGGCTCGCGCTCGCGCCCTACCCCGGCGACCAGTGGCTGCCCGTCACCGCCGCCCTCGCCGACGTTCTCACCGTCGTGCTCGTTCGCCCTCCGCTGCCCCCGAGCGACGGCAGCGTCGCCCGGCTCATGGCCCGGCTGCGCGAACGGGGCACGACCCTCCTCGTGCTCGGCCAGTGGCCGGGTGCTGAAGCTCGCCTTCGAGTCAGGCGTAGCCAGTGGGGTGGCCTTGGCGACGGCCATGGCCACCTCACGTCAAGAGAGCTCGTGGTCGAGGTGGCGGGTCGCGTGGGAACACCGCGCGAGCGGATGGTGACGCTGTGATCCGCACCATGCTCGCTTGGTGCCCCGACTGGCCCGTCATCGCGGCTGCCACCGAGGGCGGGTTCTCTGCCGACGGCCCCATCGCGGTCGTCGAGAAGGGGCTCGTCTTCGCCTGCTCCGCTGCCGCCCGCACCGACGGGGTGCGTCGCGGCATGCGCATGCGCGAGGCGCAGGCTCGCTGCCCAGACATCGAGCTCGTTCCCTACGACCGCTCGGCCGACAGCCGGCTGTTCGAGCCCGTCATCGCCGGCGTCGAGGCGTCGATGGCCGGCGTGCAACTGGTGCGACCCGGCATGCTCGCAATCCGCGCGCGTGGCCCGGCACGGTACTACGGCGGCGAGCTCGCCTCGGCGAAGCTGCTGGTCAGCCGCCTCGCCGAGCTCGGGGCGCCTGGCGCCAAGGTCGGCATCGCCGACGGCCCCTTCGCCGCGGAGCACGCGGCGCGGCGCGCCTCGAACGTGATGATCATCGCGGAGGGCTCCTCCCCCGACTTCCTCGGATCGCTGCCCATCGAGGCCCTCGGCGACGCTGCCCTGAGCCCCCTGCTGCGGCGGCTCGGCGTGCGCGACCTCGCCACCTTCGCCGCGCTGCCCCCGACGAGCGTGCGGGAGCGCTTCGGTGCCGCGGGCGCCATGGCGCACACCCTTGCCGCCGGCCTCGACCCACGGGGCGTCATCGCCCGCACCCCGCCGCGCGAGCTGCTCGCGAGCGTCGACTTCGAGCCGGCACTCGACCGCATCGACCAGGTGGCCTTCGGCATCAAGGCTGCTGCCGACGCCCTCATCGCCGAGCTCATGGCGGCACGCCTCGCCTGCACAGAGCTACGGGTCGTCATCACAACCGAGGGGGAGTCGAGCGAGCGCACCTGGCTCCACCCGCGCTGGTTCAGTGGCGCGGATGCCGTCGACCGCGTGCGCTGGCAGCTGCAGGGAGCGGGCGCCGCAGGCAGCGGCCTTCGCTCGCCCGTCACCCGCGTGCGGCTCGAGCCCGCCGTCGTCGATGAGCTCGGCAACCACGAGTCCGGTCTCTGGGGCAACGGCCCCGACGAGGGTGTGCACCACGGGCTCTCGCGCGTGCAGGGCATGCTCGGCCACGAGGGCGTCGTCACCGCTGTGCTGGGCGGCGGGCGGCTACTCGCCGACCGGCAGGTGCTCGTGCCGTGGGGCGACCGGCCAGACCCGCGCCTGGCACAGGCGGCCGCGAAGCCGTGGCCGGGCCGGCTTCCCGACCCGCAGCCGGCAACCGTGTTCGCCCAGCCGACACCCGTGGTGGTGCTGGGTGAAGAGGGCGCCGAGATCGAAGTGAGTGAGCGGGGGCAGCTGATCGGGCATCCGGTCTGGTTCTCGCCGACGGGCGCGCGGGCCGACGCGACGCGAGTCACGGCCTGGGCAGGCCCGTGGCCGGTGCGCGAGCGCTGGTGGGATGCGGGGGCAGCGCTCAGTGTCAACCGCTTCCAGGTGGTCGATGCGTCGGGCTCCGCCTGGCTGCTCGTGCTCGAGGGGCGCAACTGGGTGGCCGAAGGGCGGTACGACTAGCCATGGCCTGGAACAACCCCGCCATGCCATGGGGCGAGCTCAACCGGCTCCTGTCTGACCCCAGCCGGCCGGGCAACGAACCACCCGTCGGTGGCGACGGCGGCGACAGCCCCGCCTGGTCGCGCAAGCGGCAGCCCTACGTTCCACCCGCCTCCTACGAGCCGGGTCGGGTGCCCTACGCCGAGCTGCACGCGCACTCGACCTTCAGCTTTCTCGACGGCGCGAGCCAGCCGGAGGAGCTGGCAGAGGAGGCGGCGCGCCTAGGCCTGCACGGCCTCGCCCTTACCGACCACGACGGCTTCTACGGCGTCGCCCGCATGGCCGAGGCCGCGGAGAAGTACGCGCCGCTGCAGACCATGTTCGGCGCGGAGCTCTCGCTCGACCTCACCAAGCCACAGAACGGCGAGCCAGACCCCGAGGGCTCCCACCTGCTCGTGCTCGCGCGGCAGCAGCCCGGCTACCACCGGCTGAGCGAGATCATCACGACGGCCCAGCTCGCCGAGGGAGCCGAGAAGGGGCACCCGGTCTACGACCTCGCCGACATCGCCGCGAAGGCGAACGGCGAGCTGCTCGTGCTGACCGGATGCCGCAAAGGGTCGGTGCGCCAGGCCCTCCTCACCCAGGGCGACCAGGCTGCCGCCCGCGAGGTGGACCGCCTCGCCTGGCTGTTCGGCAACGACAACCTCCTCGTCGAGCTCATCGACAACGGCGATCCGCTCGCCTCCGACCACAACGACGCGCTTGCGGCGATCGCACGACGGCGCGGGCTCTCCACGGTGGCCACGGGCAACGTGCACTACGCGCGGCCTGCCACGGCCGAGCTTGCGAGCGCGATTGCAGCGGTGCGCGCCAGGCGCAGTCTTGACGACCTCGATGGGTGGCTGCCAGCATCCATGGCGCATCTGCGGTCGGGAGAGGAGATGGCCGCGCGCTTCTCGCGATACCCCGGTGCCGTGGAGCGCACCGTCGAGATCAGCGACGCGATCTCGTTCCCGTTGCGGTCGATGAAGCCCGGCCTGCCACAGCAGGAGGTGCCGGGGGGGCACACGCCCATGTCGTGGCTTCGCCAGCTCGTGTGGGATGCCGTGCCGCAGCGCTACCCGAATGCCCCGCCCTCGGTCATCGACCGCATCGAGCGCGAGCTCGCGGTCATAGAGCAGAAGGACTTTCCCGGCTACTTCCTCATCGTGCGCGACATCGTGTGGTTCGCGAAGGGGCGCGGCATCCTGTGCCAGGGGCGCGGCTCCGCGGCCAACTCCGCTGTCTGCTACCTGCTCGGCATCACCGCTGTCGACTCGATCTTCTACGGGCTGCCGTTCGAGCGGTTCCTGTCGAGCATGCGCGACGAGGAACCAGACATCGACGTCGACTTCGACTCCGACCGACGGGAGGAGGTCATCCAGTACGTCTTCGCGAAGTACGGGCGCCGCAACGCCGCCCAGGTCGCCAACGTCATCAGCTACCGCCCCAAGTTCGCCATCCGCGACATGGCGAAGGCTCTTGGATACGGCCCTGGCCAGCAAGACGCGTGGTCGAAGCAGATCGACAGCTGGTCGTCGATCACCCCGCCCGACGGGCACGAGATCCCCGACAAGGTGCTCGAGCTCGCTGGCGAGGTGCTGCGGTTTCCACGGCACCTCGGCATCCACTCCGGCGGCATGGTGCTCACCCACCGGCCCGTCGGCGAGATCGTGCCGATCGAGCACGCCCGCATGGACGACCGAACGGTCGTGCAGTGGGACAAAGACGACTGCGCCTTCATGGGCCTCGTCAAGTTCGACCTGCTCGGGCTCGGCATGCTCGCGGCGCTGCAGTACTCGTTTGATCTGATCACGCAGCACACCCCCGACGACTGGTCGCTCGAGACGATGCCGAAAGAGGAGAAGGGCGTCTAC
>Ga0307514_10006279_pt1 | contig 10404 bp, 6 predicted proteins | sample 16_EM_MG_FD_203088 | JGI IMG/M metagenome (GOLD analysis project Ga0307514, IMG submission 203088) | Populus trichocarpa ectomycorrhiza microbial communities from riparian zone in the Pacific Northwest, United States - 16_EM | ecosystem: Host-associated > Plants > Roots > Unclassified | place... | reverse complement strand
TCCTTACTGGTTGGATTCATTCGGGTGGTTTGGTTGAACCTGGTGGGGCATCCCTGTATCGAGCATTACCATATAATCGGGCGTTACCTAGTTAGGTATAGTAGCAGTAAGCTTATCAGATTCTATGTCCAGCCAAGATGGAGGACGCACGCAGGACTGTTGGACACTCAGGACGCCCAGGACGCTGGGGACGATGGGGACGATGGGGACGATGGGGACGATGGGGACGATGGGGACGATGGGGACGATGGGGACGATGGGGACGACTGACGAGTTGCTGCTAAATTCGTTTGTAGAATCAGATAATCCGATAGCTGGGTTTGTTATCTGATCCCCGCTGCAGTTCTAGGTATTGGTTGATCAAGTATATATAAACGCTACTGCTAGAATGCCATCGCAGGGAGCCACGAGTATCCTGTCGCCATGTACGCGAGTGACTCTCCGATCCACACCATTCCCTCTTCAGAATACAACTCGGATGCCACAATGGCGCTAGATTCCAAATCTGAGCTTTTGCCACGTCTATAATGTGATCAACCCGCCCACCTCCCGTACTGAGAAGAGACATCCACACAACCATTAACTACATAAGTAAAGTGACCATCAACCTGCAACCCACATACATAAAATAACAAATATAACTAACTTTATTACGGTTTCGCAGTAGGCTGCTTGTAGGTCGGTTATTTTTAAACTGCAATCTAACTTCCCCTCTGCGTTGTAGGAACGGGGAGGCATTTACCCAAGGGTTACCCTGAAACCGAGTATGTTAAAAGGAAAAAAAGAAACTCTCTGGCGGGGAATTGAACCCCGGTCGCCCGCGCTCAGTTAAATGACAGGCGGGAATACTTACCACTATACTACCAGAGATGCTATGAGGAACATGACATTTATATATTATTTTGAGTGACCTATCAATTATGGCAATCAAAACTTGCCAAGCTACGCTCTCCTAGAAAACTGCATCTGTAATCATTCCTATCCTACTAAAATGTGTAATCAGGCGGTGAGCTAGGAATGCAGAATGCGATGTCCACTGTGTAGGAAGCTAGGAGTGCGGAGTGTGATGTCAGTGTAGGGATGTGAGAGAAGCTAGGGATGCGGATTGCGATGTCCGCTGTGTGGGAACATGGGAATACGAAGCGAAGGAATGTTCTATCACGAAGGAGTTTCCAGTCGATCAGAGAATACATTCATACCTGTCTTCACTATTCGCACACGGGCAAGTGACTGTCACGGCGCTTAGATATAACGATGCGCAATGCGTTTCATATGGTTATGCGATCTGCGTATCATGCGATCTGCGTTTCATGTATTTATGCATTCATGCGATGGGATATGTATGTGAGGAAGACGCTGTCTATTAAAGACCCGTCTACGCTCTATTGTCCATCCTCTTCCTCACGCAACGTCTTGTATCTTAATTGTGTACGAAGCTTTGTCTATCCGTCTCTTGTCCATCCGTCTCTTGTCCACTAGACCTTTTGACCTATTAGCCTATTAGCCTATTAGCCCTGCGCTCCCTGGAAGACTCCTAGCCCCAGTGCCCGTAACAGTGACTTGACAAACGCACTTATTTTTACAAAATAAAGTACCGCATCTACTGGTGAATAAAGGTCCATGTCGCTTTTCAAGACATAGGCCGAGCTCACGTTAAAGCCACTTGCTTTTGACCTTGTATATCGACTTTCCTGCCTGAGCTCGGCCCATGTCTTGAAAACCTTTATTCGCCAGTAGATGCGGTACTGCTAAATTTCAGCCTGTGATAAAGCCAACTGCAAACACTGGGTACCGGTAGGTACTCCGTATGCCGCAGTCTCCCTTCATCAATTGGACTGGCTTGCGGAGTTTTGTGTTTAAATATGCACAACCCAGCCACAAACCAGATCTAACTACTCGGTGGACCCATGGATTAGGTACTGGTAACTCTCACAACGCATCCTGATTTTATAAGTTCATGAATTAAAACTATATTACAGAATCGACCCTTCCCAGATACTTTGTATCAAAGCCCCAACAATTCCCATCTCGTATTTTCATAAAAAGACAACAGCGCCCGTATGAGATGTAACCATAACTTAGGCCTCCCCTCACTGGGCCCCCACCATTCCCTGCTACCTCCGCCCCTCTTGCTCCCTCCCCTTGCCTTCTTCCTTCACTTTCTCCCCACCCAAGCACTGCTTACAATCCCCGTAATCCCCTTCACCCCCGTCGGTATTGCATGTGCATTTGCAAAGATCGATTTGTCCCCGCTCGGACTCTTCCGCCTCTTTAAACTCGATAAATGCCCTATTTTCAGTTTTCTTCCATCCCTCGTCTATCTCTCTTCCAGCATCATTCTCCTCTACCTCTGTTCTTAAAACTTCCTGTTGTACCTCTTTATCGTTACCCGTTTTGCTCGCACCATAACCCCCAGCTGCATTTGGTGACCCCATAGTCCCTGGACCACTAGAAGCCATATCATTCTCCCCTAGCCCGCTGTTTCCCGTGTCACTTTTGCTACTACTAGCATCCTGACTCACAGCTGTCGCCACCTTCTGAGGCGTATTCAATTGCTCAAAAAACTTGCTTTCTGCGCAGCCAATCTCCGTGCACCTCTTGCACTTCCCCAAGTCACCTCCCTCACTTCTTTTCCATTGCTCATTATCAGGCGACCAGGTGATTTTTCTTGGAGGATCACTTTTCTGGATATCATTCCGCAATGCGAGCCAACTCCCGCCGCCTTCATGAATGCTCCGTGGTCTGTCTTTCGCCCTTTCCTCCATTTGCGAGAAGAAGTTCTGCCACTTAAACTCAAATACCCCCTTGCTCCTGTACTGGTTCTCCCAGAAATCCATCTTCATGTGCTCCATTACCCTCAGATAAGCCACAATGTCTTTTACTAACTCTGGAGAACCGTGGACCCAAGTGTTGAGCACCCTCTTCGGCATGAGTACCATCTTCTCTAGTGGTTCCGTGCCTGTAAAACGCATGCCGATTACTAACGGAATGCAGCCCAGAACACCATGGCCATCTCCCTCATGCTTCTTCGCATATTCTCTATGTCGGTCTATTACATTATCAACCTCCTGTAGATCAAACCATCTGTTTAGCCCGTTTCTCGCCAGCCCAAATCTATCCTCGACCTGAAATGCTGTTGAACTTTCAGGCTGGACTCCATCCTCGGGTACGGCACTACTGATCTCCAAAAAGTCAAACACAATCGACTTCCAGTATTTGAAGTCACCTCTTTGGATGGGGCATGTCCCAGATACTCTGCAGGGCCACTTCCCGTTCGGATCCGCTGGTAGGTGTTCGGGAAAGGAGCCCAGATTTGCTACTAACAATCTCTTCACTAACATAGCAAAATCTGCTAATAACGTAAAGTATGCTTGAGACAAATTATCCGTAGATAATAACTGATTTAGCGCTTGTTTCTGCTGCTTCACAAGGAGGAGTTCATGATAAAACAACTTCGCTGCACGTAGCAAAGTCAAATAGGAACGACCAGACACCTTGTTCTTGACTTGGTCTTCTCTCACAGGCAACTCCCATGTCGAGTCGCACGTCTGTGTACCTGAAGCTGCTAGCATCACGATGGCATTCCAAACTTGATTTTTGGCAATAACGAGGTTGTCTGACACCTTTTTTAAAGCTTTCCTTGTCCGGTCGAGGTCATCCTTCAGCTCTGCCATTGCCACCCCTGTTTCTGCGTTAGGATCTTGAGGGTCTTCACCGCGTCCTTTGGCTCTAATACCGACTTTATCTTCCAACTTTTCCGCTTGGGCCTTCATTGCCGCGTTCAACGCTAAGGCCTGGTTTATCTTGTCTGCTTCTAATGTCAAGGCCTCGTTCACCTTCTGCATTCTGTTACACTCCTCCTCAAACACATATAACTCATCCTGTGATTTCTGAGCCTTAGCCTCTAATTCTTTCACATTCTGTGTAAGTTCTGCAATCACGTTTTGCCGGGCGATTGCTTCTTGCTTCTTCTTTATGACAAAAACCTCAAGGCTGCTGTAATCTTCTTTGAGCTTATCAAGCTCTGTTTTCGACAATCTGTGAGCCTCTGCCGCCGCTGCGTACTTCCTCGAAAACTCCAACTTTGTGGCTTCCACACGTAGCTCTGCTGATTCTCTTAACTCCTTTTCCCGCTTAAAACCATTTATAGCATGTTCTAGCTTCTGTGTGAGGTCACTTCCCCACAACCGCAGTCGCCTAACCTCATCAATCATGGCTTTTACCTTCAGTTCTTGCTCCTATAACTCCGTTAGCTGATATTACACCACATCATCGTCGTCAACATCACCCACCTTCCGCAGTCTCTTCTCCTCTCTGGCCAACTGCTGTTGCTTCTCAACTTCCTCCTGTAGCCAATTCACCTTTGTTTCTAATTGACTGAATTTCTCTTTGTAAAGCTCTCGGCTGCCCTCGACCTCATTTGCCAATTGAGTTCGTGTATTATGTAGCTCTTCGTCCAGAGCTCTACACTGTGCTTGTAGGTCCTTTCTTTTACCCTTCTCCACTTCGAGCCTCTCGCGGGCCATTTCTGCGGCATTGAGCCACCTGGTTAATACACCTTGTAATTCCTCGTTCTTCCGGTGCAAGTTGAGCAGCTCATTGTTTCTCTCAATAACAGTCTCTATCAAATGGGTTTGTAGTTTTTCTAGCTCGTCAGAGGTAATTACAGAGCCCAAATCCCCAAACTCACTGAATAGGTCCCCAACTTCTGTCTCAGTTGTAGGTATGCTAGTTTTCAGGGAGATGAGTTTCTTCATTTTGCCCTCATATCTCGTCTTGATACTGCTCAAAGCATCATAGTTCTTTCGCAGACTGTCAAGTTCCTCCTGGCACTTTTTAGCTTGATCTGAAATATCGGCCTCTTGTTTCTCGCTTTCCTCGAGGGCTCTCCGCTGTGACTCAATAGTATTATTCAAACCCTGTTGCTTCGTTTTGAGGCTCGCAATTGTCTGATCTTTCGAGGCAAGTGCCTTCTGTAACTCGCGCTTTTCCCCCTCGATGGATTGGAGTATCTGACCAGTTGTCAGTAACAAGCAAAATGTTTCAAAAAAGGAGGGTTCTACCTTATCTGCTTCTAGTTTTTCATCCCGTAGCTTCTGGTTGGCTATTCGAAGTTCCGACATATGTATTTCCTATGGTTTGTTAGCAACAGGACAATATCTCGTAGTTTTTTAGGAGGAACTCACCATCATTTCTGCTGGTCTCGGGTCGGACACCACATCTTTGAGGCGCCCGAGTTCCTCCAATAGCTCTTGGCTCCGCTCAAGACCTCTTGCAATGGTTTCTTCTGCTTTGGAAAGCGCGTCCTTTAACCCATAGTTCTCCTCCTTGAGGGCAAAAACTCCGCTATTGAGGTCATCACATTTTGCTATTAATCTATTTTGGTGCGCCTGATATCTCTGTTTCATATCCTTTCTTTCTTGGAGTAAGAGTTTTTTTATGGAGTGCTTCTCATTCTTGAGGTTTGATACTTCCCTCTCAAGGTCATCCCTTGCTCTGATGGATAGGTATGATTTACCCCCAAAATCCGCAGCCTGCTCACCCATATCTACCGACGTCTCGGAAGGCTTCAGTGAGTCATTCTGATGCTTGAGTTGCAATATTTCCAATTTCAGGTCCCCGATTTCCTTGATGGATAGTCTCAACCTCATCTGTAAATCGAGATACTGGGTTTCTGTGAATATCTGTCCCTCAGGAGGAGGGAAGATTGGGGTCGCATTTGCGTGTGGAAGCAGCCCATCATACGGAGGCGAACCTGTGAATGAGCTATTACCAGCAGGGAACCCGGGGCCAACGCCGGTAGGACCCTGGGAGGCATTTCCAGGATTGGAAAAATTGCGGTCTGGAGAATTAACGCCATCAGGAGCTCTGTGATCTTCTGGAACCCTGTAGCCATAGGGAGTGATACCACTGCTAGGAGCGCTGGGTTCGTAAGGAATTTCCCCAAAGTAGGGAATATTGCGGGCGTAGCGGGAATCGCCAGCGTCAGCCAGGCTGTAGTGCTCAGGTGAATTGCCAACCTGGGGGAGCATTCCATGAGGGTGTGCTTGGGTTGTATTTACTGCCAGTGGTGGGTTGCCTGCCGGGGCAACTTGCATTGGTGGAGGGCCCCAGTTTGGGGGCGGATATCGAGGGGTAAAGAACGACGACACTGGTAGAGGTAAGTATACTGGTGCCTCAGCCTCTCTGAGGGTTGCCAGGGTCAATGAGGGCACATAAACCTCCGGATTGCAGTTTATCCATGGCTCTCTTTCTTCGTAGCTAGGCGCAAGTGTAGCCCACCGCTTCAGAGTACGTTGATTTTCGATTATCTGTAAACGCAATCCGTTATTCAAATCCGTAAGGCTCTTGAACTGTGCCCATGACCACACTCCCCACTCCTGGTGCCTTTCTTTTGACTCCTTCATCAGATCTGCAATCTTTCGCTGGTGGCTTCTTTTTATTCTTTCAATGACTGCCATGTGTTGCCAGTATTCAGCATTTTGGTTGCTCTGACAGTGAGCTGCCACAATACTCTCATCTGATTCCAAAGCCCGCAGCTCCTTCTGCACCTTGTCTAACTTGTTCCTCAACTCAATGTTTTCCAGCCGCAGGGGTGTTACACCTTGAGGAATATGAGGTGTCTCCCCCTCCTCCATCTCCCAATGCTCAGGCATGAGAGGCAGTTCTACCTTGGCCTGTTTCATTGCCCCTTCGAGTAACCGAACTTTCTCTTCCACTCTCACGCTCCGCTTTTTGTATTTCTCCAGCTCACTTTGGAGAAAGACCGCCTGCTCACTGGCATCTTGTAGGGCATTTTTGTTCGCCTCGCCCCGGGATATTTCATTGGCGAGTTCTAAGCTTTCACTACGCAAAATTCTTGCACATCTCTCCCGATATTGCTCACACCGCGAGCATTCCCCCAATGTGCCCACTTTATCACCCACAACCTGCGAGCCGTCCGGGTCCGGTGCCTCCTGCTCCTCCTCTATTCTAATCCAATTTAGCCAGACCCGATCACCCTCTTTTCTCCACTGTTCCAGCTTTTTTTCAACAGCAAGCGTAGTTTCTAGACCCCGTATTTCGCTCTCACATTTTTCATCCAATTGCAAGGCCAACTGAACTATCCAAGGTGCGGGAGGGTTCTCTCCTTTCTCGTATCCCTGTACAAGCTCACAAAGTACTGAATTTTGCCATTTCATCTCTCGGCACTCTTCCAGAATCTTTGCAACTGAGGCCTCATAATGCTTTTCCATTTCGTATGTCCTTTGGCCCAGCTCTAAGTATTTGAAACGCATCTCTGCTAGCTCTGAATCCTGAAAATCCAGTTCTGGAGCTGTCATTTGAACATATATATCAGCGTGGGTCTTATCCATGTGCTCTGGGTCTTTACCCTTTCCACCCCTGAGGGCAATTCTTTCCCAATTCATCGCCTGATCCTCTGATTCGCTCTGCGAATTATCACCGCCCTCCAATCTGCGGGGAGTGCATTCTACTTCGTCATCGCGTTGAGTGCAGAGATTATTTGGCCATGTACTTCGGGGTGACATGATTTGGAGAAGAGCCTCAGGGAGGCAGTCATCCCTTAATTTGATTTCTGCATGTATAGAGTTGACTTTAGCCACAAACGCTGCCAATGTGCTTCGCTCTATCTTCTCAACATCTCGAAGTGTCTGTAAGTAGAAAAACACATCGTCGAATAGTCGTTGAACTGCCACCACATCCATGGGACCTAATTTCAATTCTAGGGCGGCTCCCTTCGAGTAGGCTAACATTTTCCTCTCCTCTATCAATATATCAAACAATGTCTGGAATTTCGTAATCAGCGCATGCTCCTCGCTTTCCAGGGCTGCATATCTCTTCCTGTTCTCTTCCCACATCCATTGATGGGTAATTTGGTTCGTTGAGGTGTTTATCTGGAATCCAGTCATCACACTTTTAAGTTCATCCCACAATACCTCCGAACATTCGCCCATGCTGTGTTTACCTTTGGCACTTTGCCCCACAGTTTGAAGCTGTGACTTGAGGTGACCGTTTTCCGCTATTGCTTGATCGTAGTCTCTCACCATACACTCCTGTGCCCTTTTATAAGCTTCGAGTTTCTTGATTGTTAGGCCCTGCACTTCCTTTTGCTCTGCACAGAAAATCACTACTCGATGCATAATGCCCGAATATAAACGAATAACCCTTTGAGCAGAAGCCCGAGTAAGTGGGGCGTTATCTGAGCCAATAGCTGATATCCAGCTTTGCACAGATTCTTTTCCGCACTGAGTCTGATTCAATTGAATGTTGTGAGGGGCTGTGTCAGTGCCATGACAAGCCGTAGCCTCGACCGTCATGTCAAATTCAGGATGACCATTTACCTGCAATGAGCTGCGCAGGTCATCAGATCTACCTGTAGTATTGAGTGGTGTAGTAACAGTAGGTTGCTTGTCCTCCCCCCGACTCACACCGGGGTCTGCGACCGGTGGTGGATTTTCTTTGGGTAGTGACTGCTCCACATCTACTTGAACCTTGTGAGGGACCTCCAGGGTAGTACTCCCACCAGTTGATGATTGTGGTTCCTCCCTGATCCGGGACAAAGAGTCGGGGCTTTGGAGTTGGGTCAACCGCAGCCACTCCAGCTGAGGGATTTCCACTAGCTTCCTAAACGGCAATGCATCGTCATTATCTGTGGGAATATCCCCTCCTGAAGCCGTTTGCAACTTGTCGATTGTAGACTTCTGCTTCTCGGTTGAGGGAGATTCCTCAAATTGCTGTTCAGGGGCCCTGATGGAAGTTTTCTCCCAGCTCTTCAACTCCATGCCCGGTATTCCTGGAACCACTGGCTGTGAAGCAGACTCTGTAAGCTCAAGAAACTGATTTCGTATTCCCAGTGAACTGTTACCCAGAGACATCGTTCTCGATTCGTTAGGTAGTGTGTGAGAGCTGTGAATATCAAGCTTCAACAGCTCTAGGGCTTTTTCATTCAAGCTGCCCCTCACCATATACCCTCCGCTATTGGGAGCTCCCACCCACGGGTCCTGTGAGCCGCTCAATTTTTGCTGGCTACGTGTCTCTTTGGTCACCCGATCCAACCCCACCCCCTTCGAACTATTCCCTTGAATACTAGTTTCCTCTCCTGGCTCTTGTATGTCTCGTTGCCCTTCTTGAGGTTGCAGCTGAGCTCTCTCGGTATAATAACCTGCTTTTGTCCTAACGTTCTACATTCGGACAAGGGCCAGAGCTTCAGCCAGCGTCAACCGGTCTTTGTGGTCACAGACTCTCATTTTCTTGGTCTCTTTATCCACACAAACAAGAAGTGCCTCCCTTGTGTCATCATTATCGCATGAGAGGAGCTGTGCTTTTGTTTCTTCAATATCAACCTCCATCCATGCGTCCATTCTGTCAAGGATATCTCGGGCCGCAGATTCACCGAGTTGAAACTCAGGCCTCTCATCTTGTAATGCTCTTAGTATGTTACATTATAAAAGATGACTGGAGGAGTAGAAACCCACCGGAAATTTCTTCTTTCTTGAGATACTGCTGGCTTACATGCTTAATATATGCCAATAGAGTTGGGCATAGCTGAAAAAACTCATAAGTTTCAATATCCAAGGACTTGTTCATGTGAGGCTGTTCATTGTAAGCTTGGAAGCAAGCGGAGAACACCGTCAGCTTGTCAGTTTCTATTCTCATCATTTTTTTCTTCTCCAAATCTATCAAAAAGAGACAAGAAAGCCAGAAGTTCGCTGGGTACTCGTTAATGAGATGGTGTTTTGTGGCTTCGATATCACATTTGAAGCCTGGAAATATATCAAAAATAGCCCCAGCTAACTCGGAACCTGATTGCTTTTCCAATATATTCGAGTTAGGAGCCAACTGATGCAAGTCATATAGCGTGTAGCAGGTCATAGAGGGTTTGCTCTCCTCCGGCACCAGTCCAGGCTGAGGGGTCTGGGCTTGAGAGAGATGATGGTCCGAAGCACAGAAATCGATTTGTATGCTGAGGTTGCGGGGCTCCTGCTCGAGCTCGATCATCTCCGGGACATCATCCATCTCTGGAGACAGGCTGCGGGGGATATGAAGCTTGCTATGAATTGTGGCTGTTGAAAACTGTCTTTGGGAAGCAGAGAGTGCAACGATTCGGGCATCTGGTGGTACCTGAATAGGTAAACCAGGCCACTATCTATGTAGTCTAGGTTTATCTACCCTTCCTGACCTAGTAGTTGGCCAAGACGAGCTAGTTGGCCACCCCTGCAGCCCCCCCAGAAACACATGATATATTCAACTGTAGGTAGAAACCTGTACTCTAGTGAAATACATAACTATGGAATCAAGTACGCTCTACAACATGGTAACCCTTATATCCTACCAGAATGAACCTAATACCCAATATCCCCTCCTCCCAGTAAAACCTCCCCGATAATGCTCCCCCCCCCCGAG
>Ga0307514_10006278_pt1 | contig 10404 bp, 15 predicted proteins | sample 16_EM_MG_FD_203088 | JGI IMG/M metagenome (GOLD analysis project Ga0307514, IMG submission 203088) | Populus trichocarpa ectomycorrhiza microbial communities from riparian zone in the Pacific Northwest, United States - 16_EM | ecosystem: Host-associated > Plants > Roots > Unclassified | place... | reverse complement strand
AACTGCAGGTAAATTGGCTCAGTAAATTGTAAATTTGATTAACAATTGCCAGGCAGGTAATTGGGTTGGTTTTTTTTCCATTTGCTTGCAATTTGCTTGCAGTTTACTGACTCAGTAAACCAGCCCTCGCCCCCAGTGAATACTATGACGTCGATGGTCCTTTTCTGTATGACGTCAGACATTGTTGTAGTCTCGACCGTTGAGATTACAGCTCCCCCTCTCTGTCACAAATCCAAGGAATTCCAACTGGGGGCATCCCTAGTCCTTTTGATCCTGAAGAAGTGTCTGACTATGAGACTGCTGACACTTTGTTGGCAGTTCCTGTTCCCCCTCCTTCCTCATCATCTTCCAGTCATGGTCACAGTCTTACCACCCACCTCCTCACACTTTGTCATTGGATGAGTCTCAGACTCTGGCCAATAGTCCCCATCCTCATGTTGACCCAATGATCACACACTTGATTCCAATCAAGGACTTCCCTGCTCCACCTTCTCCTGTATTGGAAACCTTCTTCAGTGATGTGGGCATTGTATCTGAAGTAATTAAGGAAGTGGAGGGTAGGGATAGGGAAATAGTTGAGATGGTCAACACTTTGGTGGAGATGGCAGTGGAGAACTTGGATGAAGAACTCATTGGGTAGACTCTGATGTAACAAAAATTAGCCATAGACCAATGAACAATTACTGTTGTCTGAATAATGAAGCATGAAAGAAAGGTTAGAAGAGATAACAGAAAAGGGTTTGAAGTAAAGAATAAAATCAAAAGATACAGCAATGACAGTAACTCCCCAGATTTGATCTCTCAAGAACCCTCTAGCTTGCTGCCTTGCAGACCAAGAATCAAGGGGTGATCTAGAGGAGCTTTTCAATATTGCTCTAATTCTCAAGTCAAGCTTCCCCTCTCCTCATCTTTTGGCCTAGTAAGCCATCTGTTATCACTCAGTCAGGAAGCACATTGGCTGAGACCTGGCTACCAAAGTACCAATAGAGACATAGGGTGTATTTCATGCTGTGTAATTGAATAGTACTCAGCACACTCAGACTTGTGGGCCCTTTGGTCAGCAAGATAGTTGCTGATCAAGAGTTTGCCCTGATACTGACTGTGGAAGAGATGGGAACATGTCATCAATTTCCAATTGATGCTGTGGTTCACAATCAGTTTATTGAACTGTTAATAAACCATTTCCCCACATATGCAGATGTTCTCAATCCAGTGATCATGGGGAAAAGGTTGCATGTACTTTCTCATGGGTCCTTTACTTGGCTTATCTAATCAGACAACCTCTATAATAATCTTATCAGTTTCCCCATGCACAACACTGTCATCATTGCTGAGAGTTAAGGAGAGATACTTGGACTTGATGAATTTCTTGTGTTATGTCCCACCCCCTGTGACATCACTCTCTTCCCACAATTTTGTGGCCAGTTATCCAATTGTAGGTGGGTCAGAACAATCTTTCCACCATGATTTGGTCATGATGTCCGAAATAAATTCCCCCCACTCACAATTGATCTGATCCCAAAAATCTACCAAAACCAGCTGAAATCTCTCTAATGCATCCCTCCTTCAAGACTCCATCACCTTCCCCAATCCCCAGTTTCACCACTCACTGGGAGCAAGGGGGTACTTACCAAACCCAACAGTGGTAGAGCCATTTCACTCAAAACAGGACAGCTATAGGAGTCAGGAAGGTCTACAGTCTCTCCCACCAAGTGTTTACATCATCATTGCATTTGGACTTTTAATTTCATTGACATGCACTATGTAGAGGGCCCCAGATATTTATGAATGGATCTCAGCTATCAGCACCCTTCTTCTGTGTTTGGAGATATTTAGGGCCTTATGGAGTCACTTATTGACAACTGCAATAAGGATGAATTTGTTGAAGTGTGACTCTATGTCACATGACCTCTTTATATTTTCTCTGACATTTCTTCTGGGGACTGGCACTCAGACAAGTGATCGTGTGTCTATTTACACTTGTTTGTCCCCCGCCAAAAACCACCCTCGCCATGGACACAAGATAAACAATTCATAGAATATTTAGAGTAGGTACTACAGCACATAAAATATGCAGGATAGGTAGGTTTACATATAAACTCTTACATAGGAAATAAGGTATCACTAGAAATGCAGTGGTCAAAGTACAGCAGGAGTAAAAACAAAACAAGTCATGAAGGACAAAAGGACTAACAAGAAAGTTTGAGTCAAAGAGAAATCTTTCAAGAAATAAAGAGTATACGAGGCAAATAACCAACCAGTGACCACCGCCGTCTCATGTGTCATGTTGAAATGAATATATGAGGAAACACATCTGACTACCATGAGTCACACTGGTGGAGGTTGAGCTCACCATGGATTACATCAACCACTGGGGAGCTGCGATATTCGCGGCCATCGTGCTTCCACCATACACCTGAGTGGTCATGCCAACAAATGGTAAAATGTGCATTGCCGAGATACACGACCGCCGTGAGTGTGAAAGTTCTGCATTCACCAAATTGGCCAAACATGACCAGGACGAGTGATGGTGAAACATGGGTGCCTGGAAAAATCTTGAACCAGATCCACATAAGTGCTGCCATGCTCCAGATAGACCGAACATGTTCTCCAAAGCAGTTACTGCACCTTGAGGTTAACAGTTTACCGAAAAGGTAGGTGAGCTGTTGGGTGATAACAGACCGAACGCTGATCACAATTGGAAGGTCATCGATTATGCGTTATGTCACACATTTCGGCACTCATTAAGCACAACCTTACCACTTGAGTACCAGCTTCCACAACGTGTTTTCTCCATTTCTAACACGTGTAATTAACCTTTGGGCAACTTTTAAAGAAATCATTGGTTGCAGATCATTTTTAATTGCCACTGCCGTCTCGGAATAGTACACCTAGCGTTGTTTACAGCCACCTAGTTTATTGTGCAACCAAGGAATGTTAGCCCCACTATTAATAACCCTCCCTATCATTATATGGTAGTCTTTTTTTTTGTTGACAGTGAGGAGCTTGGTGGACCATTTTTTTGATATTCCATAGGTATGGGAAAAAACGTGTGCAGAGTTTGAATTTGGCTGTACAGTGCCAGTCCCCATTTCTTCTATACTTTGGCAGGTCACATGACCTGCTTACCTAACCATTAATTTCCTTATTTGGTTTCTTATCATGCTTATGTCATCCTTCCCTTTTTAGTGGATCACATGACCACAGGTCATGTGACTTTTCCCACACTCCAGATAGTATATATACCTGCAGGGGTGGGGTTTTGCTCTTTGTCTTTTTCCCCCATCACCTGCAGTGATTTAACAGAATTAATATATGCACCACATGGGATGGACACATCTTGCTCAGGGTCACCAACATTCACTCAGGGTCACTGCTACTCGCACAAGGAATAGTTTGGCTTGAACTGGTTAGTGAGCGAGACTCGGGTACTGATGGGATGTTAGCTCCATCAACCTCAAGAGCCACAACCTTCGGGGTGAAGCACCCTCCTCAGATTCCGGGTATGGGTTCAAACACGTGTTCACGATCCCCAACCCATGGAAAAAAGCAAACCAATTTTGCCGCGAACATGACGGCACAGACCGGACTTTGAAAACATTTGTCCTAAGAGGTTCCCCTGTCATCCCGGAGGCTCTTGCCGACATGAGATCACAATACAGACGGCTGAAAGCAATAGCTTGTGCTGTTTCTAACATCAAGGGATCCTATAATACAAAGGCTACACTTCATAAGCATGGCGGATAGATTCGCATTTAGGAGGACGTACTTCATCAAATACGTGGTACCTGTGCCCGCGCTGTCCTTCGCCGTAGTATGCGTCAGGGAACCACTAGGATCGGGTGAATAAAACATCGAGACCTGAAAAGAGGAAACGACGAACGTGCTCCTTGGGAAGCAATTCCCGGGGGATACGTGGGTACAATGCTTCCGTGGTGTGGTTTGTGATGACCACGCCACCCAATGGGACAACGAACTGACCAATTTGCAGCTCGGTATCCGTAATCGTGTCGCGCGAAACTCGGGCGTAGGCGGTACGGTAAAGGCCACGGAAGAATATGTATTCACACCTGTCTGATCAGGCTACTGCAACTTTGACTACAGGCTTACTCACCATCTATCTCTGTCATCTTTGTCGATGTCAAACACTTTTCCATCTTTGGTGATGATCTCATACGGAGCAGCTGTGAGGGGTGTGAGTGGAGGGGGGCTGGAAACGAGAGGAAACTCACGCCGTGATGCATGCGGTTCCGTAACCACATAGCCAAGGAATATCACAGGTTTGGGGAAAGACGCAGCCATGATCCTTGCGAGTTCCTTGCTCTGCAGCTCACGGTCAAGCGGCGTCTCCTCTATAGGTGGTTAGGAAGAGGCCAGGATCGCCATGGTTGGAAACCTTACCCTGGCCGTTGTGTGCAACAATGACCGTAACCTCAGTCCCGTATATATCGACGATGGCCTCTATTGCAGGAGCCAATTCACCATCGGGGGAAGGAAGGAGATGATGGGTCGACTTGATAATGGGGAACTATGCACGTGGGCGGCGGCATGCTCGATACTCTATGATCCTTTGACTTGAACTGAAACTCACTTTCGACAGTAAAACTGCGCCCCAGGTATGGGAGTTAGGGCCGGGTCCAATGTCTACGTACTATGTGCGATCCAAATATTGGCATCAAACTGTCAACTATAGGCTCGGTACTCACATAGCCCATTTCTTCTACCATTACTCGTGTGCTTGCTCAGGTTGAGAAAAAGGAAACAAACGGAGTTGCCGCGACTCACATGTCTCTGCTTCCGTACACGACCCGCTTATAAGTGGTCAGCAAGCATCTCAATCCCAGTCAGAGGACAGACTGTACGTGCAAATCGGTCTCCAACATTCCAAGTATATCCAAGTCCATGTCACTGTGGGAGAAATCAAGATTTAGTCGACACGAATATTGATTGCCCTTACCGAACCAAATCCCTCATCCGCCTCTGACTATCTCTGCCAGCGTTATCAAACCCGAAATGAACCGTCCAGATCCCTGCATTCACAATCCTCCGACCAGACTTGAGGAGGGTAGGAGGGGGTGGCCACCTATAGATCGTTACAAGCAGGGAAGTAATTATTGTGAGAAAAATTGTTGTCCGGACATGGCGCGAGTGTCCGGGTTTCCCCGTGGCAAATGACCGAGGCGAAACTGTCAACGGAGGGAAAACCTTGAACCCGAGTGATAATAGAGCCATCTGAACAAACAACACACTGTATCTCAAGAGCTCAATGATGGGAGTCGAGTTGTAACATGAAAAGGCTCACAGATCCGTCCTTTCACGAAGGTAAACGCCTCCGGGAACAAATGCATATGCAACCGTCCACATACTGGCGAGGTAAAGGAGGCAAGTAACAAGAAACGCTAGGGTATACGTCCTCGCCAAGCGACCATTGGACGAATCTGCGGCCATGGAGAGTACCATAGGTAGCACAGACATGGAAAACACTGCGAGGTTGAGCCCTCCGAAATACCCCACCCAATTACGGTGGAAATACATGAAATATGCGCTGACCGAGCCGTAGGTAAACCACAGAGGGTGGAAAACGATGCTGACCAGATCGGTAGGCAATAAGGCAGGAATTGCCAACCCAAGACACTGAGCCATTATAGTCAGATATCCGTGCAGATGGGGCACAGGTCCTCGAACAGGGTATCCGGTCCACGACCAGGCAATGAGAGTAGTGGAATCTGCAAGAAGATTGTGCAAGGTAAAGATGAGAGAGCCAAGCGCCAGTCCTGAGTTTATCCACGATTTTGAACCGGGACCCTTTTGCACGGGTGTCGACACTTCTGGTGCAGATCGAAAAGATAATTCGGTGACGGCAAGAAGGGCGAGTAAGATGCCTGTCTTGTTATATCCACCGGTGGTTTCGTTCACAAATGGCCATACTGAATCACCGCGTGAGCGGTGGGCAACGGAATGACTAAGTGAATGATACCTGGGTTGTTAGAATGACTGGCGAGCTTTGAGACAGAAGATAGTATGAAGCTGAGGCCCAATACTATTATATATTGGGTCAGTCTGGAGTTAGGATAGGCCGGGGGATGTGCTGACCAATTCCTCGATAGAAGGAATCGGAACTCGACCATTCTACCGCTGCCAGGGCGCACGCGAAGATATTCGCGAAGTTTACGAGCCACAACCGGTGTAGTGGGTCATCGAAGCGGTAAGCTACTAGCCCAACCAGGGAAAGCAAATGAGATGCGATGCGTCCTCTTTTACTGATGAGGAAGCGATGAACTGAAGGAAATGCCAATAGTATGGGGGACAACGTGCAAAGGAGGGAAGCTTCGGGACCAGCGAGGGCCAGTTTCCAGATGGAGAAATAGAAGAAAGTCGGCGTAAGGGAGGTAAACACAGACCAAAAGATGTATGCTGGGACGGGAGTTAGAAGTTGGGGTTGGGAGATACTAGAAGACTCACAAAGATATAGATCAGATAAAAAACTGAGAAGCCGAGCGGGTTGCTTGGCGCATGCAACGGCAGCCTCTGGGTCCACCTTTGCGGGAAGAGAAGGAAGTTTTACGCTGTCGCTGAGGAACGATAATATTCAGTCCGGAAGCTACAATCAAAACCCAACACAGTGGTACATTTCGGTCATAGTTTTATCCTGTGCAAGAAGCAACTGCGTGTCGTTTTAGATGAAGAACACAGGAGAGGATACACCGCGTACCCGCAGTCCCGATTCACGCAAGTCTGTCGCAAGGATGGAGTCGAAGGTTATGTCAAGGAATATCAGACCCCACTCGAAGAAGCTATATCTTGTATAGGCTGAAGGGTAGGATGTAAGGGTGAGGCATTCCGCAAATGCGGTAGACACACTCACCCCCAGGTATTTTGTGTACCTTGTGTTGGATGAAGAAATACATCATAGGGACGATGGAACCAAAAAACCTGAGTTAGACCGTGAGAGAGGCTTAGAGTAAATTGTGAGAGGTGAACAAACGCGATGGCAACATATTTTCTATTTAATGTGAGCATGGTGGATTATATCTAGTGTGGTTCACAAACCTTCGTCGCTTCGTGGCCAGTCGCATTGATGGTGTGCAAGAAATAGAACCGAGCATCCAGGGAACGTTGCAGATGATGTAAGATATCATGAGCACGTCATGCGCGTCATGATGGTCGGTCGAGGTGATGTAGACCCAACCGCCACAGGAAAACGATCTGACGATGCCGATAATGAGAAGGAAAAAAGGCCATGAAGATTTTCTGGCTTGGGATTGCAGATAGTACTGGAGAAAGACGAGGACAAAGCGAGGCCCAGAAGTCAAGGCGATTAAGATTTGAAAGAAACTTCGTTCTGGATACCAATCGCCAATGCTGACCGATATGGACTACGATCAGGATGACGACAAAGGGTGGAAGGAGGGGAACATACGTGGCAGAAACACTGGGGAACCACTCCTGCGGATAGCCGGCGACCCCATTCTTGACGATCTTCTCATAGTGGAGACCGGTGCCGATGACGAGGGCGGTGAGAAAGGCGAGAAAAGCGAAGATTGTGTGGGCGATAACAACCCAACTGGCGGGGAACGAGACGGGGGAAAACTTGTGGTTTGTGTCGCCTGGCATGAACTCTAGGGGGAAAGGAGAGAACGTTTGACGCGTGGTGTTGAACTCAAGCTAATGATTCAATTGTAGATCTCAGCTGCGGACGTCGGTCAATGCGGAGAAAAAGACGGTGGCATTGTTCTGTCGATAGCATTCGCTCATTCTAACCTAAACACGCAAATTCACGGCTCTAATGAGGCTGGAAAAGTTCCTGCTTCCCTCTCACCATCCCACTTTTCAATCTGAAAAGAACCGGGTCAGTTAAGGCAACTCAAACCAGCCAGGCTCCGGTCAAACATACCCAGCCGTCTGCGCACAAGCGTCAACAAAAACACAGAGAACGGGACACGTAGAGGGACTCACTGGGGCAGAGAGCGTGGTAGGCCCTCTTGAATTGTTTGCATGGAGCAAAGTCTTCGCCCTTGGCCGTGACGCACTTGAAGTAATCCGTGTAGTTTTGGTAGCTGTACGCGGCGTTAGATATGATCAATATCACCATGAGTTGTGCGTACCAATGTTTGGACTGGTTCGTTTGGGGAAACCGGGCTATGACGGACGGGTCGAGGCGCTGGCACGAGAAGATTCCGGAAAATCCTTACCGTCAAAACTAGCGGTCTGAAGAACGTATTTGCTGGAAAAACAAAGTTAGCAAAGGAAGAAGTGGACGGAGTGTGAGAAAGGACTTGCGTTGAGAGCCCAGAGTCGGACATTGTAGGAGCGCGTTCGCTGTAGAGAATCAAGAGAGACTGAGGCGATCGACAACTCTCTAGGTCAACCTCCACCATGGACGCCCTCAAGGCTGAGATCGCAACAAAACGAAAGGCAATCCAAGACGATGCTCAAGGGCCCTTAAAGTATGCGCGCAGAGGTGACCTCGAACGTCTCAAGGCCGAGAAGGAGCAGAAGGCACGCGAACAAGCCGAGAAGCCCATAGCTTCCCAAGTGAGTGCATGTGCGTTCTACCCTTCCTCTCCCCTAGCTAATCTCTATGTACTGGAGTAAATAGGTCGGGTCTTCTAGGGCCTCTACAAACTCTCCCTTGCCCGACTCAGTTTCTGACTCCATGACCACAAATCCCGAATCCTCGTATAACTTATCTAACGAAGAGACCATCCGCAGACTCAGGGTCAAAGGCCAACCTATTCGTCTCTTTGGCGAATCAGATCGCGAACGTCGTCTTCGTCTCCGCGCCCTTGAACTTATCGAGGAGCGTGACCAGGAACGTCAAGGCGGTCAAAACGATTTCAAAAAGGCACTTGAAGATGTCGAAAACGCTGAGAAGCTCATGAACAAGAACGTGGATGATTCTTCCTCGACCAGCAAACGAAAAGAAGAAAGCAAGGATTCCGTCGACATACTTGATCTTGACCTCCTCAAAACAGACCCTCAAAAGGTCTATCCCATCATCTACTATGCACTCAAGAGGAGACTTAAGGAATGGGAGGAATGGATGGATCAACGGCCAGGCATGTCCCCTCCGCTCATCTTTACTCGTCCACCGGAAACTGAAAGATGCCCTAAGAACAAATCAAGCGGTCCACCCAAGGCAAACTTGCATCCGCAACCCAACGTCAGTCGGCAGAATACCTCAAACCTTTTTTCAAGATGTTACGGCAACGGGTTGGTTCGATTGTTCGCGACTGCGCTTTACCACTCACGCTCACCCTAGTCAATGCCCGATGATATGTTGCCCCGTGTAGCAGAGATTGTACATCACATGCAAAAGCGCCAGTACCAGCGAGCAAATGACGCCTACCTGAGGCTATCCATTGGAAATGCGCCGTGGCCTATAGGAGTAACTATGGTCGGGTCGGTGTATTTCTCTGTCCCCCCGTTCGGCTCACTGAAAGTACACCCAGAATTCACGAACGTTCAGCACGTGAAAAGATCTCGACGGACCAAGTAGCCCACGTCCTCAACGATGAAGTCAGCCGGAAGTATATTCAGAGTCTCAAAAGGTCAATTGCATCCAATCCAACCAACTTTATCTCCCAAGGTCTGATCGATTTATCCAGGCTTTTGACTTTCTCCCAAACCAAATACCCTCCGGAAGACGTGACTCAGCTCATGGGTTAGTGGCCTCTCCACTACCGTTTTCCTTTTGTTCCCTTTGTTTTCGTGCTCGTTTCCGCGGTTGGCACGGGGATCGCGTGGCCTGAGCCTCTGATATGGTTGAATAATCCCGTTCGACTATCAAATTTCGCTTCACAAACATGACATTTCTGTGCCCTATCGTCAGTCTAATATCAGTGTAACCTCTTCACGCACTCACATGTGCGTTATCAATCACCTGGGCTCGCTTTTTGGTTTCTCGTAACCTCCGTTTATCTCTCTTCGACAACTTTTGTTCTGACTGGGACAGAGCCTGTTCGGTTTCGTTAATGCCCTCGGGTGATGCCTCTTCAATCAAACCCGCCTGCGCTCGAGATTCTAGCGATTCTTGAGTGTTGTGCAGATTCTCATGTTTCACTCCCGACCCATCGTCCAGGGGTGGTGTTACCGAGCCCTCGGATTGCCCGCTGTCTTCTGCGGGTTCGGGGCCCAATTCGTCGCTCGGATCGGGGAGCCCGAGCTCTCTTGCCTCTTCCCCCATCTGACGTCTGAGAACCTCCACGTTCTTGATGTGCTTTTTGCTCCTCTCATGACTATTCCATGCCGCTTCGCTCTTGAACGATTTCTCACAAGCAACACATTCAAACACCTCTGGGTCGTCGTTTCCTTCCGCCAACGCCCATTCAAGATCTTCCACACCGAAAGTGTTTGTTTTCTGCCATTCCTGTTCGACGTAAGCGGGAGCGGATTCCGTCTTGA
>Ga0307514_10006277_pt1 | contig 10405 bp, 9 predicted proteins | sample 16_EM_MG_FD_203088 | JGI IMG/M metagenome (GOLD analysis project Ga0307514, IMG submission 203088) | Populus trichocarpa ectomycorrhiza microbial communities from riparian zone in the Pacific Northwest, United States - 16_EM | ecosystem: Host-associated > Plants > Roots > Unclassified | place... | reverse complement strand
CTCTTCGACCTTAGCACTGCCCCCCCCCTCCTTAGTGCCTTCCAATATTATAGATTCAGCAGCATCACTTTGTGGCTCCCTGCTCCCCGATGCGCCAACTATACATTGTGCAGACATCTCATCAGATGCTTCCTTCTTCAATTCGTGTTTTCTCTTCTTCCTCCTTCTCTTCTCAACCTGCTCCTGCGGTATCACAACCTAAAGTATCAGAAATTAGTCGAATGTCGGGTGGCAGATCGTCCCCAAGAATCTGCTCTAAATACCGAATCTGACTGTTGCTTGTCCCCACCTCGCTTGCGCTTCTTGGTGGGTTTGTCCTTCTCTAAACTTGTGATTAGCTATGATCAGTGAACTTTCAAGGAGATAGCTTACCTTGTATTAAAGATTTATTGCCCATGTTGACAGTCCACTGAAGTGATGTTATTTTTTCGACAAGGATTATGATGTACTGTACATGCCAAGATCCACTATGCAGCCAGTACGGTAGCTGACATAACAATTGGCTAAATTATTGCCGTACCGTACAGTACGTACCAGTCACGTGTAGCTAATTTCGATGGTGAGCCTATCAACTATCGACTCAGCTTGTCCAGTTCTATTGTCAGGAAACTTTTTAGGATTTTTTTAAAAATATCACAAGCAGCTGTTCTCGGTCCCAGTCTTTTATCTACCTACGCGCCAAAATAATTATAATTATGCTGCGTGGAAAGACTTCAGGCTTTGCGAGGCCTGATGATCTCGTGCCCAGTGCCCAGACTCTTATCTACCTACACTAAAATAAATACGCTGCGGGGAGGGCACAAGATCAGAGGCCTGACTGTCCTCGTGCCCAGACCGATTTATTTTTGTGTGATAGCTTAAAATAAATCGGTCTGGGCACGAGAACAAGGTCTGACTGCGATAGGAGCATATGTACGGAGTATCGAACCTACTTATACTTAAGCATCTCTTGCAGAGAGCACAAACTCAGCTTGAGAATTATGACTGGCTGCATCGACACAGGATGCAAGACCATGGCATCTCCAGCTCATGTACATGTAAATACATCCTACGCCACAGCTGGCTATCACAATGAAGGATACTTTGCAAATCCTATACTTGGCGTAGTCTGGTGGGCCGCGAGACTGGAGAGGTCCATTAGTCAGAAACACTCATCTCGAAACAACACCGGAGGAGGTTTACATATATTGCTGCCGGCTGTGGGCTGTTGAAAACTTATTATCTACATTGCCTTTTCCAGGGCAAACTCCCAGCTACACTAGAATGGGTTCTCACTATGCAGAACCACGATGGAAGTAGCATGCGGTACAGCAGTGAATGACACAATCAATAGTTCTCCTATCGTACCAATATTCCTTCTCTTTAGTTGATTCCTGGTTATAACTGGTTTTTTTCTGTTTTATTATTACTGTACAAATTGATTGAGCATTCTAGGTTGTATTTAATCAACTCACGTGATCTGAAAAACTTTGGTTCTCGTTTGCCTCTAAACTTGGCGCTGTGCATAAGCGACCTGGCCTGGCCTCTTCCATCTCTCCCCAGTCTCGTATTAGAAGTTATGAGTTTTTTTTTGTTTTTTTTTTGGAAGTCTATACGTCTTTTCCCCTCAAGGGGGAGCCCGTGGCTATGAGACGGATCCTTCCCGCGCCTTTAAAGGTCTGGGTTTACGTAGGAACAACGCGCTGCATAAACGCCCTGCCTTCCGAACCTATGAAAATCCTAACTACATGACCCCTGACCCCTGAAACAAACGATAAGGAAATTACAGAACTTGGCGGCGCAGTTGGGACTCGAACTCTGGGCTTTTCTCCTGCGAAGACAACACTTGTCAAGACCAAGTACAAACCACTCGGCCAAAGAAGTTATGAGTAGCAACAGGCTGCGGTGCATAAATGTGGTCAATAAAGAATCACTTAGCTCGATATGTTCAGACAGAATGTATACACTCGTATATTTCAGAGTAGAGTCAGAGAGCTTGTTATTAAGCGTTAAGCTTATCCATATAGTAGAGAGCGAGGGAGCGTCCACTATATAGAGCGAGCGAGCGTACATGATTGTGCTGGGTGTCGTATGCTATGACATACGTGAAAGACAGAAACTTGCAAAGAACAGCGATCATTATGCTGTGGCAAAGAATACAGGCTTGCAAGAATAAAGAACAGCGATCATTACGCTGTGGCTTTTCAACATCTCGCACCAGACGTTCTTGGCGGCTCATTTCTTGGCATGGACCTTTGTGCTGTTGAAATATATGGTTATATCAGAGCGGTACAGATATGTGGCCAATAAAGGAACACTTCACCTAGATCATATATATCTGGACGTTATGCGTTCTGTAATTCAGAAGCTATGGAAGCTGTGATGAGTTCGGAAGAGCTTCATCACCTATCTACATACATGATTTGAGTGCTTTGTTACGTCACTCAGGTATCATCACTCACGTGATGATCATCTCTCACATGCTGTGAGGTAAGTATATGTTGGAGTTAACAGAGTGGCGTAAGGCACATTCCAACATGTGCAAAGTTCCATGCCAAGAATTGAGCCGCCAAGAACGTCTGGTGCGAGACTGATCTCTCCCTAACCTGTGATACTTCAAGCCAACAATGTCTCTCGAGGCTATCAAGTATAGCCGTGGCCAACTCCAAATCATCGACCAGCTTAAACTGCCACACGAGTCTATATATATTGATATCAAGACATCCAAAGATGGATATTATGCCATTCTCAACATGGTCGTCCGTGGTGCGCCTGCGATCGCCATTGTTGCAGCGCTTTCACTCGCAGTCGAACTTCATACCTTGAGAGGAATACTTTCAGAGAACACTGTTCACGGGATCCAGGAGCATATTGAAAAGGCGTTAGATTACTTAAATACATCAAGACCGACGGCTGTCAATCTCTCCGATGCAGTAACGAAGCTTAAGGCAGCCGTGGCCAAGGAAGCAGCACGGGAAGGGAGTACTGCACAGTCTGTGGTTGACGCTTACCAGGCTCATGCAGAAGGCATGCTAGATGCAGATGTTGCAGACAATAGAAATATCGGTGGTTTTGGGGCAGAGTGGCTCTTGAAGGCAGTTGGAGGGAAAGAGAAAATTTCGGTGCTCACACACTGCAACACTGGGTATGTAGCCCAAACAGCCTCACAATACACCTTCCAAATCAAGATGCCCAATACAACCTAGGGTCTACTAATATTGCATATATCCATATATCATTGCTGCAATTCGCCTGACGTACCATCTCATATAACAGGTCTCTAGCAACTGCCGGGTACGGCACTGCCCTTGGAATCATTCGCTCTCTATGGTCCTCAAGCTCCCTGGTACATGCCTTTTGCACAGAAACCAGACCGTACAACCAGGGCTCGAGATTGACAGCCTACGAGCTGGTCCGCGAAGGAATTCCGGCCACCCTGATCACTGACTCCATGGTCGCTGCAATTATGCAGATGGAGAAGGTTGATGCAGTAGTAGTGGGTGCAGATCGTGTGGTTGCAAATGGTGACACAGCAAACAAAATCGGAACCTACCAGCTTGCAATCTTGGCTAAATACCATGGTGTCAAGTTTGTTGTTGCCGCACCAACAACCTCAATCGATATGAAAACTCATCACGGCAAAGACATTCACATTGAGCAACGAGCATGGCATGAGGTTGTGAAGATTTCAGGACCAAGGGTGGATGAGATTATAGGCGATCATCTGGCTTTGGATCCCAAACACGTCTACACAGTTGGCACAGCTGCCCACGGGATAGGTGTTTTCAACCCCTCCTTCGATGTCACACCAGCGGAGTTGATTGATGCCATTGTAACCGAGAAAGGGGTCGCCCTGAAAGATACCGAGGGGAAGTTTCATTTGGATGCGCTTACTACCACTTTAAATTGAAAAGGAAAGGAATGAAGCAGTAATGTATGAGCACGGCAGTTCTCCACCCAATGCATAGCTAAACCCGTTGCTGGTGTCCCATCAAGGTTCTTTTCTAGCGCCGACTCATACATAAGTGGGCCACACCGGTTGACCTGCATCTAGGCAATGTGCCCTGCACGAATGGCATAAGTAGGTAGGTATCCTGGTATGCAAATAGACTATGTGGATGTTCACCAAATGAAATACCATCAGAGTGACTATGGCCAAGACCCAGTTACCATCTTACATTCTGCGCGAGGCAGATTCCGTGGTCGATACAGGGGTAATGGCAATTCCTGGGGATCTTCGTTGTCAAGAACATATCCGGATATGATCAGTCAGTGAGGGCTGCGGTGTGATTTCGACGTATTTGAAGCCGTTCCCAAAGCAGGTGAGGTTCGGTGAAAATCGTACGATAATTGCGTTGATGAGGAACCTCCAATAAAAACACATTCAACGATTTTTTTCTATGGTATCTCTGAACACCCCTGCTGCTTCTAGGTACTCTGCTATGATCGTTTGTAACGTGCTAACCACCACTGCTTGTGAACCATGCCCATTCCTTTCCATCCAACATCAGAGGATGCCGCACTGCATTCTATGGGGTTGTCCCATCCTCTCTGCGGGTCGGTGGGTCGCTGCTAGTGGTTGCCCACTGGCTCTTCGCACTATCGGTGGCCGGCTCATGCCTCTCCGATGACCGAGTCTCATGGCTATCCTCACCGTGCTCCGTCAGGAACGAATCGAGCTTCCCTTCCAATAACGTTAATTGCGCTTCCAATAAGGCTGCCTGCTCCTCTGCTCTGTAGAGTATGCGATGTCAGTGAAGGCATGCTGCGGCGTTGGGAGGTGGCTTTACTTGGCAAGTTCGGCGTAGGCCTGAACATCTCAAGGTCAGCTTCCGTGCATAACTCAAACGCAACTCACGACAACTTACCCTTGTCAACTCTGCATCGTCACCAGACATTGTTGTACTTTTCTGAGTTTATGTATCAATCAACAGCTCGTGAATCCACTGACGGTAGGTACCTGAGCTTGCAATTGGGCGCTCTGGTTCCTAAATGCTCACCGCATAAAGTCAGTTCAGTCCGTTCCTGCTCGACTCACTCCACTTCTCAGATGATGCACGGGTGGACTGCATGACAAGGCATGCAGGGTCCGAAAACTCACTTGCCAGTGTTGGGATCCAGAACCAATTTTCGAGGACCAGCTTCCACTCACTAACGGCTACGGGGCCGCCCGATTCAGAGGCTTCCTCTGATCCCCAACCCCAGCTTCTCTCACCACCCTCCCCCCTTGGCCGAGACCGCAACCCTGGCCCCTCATCGTCTTCCCTTATCCTTTTCCCTTTCAGCCTGCATGTCATGATCGTTTAAATACATGTGTCAGTCTGAAAACAAAGTGCCCGTCTCACCATTCGTGAAGGCACCGCACACTAGGACGCCAGTGCTGCGTCCGGATTGAGGCCTGCCCTCTACCCCACACTGACTTTCGCTGGTTCACGAATAACACACCCAAGACACGCGTGCAGCACTCACCAGCTCAGAGCTTGGGTAAGTACATAGTCTCGAACTGGGCTTGGGCTGCCCTTGTACCTTTATCACTTTGGGCGATGGTGTAGGACGTAACCCGACAGAGTCACGTCATTGTGCAGGGAGCTTGCACCGAAAAACAGGGACATTCATCATCATCCTTCCCATTTTTTCCCACTGCCATACACTCCTGCCGTGAACCAGGACGGCAGCTTTGTCCATATGTTATGCCCATGTCAGCATGGCAAGGATCACAACGACTCATCATCCAGGCCCTTAAAGGAACTTTGCCTTTAACCTGCCTCTCGAAAGGACCATCTGCAACGGCTCTACCCTACTTCTGACCTGGATCAGAAACCTCCCCCCACACGATAGGGGGCACTCGGCTGCCCCCCGTAGAGGCTGTGGGTCGTGCAGGCCAAATACAATGGCAAATTCTATTGGATGATGGACATCAGAGTTCAACGCTCTGTAGATACCAAGTACTGCCACTATATGAACTTATTTTTTTCATCTCGGTAATAGGCCCTCAGTTTGCTATCCCCGTACAGTGCTCATATTACGCGGAGACGTCATAGGCTTCGGAAAGCTATTCTGTTTCACCCCAAGGTGGTGAGCAGATTTCAGTATGGCGCTCGTATTTCGCGGCCGTAGTAGGCCCTGGGGAAGAGACATCTCGCGGTTTGCCATATATCGCCAACATCTTCACTTCATGCGCCCGCGGTACGTGTGGCCATGGAGAGGGGGTAAGGTAGCAAGCAGTAGCACAGAATTCAGTGGTAGTTGGATATCTTCATAAGAGCTATACTACCAACCAAACTTAAACAAATCAGTACAAAGCACACATAGACCCCATGGCATGACACCCTTGGTTTCTAGTTACCTCCCCTCCTTAACGTCTGCTCCGCCGAGCTGGCTCTCCCAACGCCCACGGCCCAATTTACCTTCCCAGCAGTCACACAGAATCTTACCTCCTATACCGTATGATCGACGCTGTCCTCTTCCAAACGAAGAAATACACCTACATAGAAATAACAAAGACATTCAAACAACTTTATCTACCCTGTTCTGCGAGCGGCGGGAGATCCTCTCCAGAAGTTTCGATCCATAGGGTTTCTTTGCAAATAGCCTCGAAACGGTGGTTGGGTGTGGACTTGAGAGTGTAGATATTTGTGTACTCAACCAGTGGTGGTGCGTTGCATTGACCTACTTACCTACACTGAACTACATAGGCACTACTGCACCCAACGAGGTACTGCCAGAGATTTTGTATCTGGCGGGAGTAGGGCCAATCTCAATAATACCTACCGTGTATTGGCGTACCTAGGACTTCTTGGTGGCTTAACTGCGCTGAGGTGGAGAGATCCATACTGCACATTCATTTTGCAAAAACAGCCACAGGTGGTGCCGAGGGGGGAAGAGCCAGATTCGCCTGGCTTGTCTATCAATTAGTGCAGCACGTTTTGGTATCTCGGTTCGAGATTTCCTATTTCTTATAGATACCCTCCTGTATCATTTCGTGCTCAACCCCCGTACACCCCAGCGTCACAGGGTTTGCCACTTTGCTTGATTGAGGTCAGAAATATTCGATTAGTGTGAGGCTCTCCATATTTGTGGGCTCTCTATGCTGCCACTGCATCTTTTACCAGGCTTCTTCTGTGCGTGCATTTTCACCAGCTCGAACGTTGGCGGCCGGACTGCAACTTCTTTCGACAGGAAGAGGGGTGTGATACTACAAGGAAGCTTGTAGAGCATCGGTGTCGCCGAGCTGAGGATTTGGTGAGTTTGGATTCATCTGGGGGGGGGGTCCCTCTACCACTGAGGAAGAATCCCCAGATAATAAAATCTGTGTATGACGGAGTTGGAAGAGATACTCGCTCGACTGGGCCTGTCGCAGTACTTGGGGCGGCTCATAGATGAGGGTTTCGAAAAATGGGAGACCATCCTCGATATCACCGAGCAAGACCTGTAAGCCTCGTGCAATGTGCAATGTGCGAGTGTTTCTCAGTGGGCTGACAACGCCTTTCCAGAGCAGCATTGAGTTTCAAACTAGGTCACCGACGGGTAAGTCTCGAACTTCTATGATCTTTTGTAATAAGAATACAACTTCTGATCTGTCTCTGCCAATCTCCTGGTTATATACTAATATTTCATTTGGTCATCAGGTACTCCAGCGAGAGATTGCAAGTGCGCGAGGAGTACCTCTTGGGCAACCCTTGGTGTACCAACAGTTCTCTCCTGTGGAAGAGCCTTTTGAGCCAGAAGACAAAGCCTCACCGCCCTTCAAGGTAGAGGATCCCAATAAACTTGGACCAACGGGGAAACGAAAATACAGACGCCATCCAAAGGTTTTTACTCCCACTAACGTTGTGAAACATGAATGGTATTGACTTCGAAGTTAACCAGCCTGATGAACATGCCCCTGAAAAGCCCCCATCAGCCTATGTTATGTTCGCGAACCGTTGGTTTCCTGCCCCATGTTCCGCGTCTGGTGAGCTGACACTCTCTTAAGGTGTTCGCGATGAACTCAAGGGACAGCCTTTATCCTTTACAGACATCGCAAAGCTCGTGGGTGAGCGATGGAAAGTACTGGACTCTGACCACAAGGAGGAGTTTGAATTTGCAGCCTCATTGGCAAAGTCAAAATACAACGCAGAGCTCTCCGAATACAAAAAGACTGACAGCTACAAAGATTATCTCCAATATTTATCAGAATTTAGAGCGAGAACAACGAAGGAAGGCAGTGGTAAGAAAAGGCTTTCTAGTGTCTAATGCTCCAAAGCTAATCTGCCAGATACAATAGAGCCCGTGGAAAGAAAGAGACCAAAGTTGGAGAGTTTACCGGCTGGCAGTGCTGTCTCGACACCAGCTAGCAGCAGCGGGAGTGTGGGTGGTGGGATTACTACAACAGGTGCATTTAACATTCCTCGATCTGCAACAGGCACTTCCGCTGGGAGGGTAGGATCAATTGGCTCAACTACGAATACAAGTTCCTTTTCTTCTCCTTCGAGTCAGAGTCCGTTAACACACTCATCTGCGCTTCCCTCGCAACAAAAGTCGGCTGGTTCCCCAACATCTTCCCCAGTACCTAGTATAACCCACTATCGGGATGGCTTGGTGAAAACCACCCAGGAGCAGCAACTGGAAAGTTTCACTTCCCTTTCTGCCCCCCCTGGCCCAGATACCGACTCAATTACTCTGCCTCGTATACATTCCACAACTTCGCAGAGCCCGCATATCCAACAGCAGCTTTCCTATTCGAGGCACCAACCACCCCTTCCTAGTGGCTCATCAACCTACTCACGGTCAAGTGGACTTCAACAAATTCAACAAGTTCACTCGATGCATAGACCAGGAGAAGAAATGGGGAATACCTCTGCACTGTCAATGCCTCCGCTTGACGATAGTCGGGGAAACAGGACCCTACCGCTACCAGCCCCAGCCCCCGCCCATGGCAACAGCACGGGGTATTTTGACCAGCGGTCCCCCCATCACCACCTCAGCCCTTCACGGTCTCCTCGCCAACATAACTATCCCCAACTACCAGGGCCTACACAGTTAGTCCATTCTTCTTCATACCCACATCCTTCATCTAGAGTGCCCACCCCTCAGCCCGGAAACAATGGCTCATCGGAATCTTCAGGTACTACCCCCGTGGCAGGCCCAGGTAGCAACCCGAACCCGCGCCACCTGAGTTTGTAGTGGTGAGTTTGGGAGGGATACTAAAGGGCAAGCGACCAATTAATAGTGGTGCTATCGGATGTAGATGCGGTCGTGGAGTAAATTGGCGCAGTCCTCGGGAGAATAAAGCCCCCCCGTTTGTTTGTGGGATGTTTTACTGATTTATCCCTGGTTTTTGGTATATTGTTGGGGGTTTGGGAGTGGGAGATTGAATAAGAGGTGTAATTCATCATTTTTATTTTATTTTATTTTTATTTTTATTTTTATTTTCATTTATTTTCATTTAATATTTAATTGCCAAGCCATGCATGACTCATGGATCATGACCAAGTCATACCGTCCCAAGTAGAACCGTGACGAGTCGCCACACTAAAATCCAAATCGTCCAACCCAGCGAAGGCCTCACCCTCTGCTCACCAAACCACCCTACGCTCCCCCAAACAGCCTAACCATGAAGGCCTCCGGCTTCACCATGTCCCTGGGCAGCAAGCCCCCCGCCCCGCCTCCCAAAAAAGCTCCACCCGCAGCGCTCTCCGCACGCTCCCGCTCCGGCCTGGCCGACGACTCCGACTCCGACGAGCCCAGCCATGGAAAAGCCCGCCACGTCTCTGCCTTTACCAAAGCAGAGGGAGCGATTTCCCTCGGTGATGGCGGTGATTCGTTGAAGAAACCGCCGCTGGTGATTCCTGCGCTCAAGAATAAAGACTGGAGAGAGGAGAGCCTCAAGAGGAAGAGGCACCAGGTGTGGATGCCTCCTGAGGCACTTGCGGGGGCGCAGGGACGGGTTGGGGAGGGAGAAGGGGGTAGTAGCGAGACTGTGGGGGGGAATACGGGGGTGGGGTTGGGGGGGGAAGGGTATGGGTTGCAGGTTATGGAGAGGAAGGTAGCTGTTGCGGAAGAGGGAGAGGAAGTTGTAGGTGATGGGGATGTGGGAATGGGGGGAGCGGAGCAGGAGAAGCCCAAAACCGAGGACGAAATCGCCCTACAAGCACTTGTCTCTGGCGAGGCAAAGAAGAAAAGTACACTCATCCTCGCCCCCACAGGTGGGAACCTTGACTGGCGGGAATCCCGTGCGCAAATGTCATTACAGGATGAATCCGACGCGTACAAAGCCGATATTGCGCTGCGCCCCGACGCGCCGTCGCTGGATGCTTACGATGCGGTTCCCGTGGAGGAGTTTGGCGCGGCGTTACTTAGGGGGATGGGGTGGAAGGAGGGAATGGAATTGGGGAAGGGAGCGAGGGGGAGGAAGGCTGCATCGGGCAACGTGAAGGTTGTGGAG
>Ga0307514_10006276_pt1 | contig 10405 bp, 9 predicted proteins | sample 16_EM_MG_FD_203088 | JGI IMG/M metagenome (GOLD analysis project Ga0307514, IMG submission 203088) | Populus trichocarpa ectomycorrhiza microbial communities from riparian zone in the Pacific Northwest, United States - 16_EM | ecosystem: Host-associated > Plants > Roots > Unclassified | place... | reverse complement strand
TGAAGACTAAAAATGCCCTTCCAACTCACGTTTGAAGCGAGGGAAGGGAAACAGGGTGGTGGGCAAGACCACAACCTAAAATTACCCGTCAATATTGATTTTTATTAAAATAAAGAACTTACCTGTCCCCCTCCGACTCACTTTTGAAGCAAGGGAGGGGGCGAAGAGTTAAACCGCCGACTCACGTTTGGAGCGAGGAAGGGGGCTGGAGAGGTGGAGAGGTGGGGTGAAAGGAGGTGGTGACAGTTCCAAACTTCCAACCAACTGATCGAGTGGAGTTTAAACTTACTGTCACATCACATTTTTTAAATCTATAGATGGGAAAACCTGGCACCAACCCGGCATCAACTCGCACCATGGGTACGGGTTTGTCTGGGGTACAAAATTCTGTACCCCAACCCATACCCCAGAAAAACCCGTGGCAAAACCCGTGCAGTTCCCTAATAATTCATTGATAAACAATGAGTGACAATCTGATTCAAATTTGTGGACAAGAACCTGTAAAGTGATGTTAAATTATACATAAATTATTGCTAAATTTACTAGGGAACCTCTCTAAAGCATGTAAATTTTGATAATCCATATAAAGATATAATTCTGTAAATCTCATGTTTATTTCATCTTATTTATGATATTTTACTGAACCCTGATTAAATCATTCGTTTGAGACATGACACAAATTCCACTACAATTCAAACCAGAGGGAAAGTGTCCCTTCCACCTTGGCAACAAATGTACATTAAGATGAAAATTTGACAAAATCCCTGTTTCCTCTGAATGAATACTCCGTGTGAATCCATACCTACAATCTGGTGTCAAACTTTCCTTGCTATGAATTGGCCAAGAGAATGCCGCACGGTGTGATTGCTCCTTTCCACCATCCCGAACGGTGAGTGGAGGATCCCACACCAAATCCGTCTCATGCACCAGTGGACCCGAAGCATCCTTTTTAGTAGTCCTCGTAAACCACAAATCCTCGACCAGCTCATGTGCCTGAGCCCTCTTTCTGGGGTCAAGTACCAGCATTTTCCGGAGACACTTCCCGAGCGTGCTAATATCTTCCTTGCTCAATGGTAGAATGCCCGTAGTATTGAAATAATATCGGGTGAGGCCATCCTCAAGTGCCAAAAAATACAACTCTTCGGAATCTGTGGTGGTGTCAGGTTTGTTACTTTGTGGAAACAGGGATAGGACTAGCCATTCGGAGGTTCACTCAAGACATTATCCAGCAGAGCATTCGAAACCCAATCTTCGGGCATACCTCCAATCACCTTATTGAACTGGGGGATCAACTCATGGTCGGAAAACATGGCTTCAAAGAGAAAACGACCTGTAATGATTTCATATGTCTATCTGAAACCTCAGTAACAATCAGATACGACGGCTTGTATACTGACCGTACACCCCAAATTCCAAATATCCACAGCATTGCTCATTGCGAATTTGAATACCAGTTCCGGCGGGTGAAATGCGATTGGAGTGTATATGCTTCTTGGGGGGTGGTCGAAAAAGAAAGCTACGGGGCATTTTTAGCAGATTTAACAGAAATTTACTGGCATAAGGGCTTACACTCTCCGAAATCAATCAACTGTACCTCGCAAAAGCCATGGGTAGACTCAACATTGAATTCGATGGGATCCACTAGGTAATCTGGCATGCCTTCCGCAAGAGGTTTACCATCCCGCCGGGCCAGTTTACCAATACTCGGTTCCCCAAACTTTTTGGTGATGGTTTCAGGTAAAAGGCTGTCTAGTTCTGGAAGCCGAAATAGGATGTTTCCCGGGTAGATATCTCTACCCAACGGTCAGCGACTGCAATGACCTCCGCAGGTGAAAAAGGGCTCACCCCCATGAACAATCCCTAATGAGTGGAGGTGATCGACTGCGACTAGAACCTGCATTGAAATGTCACGCCCCAGGCAGCCGTCCAGTCGGTGGCGCTGTGCCAGAGTGGCCACCGTTGGACCCAAAACATCAAAGATGAGACAAAGGTGTCGGCCGTTTGGCCCATCGATGTAGAAATGATCAAGGAGATGGACGATGTGTTTGTTCCCTGGATGGGTATTGTCACTAGAGTGATTGAGGTGCTTTAGGATGCAGAGTTCGTGGTCAAGTTCCCCTGATTTTTCTGCAACGGCCACCTTGAGGGATACGTTGCAGTGCGCCCTGTTGCAAGTCACATATGGCTACGGACAACAGTCTGCGACACAGGTGGATCTGGACGTACTGAAGGTCTCTGGCAAGCCAGACTGTGGAGAATGCTCCGAAACCGAGCTTGTGTAAAATTTCATACCGTCCATCATTGAAGGAGTCACCAAGATGGACGGGATGGTACCTTCCAGGGCAGTATCGCGTAAGGTCTTCAGCCGGAACTCCACCAATGTAATCACGTCGATCTATCATCGAAGGAGCTTTTTGACTTGCATAAAAAGTTGAAAACCACTAAAATGCGTGAAAGCCACTGGTAAGATGAATTCCTGATCACCTGCTGAAATTGAAAGCTTACTACTGTGAATTCCGTTCTAACTCTCACTCATCCTCTCCCAATCATTGGCATCGCCCACTGAGAATGCGCTTCCTCTTCAATCGATACAGCTATCCCACGCTATTCGGAACGCCTTTACTGCTCTCCAACACACTTCCGCTAGATCCCGTCGTCTCTGCGGTATCATATCTGGCTCGGCTCAATTAATCATGGCGATCATGTTCGTACAAGCCTTTTGGTACGGCGCTAAACTCGTTCGTGACCACAAGAACACCCCCGGTGATATTTTTTGGGCTTGTCTCATCGCACAAGCAATCTACAGATGTGTGTCCCATATGAATCTTTACAATGGCAGATATGCTCTTTAATTAACGGCAAAGATCCCCAGGTGAGAACCCCCTTGCCTTTCATCCTTTTCTAACTCTCAAACCCGCGATAGAGTCCGTTTTTTACACATTGTAGTTCGATTTGGCGGCCGAGAACTTCTTGAAGCAAAGACGTTATTTTTGTTTCAAGTTCCACCATTACTGCTGCAGCGCTAACAAATTTCTGGTTGTAGGTATTTGACTTCTTACACTTTCATTAATTGATCATTCCTTCCCGAATGCTGCTAGTTCTTCACAGCATCAACGATGCCGAACCGCGGTGAAACACAAACTTGCAGGTCGGTGGCCGGTATCGACTTGGGGAAAAGATTGGACAAGGTTCTCGTTTGGTGCGTCCTTGCAGTTGCTGTTTTCTTAATTTCAACCCTCCCTAGGTTCTGTCCGTAAAGGCAGTATCTACCTGGGAATTAATATCATCGCCATCAACTCGAGTCCAGGCATCCTCAACACCATTCGGAATAACTGGAGCCGAAGTCTAGATGCTCGGCAAAAGGACAATTCTTCGTTCTCGTACTCCTGTGGTTAAAACATGGAAAGCCTAATTCATCGAAAACTTGGCTTCTGGAGGAAAGCCAATTGCAAAAGCCATGCTGGCCAATCGAAAAATCCCACACCGTTTGCAATAGTCGAGTACACGATACTGAAATCGAACCTCGGGCGTGCATCTGACAACCTCTGCAAAGTCATCAGCGTAGATTCCCCTCTCAAAATCGCCCTCACACACGCCGTCTTCCTCTACAAAGACTCGATATACGCCATCTCCCAGGCACGACAAGCCCTCATCAGCGACAAAAGATCGACCCCTGCTGTCCATCAAAGCGTACAAAACGACGCACTCTTGTTTGCCAAACAAGTAGTCTCATGGGATACTGCGGCTACTGAAAATGGATCGGCCCACGCATCCCGCAGGAAACAGTACGAAGAGTACATCGCCCTTCTCACCACCCAGTTTGATCTCTTCCATAAACCATACCAGAAACTGGCTCCCTCACTTCCCATTCCACCCTTTCCATTTTCCAAAGTCATCCATGACTGTAGACTTTTTGTCTATGCTCCGCACTCAGCTTCTACTCTGGTACGACTCCAAACCATCCTCCAAGTCAATCCCAGATCCAATCCCCCAAGATGGCATCGCCCGCTTCATGAACGAGCACCGCGAATCCCTCAACCTCCTCATCACTACCCACGCCATCATAAAACAAACTCGCTACCACGACATCGCCTCCAAAGCCCGCCAACTCCAACTCCAACTCGCCCCTGTCATCTCCCTCAGCGATATATATGCTGATGATGGTACATATATCCTTCTGCAGCGGAGGACGGACATGCGTTTGGCACGTCTCAAGTTTAGATGGACATCATCGTGAGTTCATACTATGTTCATCAATTATATATGCTTATAATAGACCTGGATAGCTGACATGTATCCAGGTTTAACTGGATATCATCGTGAGTCCATGTATTATTGCCCATTGATATATATATGCTGATGATGGCATCATCATATATTTATTGCCTATCAATGAATATATGCTGATGATGGACCTGGATAGCTGGCCAGTCTCCAGCTGCACCTGGACGTCATGGTGAGTCCATGATATATTATTGCCCATCGATAAGTATATGCTGATGATGAACCTGGATAGCTGCCCAACCTGTACATCATGGTGAGTCCATACGTTATCGCCTCATCAACTATATATATAAGTCCATCTCGCCAGCGGTTGATACCCACACTAAGAATCCTAAACCGTATGTATGCCCCCATCCAGGTTGCGGGATCAGAACGGACAGAAGGAGAAAATTAGTCACTCATTTGCAATCCCGGAAGCATAATCGTGAGTTGTTGCTTTTTTTTCTTGCTATCGTGCACAACATATGACGACCTTACTTCCAGCACGTCAAGCCACTGAGCCAAGAGGTGAACGTCATTCATGCCCCCCTCTTTTTTTATATGCTGATGATAGAGATAGCCTTCACGCGGACATCGATGTAAGTCTGTTACTTTTTCTGCATCGTGCACATATGACGCCCTACAAGTACTTGCACCCAAGCCAGAAGGTGAACGTCATTCATGCCCCCTCTTTTTTTTATGCTCAAAAGTTCCTATCCCAGTCAAATGTCCGTGTTGTGCAAAACCTTTTTCATCCGTCAGCGACGCATCCCATCACATTCAAGCAGATCGTCCACAATTTGATCATATCGCCTGGTTTCGGCTGCAAACCTGCCCGTTCCTCTTCATTTTGTTCCGTGAATGTAGATGAGTAGTATGACTCAAAAACAAAAAGAATACGCTCAAAATTGATTTTTCTTTACCATGGTTCAGGCGCAGCAAAAAACGGCAGGCTCCGAGTCCGTACTAAACAGATCTAAAGATATACTTCAGACTTTGCTTTACCGACCTGTGGGACACAATGCGAACGATGGTATTGAATGACACACAGTCTGGTTCTTTGCATGCTCGTCTTCAGTTATCGATTAGTGCGGCCTTACCGACAGTCTCGAAATTCCTCGTCGTGCATGGTTTGGTCTACGACGGCATATTTGTTGTATGTTTTCACCTTCCGTCTTTCGCTTAGCACTTTGGTCTGAACGTGCCTTGCAGCATCATGCAGTCGACTTCGATATTCCTGATTTAGTTCGTTATTTATCTGAACCTTATATATATGCAACTTCTACACATCAACATTAGTGTTGCCAGCGACTCAGAGTTGAGTTAGCGCTATAGGTCAATTGATAACCTCTCTGCACGGTCTTGATGTTGCAGACACCCACAGAGACGGGAAATCAAAACTTCTTCACCACCTCGTGAACAGCAAAAATGAGGTAGCATGCCGGCCCTCCTGCCATCATCATATACCAAGGCCCCTGGTTCAACCAACTCTTGTTTTTTTTAGCTTTTTCCGAGATAGGATTTCCGAGTCATCCTCATGAGGGGACTGGCCTTGTTTTATCTCGACGCGTTGCAGCACTGCCATGATTTGCCCAACCACATATAGGCCAGGGCAAGTCAATTGCAAAATCCTTCTAATCCCCCACCCCTTAGTACTGCGCTATGGAAAGCAACACACAGGGCTTTGCAATCTCGTTTGATTGGGAAATGATCCAGTATCCTCCAGGCCGAAGTCGATGGGGTGGGGCGGTGTCCACGTATATTCGGAGAAGCTGTCCTTTCGCAGCGCGAGCGGTGGAAGGCACTGGCGCTGAACCTGCCCTGTTTATGGGACGCATCTACCCCTCTTTTCAGCTCCCTGCCGCTCTTGAGATATTGGCTAAGAGTCGCGCCCCCAATTCCACCTCAAGCTGATTCTGCACTGTCCGACGTCGTTGGTGTCTGACCCGAATTTGGACCACACGCGCACCTGAAGACGCTTACCATCGACGAATCAAGACGCCCTTTATCGGCCCTATACTTATTCCCCACTCAAGACATTTCTTGTGTTTTGTTCGCGCTCGATGCATACGGTTCTCGTTGCATTTGTCGATGTCTCTTTTCTTAGTGGAATGGGCAAACCCTAATCTAGGGCTCTATTTACTGCTACTTTGCTCAAATCCTCCTTTATGCAAACGGCTGTAAGAGAATTTGGAGACCCTAGCTGGTTATTTGATCACTTCCAGGACTCGCATCCAGAGTACGGTGCCCTGAGCCGGTTTTCTTGATTTTGTTCCGAGAAACCGTAAACGTAGAACGTAGATAGTAGTATGTATATAAAAAAAAGGATACGCACAATTTTTGAAATTAGCTGCAACAGCCAGGACCAGGATGGCATGATGATGTCCTTTGCAGCTTGCTTTACAAAACCGACCTGTGCCCGTGGGACACGATGGACCTTGTTTCTTTGCATGCTCGTCCGACGTCAACAGTTATCTGTGCGGCTGCCGGCAACACTGCCGCTAGCCGGCCCTTCAACCAACTCGTGTTTTTTTGTGGCGTTTTCCAAGATACCGCAATATAGGATTTCCGAATCATTCTCCCTAGAAACACGAGGGGGTCTTGTTTTTTTCTTTGGTGTTATCTCGACACGTTGCAGCACCGCCATGGTTTTCCTAACAGCATATAGGCGCCCGAGGCAAGTCAATGGCAAAAATTCATCCTTCTTTCCCCCCACCCCACTTACTACGCTATGGAAAGCAACGCAAAGGCCTTCGCAACCTCGTTCGATTGGGGAATTCCACTCAGGCCAAATCTAAGCATGTCGAATCGTCAAAAAATTATTGATTTTGCCCACGTCTACTGTTAGTGCGACCATGTGCCTTATCATTGTGGCCGTGGCAACAATCCTGAATCGCGTTCACAATTAAAAACATCATGCGAGTCGATACGACACACGAATTTCGCCCTCCCACCATGAAATTCCTCATCACCATGTTTATCTTGATCACTAGCATAGTCCCTCAAGTTGTCGCACCTGGTTTGATATGTGATAGGTGTGGTTATCCGGTACATACCAAGGGGGAGCTTTTTGGACACCTGGTTCAGGTGCACCGTGAGTCTATATATTATCATTAATAGTTTACATTATACAGTATATTCTTCTGCAGCGGCTGGCCCGTCTCAAGGTTCACATGGTGAGTCCATGTATTATTGCCCATCGATTTATATATGCTGATATATTCTTCTGCAGTGGCTCAAGGTTCACATGGACATCATCGTGAGTCAATACTATGTTATTGCCCATCAATATATGTCCATCTCAAGGAAATTCGCCAGTGAAAATTTACTGCCCTCTGAATCCTGTTAATTTTTCGAAACCGTTTGAATGCCCCAATTGCCTGTACGATTCGGACGTAAAAAAGCACGTACACATTCATTTTCAGAACACGCATAGTAAGTTGTTGCTTTTTCTGCATCGTGCACATATAGTAACGCCCTACAAGATCCAGCACTTCCACCCAAGCCAAGATGTGAACATCATTCATGCCCCCTCTTTTTTATGCTCAAAATTTCTTATCCCACAGTCAAATGTCCAGAATGTCCATTGGATTATGCAACCCCCAGCAACTTATACCGTCATGTCGAAGACAGTCATAAAGGTTATGATATCAGCAAGTTGAAGAAGCAAAAATGACGTCATCGTTTGCTGCAATCTTCTTAGATTTTAGATAGTATGGCTCAATAAAAAAAAAGGATACGCTCAAATTTGATTTTTCTTTATCGTTCAGGCGCAGCATCGGCACGCTCCGTTTGAAACAGATCTATTGTCAAGCTTTCAACCACGCTGCTCAGCACAACCTTGGTTCTTTGCATCCTCGTCTACAGTTATCGGTAACGATTATCGTGCGGCCTTATGAAGTTGTTATGAAGCAATGGCGACGGTCTCACGTCATATTTGGAGAATTTTGGAATACATGGAGGACGAATATCTTTCGCCTTCCGTCTTTCGCTTACCAGAACGTGCCTTGCAGTCTAAAACTGCAGCTCCGTCACATATCGCAACAGAGGATTTGTTGCGAGTACTCGACAGCGTAGGAATCCAAGGTTGTTACGCTGAACTTGCGACGTCATACGAATAAAACACTGGATACTTTTCTCCATTTCTGTGACCTGCAAAACGTATGTCGAGGAAGGCTGAGGTGACATTCCACCGCCTACGGACCTCTTGGTTCATACGCTCGATCGTCTTCCTGGGTCGTCGCACTGCCCCCTGGCTTTGTATAGCAGTCCGCTGGTGGTATTGCCCCTTTTGACGACGTTGACTGATTCTATGGTACAGCGATTTACTTCCTGCGCTGCGCTGCCTATCTATTGGGGTGCAGCACCACAACCATGGCGACTTTCGGACTTTCCTACGGGGCTCGCCACATCTGGAGACGCTCATCATTGACGAATCATGGCGTCAAGACGCCGACAAGGATTTGGTCGAATACTTCATGAACCCAGACATCCGACGCATCCCGTAACGTCCAGCTGGCTTGCACCGATGCGTCAATGAGAGCACTCAGGATCGTCAAGAGGCACATGGACCTTTTCTATTTGGATGACGTTGAGAGGGTCCAGTCCCTGATGTTGAGCTGCTGGACGGGTTGCTTCGCGGAGAACCCGGAGGAACTTGGCCACTCTTTAGTTTCCTCCCCCCAATGAACTTTGATGATCATCTTTTTCTTTATTTTCTCATCCTTGTATAAAATATTATATGTTGGATTCACGCTATTTTCATTGTATTACTATCATACACACGATCAACAACGTACTACTGATGTTGGTGGGATATAAAAAAAGCCGAAAAGGAAAGAGGGACGAGGGAGGATTTCCGTATGACGCCAGTGTGGTTTCATGCCTTCTCTTTTATTTTATGCTCAAAAATTTCCTATCGCATGAATAAATGTCCGCATTGTGGATTAACTTTGTCAAAACTCGACAACTTACGAAGATAAACCTTTTGGTGGGGAAGAGAAAATCATCTGAAAGAGGAAGGTTAGGTTGTGGGTCTTAAATGCAGAACTGATGTAGCTGGAAATAAGAACGGAAATTTTTTCCCCCACTCGAGACATTTCTTGTGTTTTGTTCGCGCTCGACTCGCTCTGTAATCGTTGCGATTCTCGTTGCATTTGTCGATGTCTCTTTTCTGAGCTTCCACTGCTGTCTAAGTCGACGATGGAGGAACATAAATATAACGAATGAGTAGTTCACGGCCTTCTATGTGAAAAGGAAGGAAATAATATACACTCATATAAGAATCGCAACAGAAGCCCGAGAAAGTGCAAGACAACAAAGGAGAACCAAAAAGAAAGCAAGAAAGCACCAAGATGGAGAATCCTTACTGATTTTCGAAAATACCATCGACACCCATCAGCGTCATTCCCATTCCAGTAGAACAGAGAAGTCCCGCGACAAAAAAAGGACGTTTGAATGATTACCTGGCAAACTTTGGCCGACGTCCTTGGCGACGAGTAATACGCTTCCTATTGTGTGGCTGATGAAAGTTGATATCACCTGCAAGGGAATAAAACCAACGGAAGAGGATTGAAATACGTCAATGAGTGAGACCAGGCCATAGCAGGTTAATAAAATACGGACCAGAACCACAGGAGACCAAATCAGCACGGCGGAGTAGAGCGAAAGCCGTCGCCGAGAATTCGGATGAGGACATCCATAATTTCCTTGACACTACCCCTTTTCCCAAAGCAATTCCTCCCACCGCTAGAAATACATGTCCTATCCAATATCTCAGTGGAAATGCCGAGCTGTATGAATCATATTACCTTTTTCAAAATTCCCCGTCGAAAAGAAGGCCACAATCGGCAAAATCACAATGACACCTATACGAGTATTTTATGCTCTACACACCAACAGCAAACATACAAACCTGACCAGTACTGCTTGACGGTGGAAGGCTCCTTTGTCGGGCGAATCGCCTTGATCTCCATTTCGCCCTCACCCAGCGGCGGGCGGGAGGGACGGAGGAGACAAAGAGGAAGAGCCAAATGAGGACAATAGAGATGGCTGAGAAGGGGACGGAGATGCGAACCACTTGACCCAGTTAAACAGAGGGTCCATCGCTTGAAGAGCAATGATATTCTGAGGGGACGAGATG
>Ga0307514_10006274_pt1 | contig 10406 bp, 8 predicted proteins | sample 16_EM_MG_FD_203088 | JGI IMG/M metagenome (GOLD analysis project Ga0307514, IMG submission 203088) | Populus trichocarpa ectomycorrhiza microbial communities from riparian zone in the Pacific Northwest, United States - 16_EM | ecosystem: Host-associated > Plants > Roots > Unclassified | place... | reverse complement strand
CGGCTAGCGCGAACTCGCCGAGGCTGACGGCTCCGGACGCGACGAGCGGCTGAAGCCGGCCGGGGCCCAGGTGCGGGGCGAAGTCCTCGGTGGGCCGGTAGTCGTTCGTGGTGGCGAACGGCCGCAGGTCGATCCCGTCGAACCCGGCCCGGCGCAGCAGCCGGGTCGTGCGGCGGCCGATCGTGCGGTCGCCGCCCGCCGACTGCTGGGCCGCCGCCGACTTCGCGTGGACGGTGGCCAGTTCGGGGTACGAGGGGGTGGCAAGACCCCAGCACGCGTCGTCGATCTCGGTGACCGCGATCAGCCCGCCGGGCCGCAGCACGCGCAACGCCTCGGCGAGGGCGGGGCGCGGGTCGGACAGGTGCTGGAGTACGTAGCGCAGCAGTACGCATCCCGCGCTGCCGGTCTCCAGCGGCAGATCGGCCGCGTCGGCGACCAGGGTCCGGGCGCCGCAGCCTTCGGCGTGCGCGAGCAGATCCGCGTCGATGTCGACGGCGGTCAGCGACAGGCCGGGCAGGGCCGTACGCAGCCGTCGGGTCACCGCACCGGAACCGGCCCCCACCTCCACCAGCGGGCCGGAGGCCTCGGTGAGACCCGCCTCGCGCAGGATGCGCAGTTCCTGGTCGAAGGAGAGCGCCGCCTGGGCCTCCAGACGGGCGAGTTCACCGACCAGCCCGCCCGAGGTGGTCGCGGCCGGGTCGTAGGAACCCGCGGGGCGCGGGGGCGCGGTCATCGGGTCCTCGCCGTCATCCGCATGCCGTGCCGGGGGCGCAGCGTGACCAGCGCCTCGGGCTCCACCACGAACCCCGGTTCCAGTTCGAGACGGACCGAGCGGACCAGCATCGCGAGCACCAACACCGCCTCGACCAGGGCGAGATGGCGACCGATGCAGGCGCGCTCGCCGCCGCCGAACGGCAGGTACAGGTGGCTGGGCAGCGCCGCGCCGTCGAACCGGTCGGGTACGTACGCCTCGGGCCGCTCCCAGTAGTCCGGGTGGCGGTGCAGCACCCACTGGCTGACGCACACGAGCGTGCCCGCCGGCACATGGTGCCCGGCGATGGTGTCGGGGCCCGTGGCGCGCCGGGAGATCAGCCACACCGGCGGGTACAGCCGCATGGCTTCCTCGACGGCGCGCCGGCAGCGGGGCAGGTCCGACAGGTCGGCGGCGGTCGGAGTGCGGTCGCCGAGGACCCGGTCGACCTCCTCGCGAACCTTGTCCGCCTCCTGCGGATGCCGGTCCAGGAGGTAGAGGGTCCAGGTCAGGGCCTTGGCGGTGGTCTCGTGACCGGCCATGATCAGGGTGAGGACCTGGTCGCGCAGACCGGTGTCGTCGAGCCCGTCGAGCATCGCGTCCATCAGCGAGCCGGTGCCGGCCTCCCCGTGTCCGTGCCCTGCCTGACCGCCGCCGCCCACGGAGCGCCGCGCGGCGATCACCGTACGTGTGACCAGCTGGAGGAACATCCGCGCCTGTACGTACCCCTGCCGCCGCAGCGCGGTGTCCTGGGGATCCGGGTCGGGGTCGGGTACGTAATGGCCCATGAAGCGGTTGGCCGCGTCGACCGCGCGGCCGAAGCCCTCCCCCGCCGAGCCGAGGTCGACGCCGAGGACCGCCCGCGTGAGGATGGCGAGCGTCAGCGAGGTGAGGTGGTGCTCGACGGGCAGCGGGGCGCCCGCGCCGAGCGTCGGCCGCCAGCGGTCCAGGAGCGCCTGGGTCTCCTCGGTGATGATGCCGTCGAACGAGGTGACGGCGGAGCGCCGGAAGGCGGGCGCGCACAGCTTGCGCTGCTTCGCCCACTCCTCGCCGTCGCTGGTCAGCAGCCCGTTGCCGAGCAGCGGGCGGAGCATCGCGTCGTCGGGCGTGTTCGCCTTGGTGTAGTTGGCGACGTTGTCCTTGAGGATGTGCCGGGCCAGTTCGGGGCGGTGCAGCATGAACACCCGCTCGCCGTCGCCCTCATGGCTGGTGATGTCGCCGTAACGGCGGTTCATCCCGGTGACGAACGCCAGCGGATCGCTGCGCATGCGCCGCATGTCCACGGGCTCGGCGGGGCCCGGTGGGTAGGGCCCTGCCTGGGTGATTGGGGGCACGTGTACCTCCGTGTACGGGGGCCGGTGAGGGCCCGGACGATCGATACGTACGCCGTGTACGTATGCCGGGATTCCCGATACGTACGCGGCGTAGGTAATTCCGCAATACGTAGCTGAATTCCTGCTGGATTCTCTCGCGGCGGGGGATTGGCGGACGCCGGGCGTGAGAACATGCCGGAGGCGTCAACCCGTAAGGGAACAGGCGCAGTTGCGTCACTGTACCCATTCGGCCGGAGGTGCTCAATGCTTACATTTTCGGGCCGGAATACTCATGCGGTGAGGTCTTTCGGATTACGTTTCTTTGCGTCTGGGCGGAAGTCCCGGGTCATGCAAATGTTCTCCATGTCGCCGGCACACGACATGTTCCGCACACTTCCGCCTCTCGGGTCGGAATGGTGAACAGAGGAGAATCGCATGGCACTTGACCCGCAGCAGAGGGCAGAATTCGTCAACGCCTATACCCGGGTGCTGATCAGCGCCTGGTCCGACGGGGCCTTCGCCGCACGACTGCAGTCCGACGCCCGCTCGGCGCTGGCCGAGTCCGGCCTGGAGATCGCCGCGGGCGGCGAGATAGTCATCGTCACCCAGGCCCCCGAGGGCTCCCAGGAGGGCAACCTGGACGTCCAGGTCGCCCTGTGGGAGACCGGTCTGGAAACCGGGCGCTACGAGTTCCACATCCCCGAGACGCCGGTGGTCGACGCCGCCGAGCTGAGCGAGGGCGACCTGTCGGACGTCGCAGCCGGCTGCAACTACTGCTGCTGCCCGTGCTGCTGCTGCACCTGACAGCCGCGCCCGAACCGATTCCCACTTCGCTGGAGTGATCCATGCCCACTGCCCTGACGGAGCATCCCGTTTCCGTTCGCGGTCTGACCAAGTGCTACGGCGGCACCTGCGTGGTGAAGGACGTCAGCCTCGACATCCATCGAGGCGAGGTCTTCGCCCTGCTGGGCCCCAACGGCGCAGGAAAGACCACGACCGTGGAGATGCTGACGGGCGTGCGGCGCAGAACCGGTGGAGAGATTCGGGTCCTCGGCCACGACCCGGCCGAGGACCCGCGGGAATGGCGGGCGAAGCTCGGCGTGGTGCCCCAGGGCGCGGGCGCCTACGCCGATCTGACGGTACGAGAGGTCGTGTCCCACTTCGCGGCGATGTACCCGGCGCCGCTGCCGGTGGGGCAGGTCCTGGACATGGTGGGCCTCGGCGCCCACCACCGTGCGCAGGCGCTGTCGCTCTCCGGGGGGCAGCAGCGCCGGCTCGACGTGGCGGTCGGCGTCATCGGCGACCCCGAACTGATCTTCCTCGACGAGCCCACCACCGGCCTGGACCCGGTCGCGCGCCGTGAGGCCTGGGACCTGGTGCGCTACTTCGCCGAGCGCGGTCGTACCACCGTCCTGACCACGCACTACCTCGACGAGGCCGAGGAACTGGCCCAACGCGCCGGGGTGATCGTCGGCGGCGTACTGGTCGAGTGCGGGCCGCTGGCCGAGCTCGGTGGACGAACCACCACCCCGACGAGCGTGTCCTTCCGCCGCCCCGCCGCGCTCACCGGCGCCCCGCTGCCCGCCCTCCCGGAGGGCACCATCACCACCGACGGCACCCTCGTGTCGCTGTGTACGCCCGCCCCCTCCGGCGCGCTCACCGCACTCCTGGCCTGGGCGCACGCGGCCGGGGTGGACGAGCTGCCGGAGCTGCGCGTCCACCGGCCCACGCTCGAAGAGGTCTATCTGCGGCTCATCGACCGGCACAACGGGCCGCAGGGACCCGCCCCTACCGAGGAGGCCGCCGCATGACGCTCACCCATGGCACCGAAACCCCTGCCCGCACCGCCATGGCGACCGCTCCGGCCCGGCGCGCGCCGGGCCTGTGGCGGGCGAGCGCGGCCCGCTCGTCGGTCGAGCTGAAGGTGTTCTTCCGCAACAAGCAGTCGCTGGTCTTCACCCTGTTCTTCCCGGTGATCCTGCTCGTCGTCTTCGGCTCGATCTTCTCCGGCAAGGTCGACGGCACCGACGTCGACTTCCGGCAGGTGTTCATGGCCGGAGTGATCGCGGCCGGCGTGATGAGCACCGCGTTCTCCGGTCTCGCCATCAACGTCGCCATCGAACGCGACACCGGTACGATCCGTCGGCTGGCGATGACGCCGATGCCCAAGTCGGCCTATTTCATCGGCAAGTTGGTACGAGTGGTGGTGACCACCGTGCTGGAGACCGTCCTGCTGGTCGGTATCGCGGTGGCCGCCTTCGGGCTGCCGATGCCCGGCAGCCCGAAGGACTGGGCGACGCTGGCCTGGTGTCTGACCCTGGGGACGGCCGCGTGCGCGCTCGCCGGGGTCGCCTACAGCGCCGTCATTCCCAACAGCCGGTCCGCGGCGGCGATCGTCACTCCGGTGTTCATGGTGCTGCAGTTCATCTCCGGGGTGTTCTACCCGTTCGACAAGCTGCCCTCCTGGATGCAGTCCACGGCCGCGCTGTTCCCTCTGAAGTGGATGGCGCAGGGCTTCCGTTCGGTGTTCCTGCCCGACTCGTTCACCGCGGTGGAGCCGGCCGGGGCCTGGGAGCTCGGCCGGATCGCGCTGGTCCTCACTCTGTGGACGGTCGGCGCTCTGGTGGCGACGGCGCTGACATTCGGCTGGCGCGGCCCGCGAGTGAAGTGAACGCGTGTGAAGTGAAGGAGACAACGGAGCACATGACCACCACCGTCGGGATGCCCGCCCACCTCGCGCACCCGTTCTCCCCGGCAGGCCGGGCCGATCCCTATCCCGCCTACGACTGGCTGCGCGAGCACGCTCCCGTCTTCCACGACCCGATGGCCCGGATGTGGCTGGTCACCAGCCACGCCGACTGCGCGGCGCTGCTGCGCGACCCGGCGTTCTCCGCCTCCGCCGGCCAGCGGCAGCGGACCCGCGAGGACGACCTGCCCGTTTCCATGCTGACGTCCGACGGGGCCGACCACGCCCGGCTGCGCGCACCGGGCGCCCTGCTCCTTGGGCCCGGCGCGCTCGCCGACGTGGCGGACGGCACGGCCGTCGATGTGGCGGAGATCCTCGACAGGTTCACCGCGCCCGGCGCGCGGGTGGCCGACGCCGTCGAGGAGATCGGCGTGCCGCTGTCGACCGCGGTCCTCGCCCGCCTCTTCGGCCTCGACACCACCCAACGGGAGACCTTCGCCCGGCTGGCCCGTGCGGCCTCCGTCAACCTCGACCCGCTGGCCCCGCCGCAGATCGCGCGGCTCGGCCGGGCCGCGATGGGCGAGCTCACCCGGTTCCTCGACGCGCACATCCCGCAGGCCCAGGGCAGCCCGCTCGGCAAGCTCGCCGCCGACGGGCGGCTGACCCGCACCGAGGTGCTCGGTGTCCTCGGTCTTGCCGTCGTCGGCGGCTGGCAGCCACTGGCCGAGGCGATCGGCAACGCCCTGTACTGGCTGCTGCCCCACCCCGACGCCGTGACCGCCCTGCGCGCGGGCGGCGAACAGGCCGGGCTGCTCGCCATGGACGAGCTGCTTCGCCTGGAGGCGCCGATCCCGTTCACCGCGCGCGTCACCGTCACGGACGCCGAACTGCCCGGCGGACGCATACCCGCCGGCGCACGGGTCCTGGCCGTCGTCGCCGCGGCCAACCGGGACCCGGCCGTCTTCCGGGAGCCGGGCGGCCTCGTCCTGGACCGCAGCCCCAACCCGCACCTCGCGTTCGGCGGGGGCCCGCACTTCTGCCTCGCCGCCCGTCTCGTACGGCAGACCGGGGCCCAGCTGCTGACCCGCCTCGTACGCCGCTACCCTGCGGCTGCCCTCGCCGGACCCGCCCCCCGCTGGTCCGGCAGCCTCATCCCGCGCCGTCTCACCTCGCTGAGCGTGCACCTGGGCGAGAGCGCCGGGGAGGCCGCACGTGCCTGACGTCCTCGTCATCGGCGCCGGAGTCTCCGGCCTGGCCTGCGCCGCCCGCCTCGCCGGGGCGGGCCTGACCCCCGTCGTCCTGGAGGCCCGCGACCGCATGGGCGGCCGGGTCCGCACCCACCGTCCCGCCGACGGTGGCCCCCCGCTGGAACTCGGCGCCCAGATCATCCACGGCGTCTCCAACCCGGTCCACGCTCTCCTCGGCCCGCTGCCCCCGGCCCCGCGCCCCGAGACCGCCCGCGTGATCAGCGGCCGGACCGGCCGCCCCATGGGCCTGCTCGCTCGCGGCGCGAACCCGCCGTGGACGCTGGAGGCCCGGCTCGCCGCCGAGCAGACGTACGACGGTCCGGTCGAGTCCTGGCTGGCCGCCACCGGCGCCGACGGGACCGAGAGGGCGACCGCACGCGAGTGGCTGCGCCAGATCTGGGCGGCCGACCCGGCCCACCTCAGCACCCGCGCCGTGGCAGTGGCGATGCGCAGGGATCCGGCGGGCCGGGGCGAGTTCACTCTGCCGAACGGTCTCGACGCACTGCCGCACCGGATGGCCGACGGTCTCGACGTCCGCACGGGACACGCGGTCACCCGCCTCACCCTGGAACCCGGCCGCGTACGGGCCCACACCGGGCACGGTGTACTGAGCGCCCCGCAGGCGGTGGTGACCGTACCGCCCGCGGTTCTCGCCGCCGGGCGGCTGGAGATCGAGGGGCTCACCCCTCAGAAGCGGGCCGCGGCCACCGCCCTCGTCCCCGGTGACGCCTGCTGCGCCGTCGTCACCCTCGACACCCCCGCACCCGAGACCGCGGCCGTCTTCGACGCGGACGGCGTCGGCGGGTTCCTCGGCTGCCGACGCGACCGCCCCGAGATACTGATCGTCGCCAAGGACACGGCTGCCGCTGCTGTACGGGCCGCCCTGAAGGCCCCCGAGGCCCTGCGGGCCCTGATCGCCGTGGCCCTGCCCTGGGCCGCGCACGCCGGCGTGTCGGCCGTCGAGACCGCGGACTGGGGGGCCGACCCGTGGAGCGGCGGGGCCTTCTGCGCCCCGCGCACCGGGGCCGGGGACGCGGCCGCCCAGTGGGCCGCGCCCCTCGGCGGGGCCGTGTTCTTCGCGGGCGAGGCCACCATGACGGGCCGTGCCCTGCCCTGGATCGGCGGGGCCCTCGACAGCGGCCACCGGGCGGCCGGCGAGGTGCTGGCGGCCCGGTCCGGCACACCCGCGACCGCTACCCGAGAGGCGAGGACGGCATGAGCGTGCACTCCGGCTGGCACCTGGCGGCCTTCACCTCCGAACTGGCCTCCGACGTCAGCCCGTTGGATCTCGGCTCCCGACGACTCGTCGCGGTCCGCGACGGCGAGGACCTGCGTGTGTACGACGCCGACTGCCCGCACCGCGGCGCTCACCTCGGCCACGGCGGCCACCTCAAGGACGGCTGCCTGGTCTGCCCCTTCCACGGGCGCCGCATCCAGCTCGGTGAACCCGAGCGAGGCGGCGGACCGCGCCGCTGGGTCCGCGAACACCAGGTGATCGTTTGGGGCGAAACCGTCTTCGTACGACTCGCGGACGGCCCCGACGACGACCGCGGCTTCACCCGCGCCGCCAAGGAACTCGCCGGCACGCATCACCTCGTGCCCGCCGTCACCCGCCGGGTGGCCGTCGACCCGCGTCTCGTCGTCGAGAACGCCTTCGACACCGACCACTTCACCGCACTTCACAAGGTGTACCGGGTGCGCGGCATGCACCACCGGACGGGCTCGGAAGGCGAGTTGGTGATGGACGGCGAGTTCCCGATGCCCGCCTCGCCCTGGCAGGGCACCCGCGGGACGGCGCCGCAGGCCGCGTACGTACCCCGCTTCCTCGCCCGTGCGTACAGCCCCGGCGTGGTGGTGACCGAGTTCGGGCCGCCCGGCCAGATCCACGTCATCGTCACCGCCGCCGTACCGGACGGCGAGGGCGGCTGCACCGTGCGCGTCGCCGTCGGCGCGGGCCGGGGCCACGAAGGCGACCTGCCCATGCTCGTACGCGGCAGCGAGCGCGCCCTCGCCGAGGACATCGCCGTCTGGGAGCACCTCAACCCGCACGCGACGCAACGCCTCGATGCCGCCGACGAAGCGGTCGCCGCCTATCGCACCTTCTGTACCGAATTCACCGACCTGTCCACGGGGGACACAGATGACAGAGGCTCAGAAACCTGACTGTACGAGGAAGTTCGCGGTGAGTGACGGGCTGCGGACCCTCACCCACGGCTCCGGCCCCACCGTCCTGTGGATCCACGGCTACACCATGGACTCCACCCTCTGGCAGCCCCTGTGGGACCTGCTGCCCGGCTGGCGCCACCTCGGCGTCGACCTCCCCGGACACGGCGGCTCCGGGCCGCTCGCACCCGGCACGACCCTGCCCGCACTCGCCGACCGCATCGCCGCCCTCGCCCGCGCCGAACGGGCCGAGCACTGGGCGGCCCTGTCGTTCGGATCGACCGTCGCCCTCCAGATGGCCATGGACCACCCGGACGCGGTACGCAGCCTCGTCCTCGCCGCCCCCACCCCGGCCGGGGGGCCGCCCGACCCGGCCGCCCGCCGCCGCTACCTGGAACTCCTCATGCTCCGCCGGGCCGGCGCCACGGCGGAACAACTCGCCGGCCTGTGGATGCAGTCACCGCCCGACATCTTCCGGGGCACCGAGACCCACCCGGAGCTGCGCGCCCGGCTGCGTACCGTGGTCGCCCGTCACACCTGGGCGGAACTCGGCAACGGCGCGATGGCCGCACTCAGTGCCGCACAGCACACCCCGGACGGCCTCGCGCGCATCACGGCGAACACCCTCGTCCTCACCGGGGCCGACGACATGCCCGCCTTCCACGCCAACGCCGCCCTGCTCGCCGAGGCCCTCCCGCGCTGCCTGACCCGCATCGTGCCCGGCGGTGGCCATCTGCCGCTCCTGGAACTGCCCGGCGCGGTCGCGGGGGACCTGACCGCGCACCTGGCCGGTCTGCCGCTGTCCAACTCGCTCGCCGAACAGGCGCGTTGATCCACCTCGTCGGGCTGCATAGAGTTGGCCGCCGCAGGACCGTGACGCTCTGGGGGGAATGTGTCGGTGTTCATGCTGGAGTTCTTTGGGGCCGTGCTACGGGTCGCGGGGGCGGTGGACCTATCCGATCTCGCGTTCGTCTTCGGACCGCATCTGCTGGAGGAGACCGACCTGCGCGAGACCGCGCTGAGCGTGCACTTCGCGCGCGTGGCGGGCGGCAGGGAGGTGCGCGTCCACGACCGGGACGGCGTCCTGCTGCGCCGCCGGGCCTTCCACGGCTTCGGCGGCATACCGCCGCTGCTGCCGCCGTTCGCCGTCATGAACGGCCGTTACGCCGTGGCGCAGGCCGCGGTCCTCTCGAAGGACGGGACGGTCCTCGCCCTCATGGGAGGCATCGGATCGAACCGCAACGAGGTGGCGCTCGCCCTGAGCGCACGGGGCTGGTCCGTCGTCTCCGGCCAGTATTTGGTGGTGGACCGGCACACCGGCCACACCGTGCCCCTCCAGATGCCGTTCGACCTGCGCGGCACCGCACTGGACGCGGCCAGGACCACGAGCCTCGTCGGAGCGCACGACACGGACTGCCGGCCCGGCACCTCCGCGCTGGCCGGCCCTTCACTGCTCGTACGGCCCGAACGCCTCGCCGCGACAGTGGATCCGCGCGACCGCCTCGGCGCGCCCCACATCGTCCGGATCTGCCACTCCGACGGCCACGAGAGCAGCCTGGAAACAGCGGGGTTCACCCTCTCGGTATGGCCGCGGGAAGCGGCATCCGCCCTCGCGGACGCCCCGCGCCTGCGGCTGGCGATGCCCGAGACGGGCGGCGCCCAGGAAGCCGCCGACCTGATCGACGAACGACTGGCAGGGCACCGGACGCCCACTCACCCGGTGACCGCACACGAGATGCCCGCAGACCCGGCCCAAGGAGCGGCGCCATGCCCCGGCACACCGGCTACACCCCTGGAACGCCCTGCTGGATCGACCACGTCGGCGTCGACCCGACGGGCGCCAAGGAGTTCTACGGCGCTGTCCTCGGCTGGGAGTTCCACCGTGAGGACACCCGCGGCTACCACCTGATCCGCAGCGGCGGCGAGATCGTCGGCGGTCTCGGCCCGAGCCCGGCCGGGCCCCGCTTCGGGTCCTCCTGGACGGTCTACCTCGCCGCCCCGGACCTCGACGCCACACTGGCATGCGCCTGCGACGCCGGAGCCCGCACCCTGCTGCCCGCCGTCCCCGCGGGTGGCAACGGCCGCCTGGCCCTGGCCGCCGACCCGCTGGGCGCACCCTTCGGCCTGTGGGAGGGCGCCCGCCCGGAAGGGGTGGTCCTCGTCGACGAACCGGGCGCACTGTGCGGCTGCGTGCTGCGCACGCCACGGCCGGCGGAGTCCACGACGTTCTACCGAGGCCTGTTCGG
>Ga0307514_10006273_pt1 | contig 10407 bp, 9 predicted proteins | sample 16_EM_MG_FD_203088 | JGI IMG/M metagenome (GOLD analysis project Ga0307514, IMG submission 203088) | Populus trichocarpa ectomycorrhiza microbial communities from riparian zone in the Pacific Northwest, United States - 16_EM | ecosystem: Host-associated > Plants > Roots > Unclassified | place... | reverse complement strand
GTCGCCACAGACCAGGGTTCTTTACGGATCATACGGGGCTAGTTGCTGGTAGGATCAACTCACCAAGTGAACCCAGCTTCTAGGCTTGTAATTTCATACTTCCGTCCGAGATTTTCTATCTGCCTAATTAACCTGAAACTCTCCTTAATCCCCATCACTCTGCTCTTATTTAAACCGTTATATCAAGCTGTTCTTAGCGACCCCGTTCCCATTTCTCTATTGCATTAGCAGAGGTTTGAGGTTCGTTACGGGTAGGAAACATGCTCAAGTGCTTGCTCTTTCTTGCTTCACATTTGCCCGTTCTTTCTTTGAATCCTAAAACACAGCATGATGATCTAGATCATGATCTTGAATCCAGCCCAGACCAATCCACACAAGCGAATGACTCGGATCAAACCAGATGCTGCCATGATATCCAACTAAACTCGATCATGATATCCAACACCTCAACTGGCCCTTCAGCTTCTTCGGTAGAAACAGCAAGAGTTGAGTTAACCACCACCATTAATTCTCCATCATTCTCTACTTCGACTCAAACATCAACACAAGAAAACCTCGCAACTGAGAATCAGCCTTTCCATCGAATAATCGAAACACTTAGACAGCAGGAACTAGGCAGGCATGTATTAATCCTAGCAGTTCCCATGACCATCGGCTTGTTCTCTGTAGACAAACTGGTTAACGAGCCTTTAGCACTGCGCGTGATGGCGATTGCTCTTGCTTTAGGCTTTGTGGGGATTTGGAATGGTATTTTGCTCCGAACAACTTGCAATGAAGCATCAAGCATCATTGAATTGCTGGGGATAGCATTCATGTTGTTAGCATTTTTTGGATTCATTGCTTGTTTTTTACCGGAGAGTCTTATTTGGATCCCCTACCTTTGCTGGGTTCTATCACTTCTTCCATTTGTGATTGCCCTCTGCTCCACGGGGAGGGCCACCAAAGACAGGGATTCCAACGACAGACAAAGTCCACACTCGTGTGGTGTATGATTGGATTAGCTGTAAAATACTAAGCTAAATCAGACCTATTGTTGATTACACTTGAGTGTAATATATATATTTGAAGAAATCTCTGTATTAGTTCTCTGTAGTTCATGAGGTTGCAGGATTAATGTGTATTGCGTGGGAATAATTTGGATGGCGTTGAAAGATTCATCACGGCAATTTGACATGTTTTATTATTTCTTCATACATTAATGTTGGCCAATAAAATCTAGTATATTTCACTGCCAGTATATAATCACAATATATTGCTAATAACTCTGTTTTTAAAATTCTCCCATTATATTACACCGTAAATCAGACCTTATTTTCTAGAAGAAAACAATCATATACACAATTTCTTGGATAAGCCTCTTGTATAAAATCTACATGAGAGCAGTGCATGAGATAAACTCCAAAATCATACGCACACATATGTTTTAGTTTTACACAAGAGAGAGTACACGTGCGTCAACGTGGGAATGATGAAAAAATCAGCTATCCACGTTTCTAGAGTATTTTCTAAATGTTTTGAGTTAAGAAATGATGAAAATATTCTGATTTTTTAATGACTCTTCAATCACCAAAAACTAGGCCATGAGATGACGCGTTACCTGCATTATTATTTTTTAAATAAAAGATAAACAATGTATTGTTTATTAATTTTATTTTTTAATATTGAACCATGTTTCTTGACCCATGAAAGCCCGCGCAGACATCTAACTTGTTTTTTTTTCTTTTTTGTTTCCCCTGCATTTTACACATTAATTCATTGACAAAATAATTTGAAATTTCTTTGTTAGGTAACTTTGAAATTTGAATCCATGAAATTAAAGCCCTATCTTAGTGAGCGCTCTTTTTGGATAATGTTATTGATTTTTTTTTATTTTTTTTGTTCACTGTATTTTTTATTTTATTTTATTAAATATTTTTTGATATTTTATTTTATTTTCATGGCATTATTTTTTTAACAGTGATGTATTTTTTTCCGCAGCCCTCCACAATGGTTTTGGATCACAATAAAAAAAAATCTTGATATAAAAATATGTTGTTAATGGCACCATCTTTTTTTTTACAAAAAAAAAAAATATCCTACTTGTAGTGGAATGCGAGTCAAGTAGTTAATAGAAAATTTATTTAATTCAGTGGAGTCCATGATCTAGGTCACAGGATAATCATAACCAATCTAGTATAGCATCGTCTTAATATTTTTTTAAAAAAATTATTATCTTAAAGTTTTTTTAAAAGTTAAGTTATATTTTTATCAGTCATCTAGTTTATTTTTAGATATGTGAAATCAACCAATTCATATCGAGTGAACTTACATCAAATTAAATTGAAAAATTGAACTAGATAAAAAACTAAATTAAAAAGTTTTAAAATTAATCCGTTTAACTGGGTTTATCAATAATATTAAAAAAAAATCCGTGCTTTCAACATTATTTTTTACATTTAAAAAAAATTAATCCATCTTGCGACCAAGCGTTTCATTCTAGAATTTGTTTGCATCTAAGGGAGAACAAAGTCTGAACTCTGAACGGCATTGATTATTCATCCAATTAAGAGAGATGTTTTGCTTTTTCCGCAATTTATTCTTTCAACTCATCTAAAGAAGAGAAGAGGATAACTAGTAGTGAGTACAAATTAAGGCTCAATTTCTTCAGAAAACTAATATTATTGTAAAGATACTTCGCATGTCTCATGCCCATCTGGAATCATCGCTTCAGTTGTCTAATTTATAGCTGGATTGAAGCAGGTGACCGGGGAAGAACCTCTTTACCACAGATGCACTCGCCGTCAACGCACTTGTAGGGGAACCCCTGACACACCGAGCTGCAGTCAATCATCCGAGGACAGCGAGCTGGTGCCCTTGCATCTGCTCCTGGCATCTTCAACAACGTACCTGCTCATTTTATTATGTATATGCAATCAGTGCTTGCCATGTGAAAAACAACAAGAAGAATGAAGTAATAATACTCGAGCATGTGAAACAAGTGGCTAACCAGTTGTGATGAGAAAGAAGATGAGCGAGATACTCCATTTCATCGAGGTATTCTCCATTGTTCGTGCAGAGGAATTGCATCATGGTGGAACTAATTTATAGCAGAGTGAACAACCTCCTTCGCGTATTTCTGTAGATAAATTTCCTTGTTTGGGCTGAAACGGTGGCCTCAATTAGGTATACCATGTAAGGTAATGCTAATTTTCCCGTTTCTGGATTAGCAGGTAGGCCAGGACCTTCCAATTCAAAACAAAACCTTCCTTCTATGCGCTGCTGGATGAGATATTAAATCTATAAATGGATTGTTGGATATTCATGTAAATTTCGGATTTCATCAGATTTGTTGCCTTGGCTGTGAAATCACATTGATGTTCGTAGGACCTGCCTAATTAAGGTTTAGCTTTGTTAGATAATACACACACTCTCTCTAAACTTGTATGTTTAGATTGATTGATTCTTTGATAAATTCTTTGGATGATTCCCACATTAAAAAGATGAATATTACAATCCTCGTTTTTTTTTTTTTTTTGACATTCCAGTTGGGATATATATTTACATAAATCTGAATTTAAAAAGGTATAGAAAAATAAAAAATAAAATAAAAAGCTTTTCGTTATAATCTACTCAATAAATTTCATTAAAATAACTCTTATAAAACTCTCTGTAATAAGATTACATTTTATATCATTAGTCAACCAAAATTTTCAAATCAAAAAATAAATAAATTGCCATTTTATATATACATAAAGAACCGACAAGGCATTTTGTACCGCATAACATTTCTTCCACTCATCGTAGATAAAATTATACACCACAATATTCATCTCTGAAATCTCAATAAAACACCAAACCAATCACCTTCATACCCCAGCGGCGTAAAGTGGGTGGTGGTTCACCTTCACAACGGCTGAAAGGGTATCAAAATTGATAGTGAAAAGATCCCATTCTTTGAGGGTGATTCGATTTGGTGGTGGTGGAATGGTTTAGATGGAGCTTGATGAAATTGTTCGTTTTTTTCCAATTGCTTCTTGACCCTTATTAATATTCTTTAAGCGAGGTTACTCATTTGTCTGATAGATTGAGATATCATTGTCTATCTTCTCTAGATTTATACGTGATACACTTCTCTTAAAGAGACTGTTTTCTCGATAACAGTATCAGCGATCTCGAGGAATGGTCATTGTCTCTTGAAAAACCTTATTTCAATTATTAATAAATTGATCAACACATTCTAAGCATCCAGGAACCGCGTAAACATTTCCCCAAGGAACAGTTATGGGAACAACTTCACGCAGTCCTTGTCATGTTTACAATCTGAAGCTAAGATGTCTGCATTAATTCTCTCCACCTTAGAGTCGCAACGGCAGTTGTTGTTAACACAATGGGCAGTGCCGACTGCACACTCAATAGCTTTGCAGTCTGAGTCACTTTTACACGGCAAAAATACGGATCCATCAGCTCTTGATACCACTGAAAATGACATGACTGCAAATATATGTACTGTTGCATTAGCCGCAATCATAATATGTAACAAACAGTATTTGATCTTGATGATGTCTAAAGAATCTCACTTGATGAAGAAAGCCTTCTCCATTTTTTAATTTTTCCCTTGTTGGAAACCAGATGATTACAAAGACTAACGAGAAAAAATATAGTTTTATGGATAAAGAAATTTGTGGAGCTTATAATAAGCTTTAATACTGGGAATATTTTGGTATATCACTTGCAAGTCAAGCAGATAGCAAAAGGAAAAATGGCGAGTTCAAAACCACCAAGGAGCACAGGTACGTACATTTATACAGCATGCAGATTAATCTAATAAAATGTGGCATAGGCATCATATGTATCCTTCAAATACCTAGTTTTCACCACCCCAATAATATTACATCCGTCCTGGAGAAACTATATAATTCACCGAACATTCTAACTCGGAGCTAAGTTCCATCATCCCGAGCAATCTTGAAGTATCCATGTATATTTTTTTATTATTATTATAATGAAGATGTTAAAAAACCATCTTAATACAGAGACTTAATATAAATTATTAGGTGAGGCTATAAAAATTATTTGATATATTAACTCACAATTATAAAAATGTAAAATAATATGTAAGATTGAGAATGATTTGATATTAGAGAGTTTATCGAGTAATTACAAAAATATAAAATAATATAAAAGATCGAGAATAGTCAGCAGCTACGAGACTTCAGTTTTTTTAATAGAATTTGAATTCAATTATCTTATCCATTGTGGTATTGGAGTCTAAAAAAACCCGAGGACTCAGCAAAGATCTTGAAGTATCCCTTGATCATATCTTATAATTATAAGAAATTAAGAATATAAAACACTATAAAAGATTAAAGATGCTTCATCTTGTTTTAAAATAAAATTATTCCCTCACTTTTCCCAATGAGTTATTGTCATAAAATGTACCTTTTCTGACGAAAAAACAAATAGTGTTTAAAACAAATACTTGTCAAGACAAGGCATTTTTGTGACCAAGGTTACGTCTTAAAAACATATTATAGTGACGAAAGCGAGTGGTAGAACGAAGCTTTCATGACAAAAATTCATCGGAAAAGCTTACGATGATATTTCGCCGGGAAATATATAAGCGGAGGCTGGCATCGGAGATGGCCTTGCTGTTTCAAAACAAATTGTTGTATGATAAAGTAGTCATCTTTCCCAACAAGAACTTTAATTTCATCGGGAAACCTTTTATGGCAGCTACAGAGCTAGATTAGGAACTTTTCCTGACATATTTTCATCAGAAAAAGTTCTCTGCGAAAAGCAGTATTTTTCCCGAAGAAAAATCCCATCAACAACCACCGTCAACTGTAGTCGATAAAGAATCATGCATTTGTAATATAAAAGAAAAAGACTAATCGTTCTCAAGAAATAAAAGAAGAAGAAGTTACCAGCTGCGAAAACGAGCACGACTAAGAAGGCCAACTTAATGGAAGACTTGCCCATATCTTCTGGTTTGGTTAATTCTTAGAGAGATATATGTGTTTGATAATATGAGTGTGTTCACCTTGTTTAATTTTGATGGGAGTCTGTGAAACCTTTTCAGGCTTATTATATAGATGAACTCGCCCATAGTTGAAGCCAGGTTTTAACGCGAGGTCAACCAAACCCTGCTCAGTTTATGGAAATATAATCGAAGGGTTATCCATTTTGCGTTTCATATTTATTTGAACTTGCAAAAATGGGATTAAAGTAATTCCACCAGAGAGGATTAGAATACCAAGAACGTTATACAGCATGCATGTACTGCCCTGATCGTAAATCATTTCATTAAAATATTGGCAAATTAAGAGCGATGGAATTAGAAATGAATCCAATCTATTTTGGTTATTGGTCCAAACCTATAAAATGGATATGCATTGAAATATCGCCAAATCTATTTTGACAATAATTGGCGAGGGTCGAAATCAATGATGGGACTTGACTCACAACCAAACTCTATCCTCTCAAGTTTCCTGAAAGGAAATGAAGATAAAGAACCCAAAAGCCAAGATGGATGGGTGAAGAAAATGGGGTGAAAAAACAAACAGAAATATGGACAGTAGCTACAGTCTAGACCGCTTTCCACTTGGGAACTCAATGAATAATTATTTGTTGGAACCAAGAAAATATGAGTAATTAACAAAGAGATTCGAGAGAGAGTTTTGAAAGAGATGAAGGGTGATTGAGGGAGGTGGAGATATGTTTGTCTTTGCGGCTTTTTTTTTGTATTTTTAGATCTGTTATAAAAAATAAAAAATAAAAATCATTTAATAACAAAGAAATAAAAAACAAGCACACGATCACGTCTTTTGATTGTCGGATTCAAAATAATTTGCCTCCATGTGCTTTTATTTAGGTAATGGACAGCCAAGCCAATGGTGGGAATAGGACATTTTGGTCATCTAAGACGCGAAAGGCTGTGTCGATAGAGAGTTTGGATGCGTGTCAACATCACCTCGCAGATCTCTATTGGATATTTAGGTATCATAAAATACAAATTAAGATGATTATCTTATCCATCCAGTGTCAGGATGTGCTTGGAAATTGCGAAGTTCTTGCTGATGGTCATGGCTCACAAATGACAATGGATGGATGAGGTAACCCCTCATGTTGTGTTGAGCTACTCCTTGTCTGTGGTTCTGGGCACCATTGAAGAAACTAGGCTTGATGTAAATTTGTTGAAACAAGACTCCTTGTCTGCTGAGGCAAGTAGCACAGCAGTATTTTTTATAATTAAATATATTAAATTTTTTAATTATTTTTAAAAACAATACATCTACAAGTACGTCTCAACACTCACTCCCTATACACTTTGATGGTACAATTTTACATCCAAAAATTGCATAATATTCGTAAGAACGAGAGATTTTTGCAATGTCAGAATGTGTTAGGGTTGTTCTCAAGACTGTAGTTCCATGAGGAGATATCTTGGAAGCCTATTCACAAGCCTGAGTGACAGATGCAATTTTGCTAATTTTCAGCATTTACGTATCATTAAGGGAATTCCCAGTTAGAAAAAAATGATTTTAGAATCTAGATCACGTAACAAATGATATCCAGACAATGCTTCTTCCCTTAATTTTGTTGTCCTTTTTGTCTGATGGTGAATAAATGGTCAATTAACAGAGTGAAGCAAAATGCAGGAGATTGATGGTAAACAGCAAAGTGGAAAAGCAAAAGGTTTAAATGGTCCCAAATAAAAACACAGAATGATTCTGCAATCTATCAAATTAAACATAGTTGCTAGGAAATGCCAAATCCTCAAGTCAGAAAGAAACTGTCAATCGGTTTACATTGTATAAGAAGAATAAGGAAATAACTGTGTAGGCATACAGACACCCACAGAAGAGCAGATCCAATCTCTCCAAATATCAGAACTCACTATTCTGTTTTTATTACATATCAAAATCAACCATGAACATGTGTCCTATTCTGTTGTCCACTTTCGCAAACAAAGAGCCTGGTAAATTATTGGATCTTCAAGCATAACGACTCATCATTGAACAAATCACACATTGACATGGAATTGTTGGAGCAAGGAGTGAGTATTTAGTCATGAAGGCAGAATGTATTCTTCAAAGTTCATGCTCAACCGATCATGTGAAAAAGACCAGTCAAGATGCAATGAATCACAAAGAAATTGTTATTGCACCATGCTCGTACAGCCTGGAACATATATGCATCCCAGGCTATGAATTTTGGTGCCTGCATTTATTGATATCCTTCATTGGCAAGTAAAAGATGAGATTGGAAAAACATTCTCAATAGATCTTCCTCCCATAAGGTACAATTAGAAAAAATGGTTTTCCATACATTCAAAAAAGCCGTGATGATGAATACAAAGAACAAAAATAAAACCACATGACAACAAAAGCACATTAAACACCACAAAAACAAAGCGAATTATAGAAACATACATTGGCAATCCTAGTAACGAAAGTACAACATGAACAATTGGATCCTAGACCAAATCACGCAGATGTGGAAAAAACAATCTGGACTCTAGAGTAATCATATCCTCATAACACCAAAATAAAATGGAGCATTTCTTTGGGGAATGGGAGTTATTAAACAGAACGAATTACAATCAAAATAAAATGGAGTATTTTTTAGATAAATAAAAATAAAACTCCGCTGCTCAACTGATTGCATACAAAACCTTGGAATTAGGCAAAAAGGAACATTCAAAAGCCTTAAGCAACAAGTTCATTTCACCAAACAGTATACACATCACTACAGTGCAGTAAAGCGATCAGAGAACTTTGAAGACCAGTGATATAGAATTCCACATCAGATTCAGCCATGTTAATCTCATCATTTTGCTTTTGCACACCAACCCTTCAAAAATCCAAAAACCAAAAACAAAAACAACAAAGAAAGATAGAAAAAAGAAAATCGAAAGAACATCAGAATGGTAAAAACTAGATGTACAAAACCCATCTGCTAAATTCTTTAAGACCCAAAAAACACAGGCAAAAAATAAAATAAAAACGGGCCAACCCCCCCAAAAAATAAGAGCACAAGAAAAAGACAAAACCATCAGAAAAACGAAGCAGCGAGCAAAGCGATCAGAGAACTTCGAAGACCATTAACAAAATGTGATTCCACATAAATAAATTCGGATCAAAAGAGCTCATCATTTTTGCTTTGCCTGCTAAAAATATCATATGTTTTTGGACAAAACAGACTCCAATGCCAGATTTATAAAAGCTCAAATAAAACTGCACAAGGAGAGTTTTATTTTAGCCCAAAGTTTGGATTTTGCACCTCTAATACCCATTTTCTCGTTAATTCCTTGAAAGTCTAAGACTTGAACAAACAAGGGGCTATCTGGTGCATCTCTGAACCTGAAAATAGATAAATCATGGCCTCCTTCGGAGTGGTTTTCTTTTTTTCCGTTCTTTCTTTTGGGTGGTGGCTGCAAATTGCAATGATGGATTTTGAGAGAGTTTTATAGTGTTAAATTGGGGAAGTAGGGCTTCGGTGGATGGTTAATACTACATTCCGTCCCTACACGATTGACATATTTTAAATATGGCCTCTCTAATCTTTTTCTTCTTTAGATGGTTCTGCTACTCCATGTTGAGATCTCTCCAACCGATTTCCATCCAATTTCATGCTAGTTCTTCTCTCCAACCGATTTCCATCCAATTTCATGCTAGTTCTTAACACATGGCCTAGTATGAGCTAAACAAGCATCCATGTTTTTCTTTTACATGTTAAGAATTAATACTAAACTGCATGGAAAGACATTAAAAATGTTTCTAGAGCTGAAGGATAAAGTAAATAACATAACGAAGGGTTACAATAGGAGAACACCAAGCTTTCAGGGACCAAATACATAATTAATCCATTGCCAAAGAGGATAATATGTGTTTGGAAGTGCGGTTGTTTTTTAACTTTCCACTCCGAAAAGTATATCAATAATATTTTTTACACTGCCTCAATTGCACGACGTCGTTTTCCATCTTGGAGGGACTGTATGATTGCCGTCTCGCCATGTAAATGGATTTTTCAGGCTTTATTTGTTTGTTTAATGCCCTTCCTGCAGGTTTCGTATATCACAAACACAAACACCTTTTTTTTATATATATTTTAAAGATATTTTAAAAAAAAATTAAAATTTTTTTATTTTTTTTACTTTAAATTAATTTTTATTTTTAAATATTTCAAATCATTTTGATATAATAATATCAAAAATAATTTTTAAAAAATAAAATAATATTTTTTAATAAAAAATAATTTAAAAAACAACACCATACTCGTAACTACATTCTCATACATCCCAAAAAAAAAAAACGTTATAGACCAGCGACGGACAAAAATCGAGGAAAAACAAATCTAATTTTATGTGCATAGCATTCAACACAATCAAATCCACTCGGAGAAAAGCCATTCCAATCAATCCTGCTA
>Ga0307514_10006272_pt1 | contig 10408 bp, 4 predicted proteins | sample 16_EM_MG_FD_203088 | JGI IMG/M metagenome (GOLD analysis project Ga0307514, IMG submission 203088) | Populus trichocarpa ectomycorrhiza microbial communities from riparian zone in the Pacific Northwest, United States - 16_EM | ecosystem: Host-associated > Plants > Roots > Unclassified | place... | reverse complement strand
AAAAATTAATTATAATTTTTGTTTAAAATACTTCAAGGATAATTTAAATATGTATTTTATATAAAAAAATTAATTAGGCATAACATTCAGGCTCAAGTATCACTTAGGACTGGCATGACATCAAGATCCAAGACACTTAAGTATGCCGTGACCGCTAGACTGAAGTTTTTTTGGCCTATTATGACCGCCAAATCCAAGTTTATTGGGTCTAGTATTATAGCGAAATCCCTATCATTTAGTCTAATATGACTATTAGATCCAAAAAAAAAAAAAACATTCTCTTATATTTTTTTATAGTTTTTAAAAAATTATTAACATACTGCGGAGCATAGTACAGTATACTAAAATATCTTCACCAAAATAAATATCAAGGCCTTATCGGAAGCGTATTCGTGCTTAATGTTTGGACCAAAAAAGGTTGGGATTTCTGGGAAAGGTAGAGTGTAATGCAAATGCACTGCACGCTGTGTGAAAGCTACCGAAACCATGTTAGGAGTTTGATAGCCATGTACTAATCCGTTATGAGTCCAAAATCCCATTACAACGTCCATCCAAACATGTTTGGTTAACGTTTTCGAAATCGTATTTTTTTTAATTTAAAATTATTTTTGTGTTTTTTTTTTATCATATTAGAATATTTATTTATTGAGGAAAAGAAGGCTATGACCCCGCAAAACACGCTACGAACATCAAGTCTTTCTTAGGTGCAAGTGCAACAACTTCTGTCCTAAGTGCTTAATAATTATTTCTTTTCCTCAACAGAGGTGAAGGGTCTTTGACACCACTTAAGTTATGGCAAGAAAGAGTAAAACGTTAAACAGAGGCTCAAAAAGGATAGCTCGGTCCCGATGTGGAAAGACAAAGAATGTTGACAAAACAAGCGGTCCATTCTCTCACTCCAACAAAATTAATTAACTGTTTATGGCATTTGCCAACATATTGCGTTTGAAGAAATCAATGATAGATCATGAACTTGTCCATTAGCTCATAGAAGAGTCCAGATTGAATTTGGTTGATCATAATGACGATAGTGCCACTGATAATGACATGAAAGAACTAAACCTTGATTCCGTCACAGAAGTGATTAGACTATAACCTAAATTAAAAGGATAGAGCAACGAGCTGGAAGCTTTGTATACATGAAATCATCTGGGATATACTGCGAGAAGTTTTGGGAGTCCAGAAGATTCTTAAACAATTCGGCATTGGAGACAGATTGGTAGGCCTACCAGCATAGAAATTGCGGGGAGAGAGAGGGGTAGGTGTCCTTGGGGGCCACAAGAGAAAAACAGCTATAAATCAAGCAAGAGAATCGAAAAAAATTAGATATAGATACAAAATTGGCTGCATTTTTTTCTAAAGTATCTTTCGTTTATGAGCATTTATTAATCATGCTATTGCGTTAATTAACAAAATTAGAAGAAAAATAACTTGCTTATAATATTTTTTAGGGAAAAAGCGGAGGAGGGTGGGGCTGAGGGGAGGGTAGGGGAGAGAAAAAGAAGGAAGAGGAGACAAAGGTGAGAGACGAGGATGTAGAAGCAAGCAATGGTTGTTGCATCGGTGGAGAAAAGGGAAAAGGAAAGGAGATAGGTGGAGGGAGAAATGAAAGGGAAGGAGAAAGGAGAAAAAGGGAAACTTTTTGGCGATTCAATGTTTTGCACGAAATTGAAAATTTTGAATGAATAAAAGGAAGGTATTTTAAGGTAAACTAGAGTTAGCAACAGTTCAGTAACGGTAACCTTAACGCAAGTTATTAACGAATTTAAAAAAAGAAAAGAAAAGGACTATTTATATAGCTTCTTGAAACCATAATTTACTCATAAAAAAAAAAAAATTGCACCAGTCTATACAGCGAAAATAGTAAAAATACGATAAGGCATCTACGTACACATATCACATGCACGGATTAATTTTCTTTTTACACAGAAGCCTGAAAATTCATCATATTTCAAAAGGGTTCAGTCAGTCAGAACAGTACAAGGTTTCTCGTAAAAGAAATGGATGAATCGGTGCAAGCTCGCTCACCCAAAATTAAACTCAGTTTATCCGGAAGAAGTCCTGGAATATTTTTCTCTGTACACCAATGGACACCTTATTAGTAACAGAAAAAGGCCAACTACAACTGGTGGCCATCCAAGTGTCTTCATCAGTATTTTTCCATGGCCAAGACACCAAACCTGCCGTTCCCTTCATGGACCACTACTACAAGATCAAAGTTCGAATTATTCTTCCCTAATGATTCGAATTATTCTTCCCTAATGACCATGGAAAAACACTGGGATGAAAAGAAGCCAGCAACCTGCAAGAGGAAAGGTAAAAAAACGAGCCCTCCTCTTTTAAATCAAAACATAAGACACAGCAAGTCTGAGAAAAATTTTATGCACTGGGCAAATCAGACACTAAATACTGCCACGCCTTCTTGCAAGCAGGTCTAACTGTGTTTTTGCAGTCAGCAGCAAAGAAGCACAATAACGGTAGGAAAAAAGGCCTGTTGAAAGATCATCTCTAGTAAGCAAGTCCCGTGAGAGCGTCTACCTGTTTGAAGCACAGCTTGGACCATGGTACAGGATGGAGAATTTGGTGGGGCTTAGCACCGTATACCAAAGTATAAATTCCAGGAGAGTTGTACAATGACAAAGGATGCTAGGTCATGGTCATTGATTATAGTTCTACTTTAACCCCTAATTGAATTATCTTATAAAGTTCTCGCATGAAAAAGAATGCTAGGTAGAATATTGGATTTTAACTAGAACATTTTTCTTCTTGTATGATTGCATTGCACCAGAGATTAGTGCATATTTCAATTTTGAAAGCAAATAAGACAACATTGCATTAGACAGATTTCAATCCAACTTGGAAAGAGAGAATACAAGATGCACCCTTCATTAATAACCAACAAAAGCCTAGGACAATTTTAACACAAAAGGACTGAAACAGCAAGAAAGAAGAAAGAAAGAATTGCCACTTGGCAAGGGTGAGAATTCTGCTATCTTACAGCTTCACAAGCAAAACTTGAGAGAAATTAATGACTCAGGATGCAGATATACCATCCCTCTTCAGCAATTCCTACAAAAGCAGATATCAAAAGATTAGTGCATAGCAACTGATGCAATTTCTTCAACCTATTCATCTTTACATCACAACATATACCAGTTTGGTAGCAGCAACTGACAGATGTTGTCTTTCTTTTTTCTCACGTCGACAATCTCCACACCAGCTGGAAAAATCGTTTTGATGTTTCTTCAGCTCTCGAAAAACTGAACTGAAAAGTATTAAAAACAGCAAAGAAAAAAATTAAGGACAGACAATTCAGCAAACAGCTTGAACTTCCATGCTACCAAAGCACCAAACCACTAAGAGCAAAATAAGATAAAGTTTGCAGCTCTCATGCAAGAAAGCATTACAACTGTAAGCAAAAATTAACTTCCTCTATATTTCTGCTCATCTAAACCATGAAGCGCATTGTCTCATCCTCTAAGCCCCAACATGCGGCATTTAGAGTGTTTGTTTTATAGTTATTTCACAAGGTAGAATTAGAAAATTAGCTAGTATTATACCTCTGATTTCAAGGTTTGCATTTCAATCCCGGTCAATGCAGTAACTGTATTGGGAAGGAATCATGAATGGATGTTAAAAGGAAGCCTGAGAATTAAATTCTCTGAGATTCCATACTAGTTCAAAACTATGTCACCACTGAGACAAAGAAGTTGTACCTAAAGTGGAGCCCTTTTATGCAAAAGAGGGGATGCTAAGTGCAGAACAAAGGAGAGGAAAAAGATACCTTCTGCACCATATAACCAAGTTGACCCGGTGCCCAGAAATAGTCGCTCTTGCACCATGCCGATGGCGACCACGATGAAGAACTGCCCATCCCGGAATGTGGGCATAATCAAAAACCTCCTATTCAGAATAAGGTGAATAAAAAACCCCAAATCACACAAAGCTCTAGTTACCTAAAATTTTTCAACAATCTAAAATTTCCTGTCATAAGGGAACAAAAATACCCATTAGAAAAGAAGAAGGCTCTAATTAGTTAAAAATTCCTTTTTACCCTTCTCTGGGCTCTAGATTAATAAATAAAGTCTCATCCTACTGAGCATCTTGAACAATTCCAGAAAACAAGGAGCACACAACCATTAGCTTAAATAATTGACAGATACTGTTCACATGTAACTTAGAGCTAGATTATAAATAATTGTTGAAATCATAGTTGCTTATTGGATTTGAAGTTTGACCCTATTTCTTTTAAAGAAAAAGGGCACCGTTGACCAGGTAAGCATGCCCTTTTAATTTTCCAAGTTCATATTATTTCCAATTGAGCAATAATAAGTGATAATTTTAAGAAAACTTTGTAAGGAAACTGAAAACTTGAATGAAATATCACTACATGTCAGGCCAGCATAATATAGACAAAAGAAAAGGCACTGCCTCAAGTTAATCTGCAGCACTCTGATCCTGAAAATTAAGATACCTCTGATTGGGTTTCTGTATTCACATGTTTATCGCATCGAACACCACGAAAGAACAAATCTCCACCATAAAATTGCTCACCCAAGCAAACATTCAAGGTAACTTCAGAATCATCAACATGGAAACCTGCAAAGAAGGGTTTGAGGTAATCAAATAAAAGCAAAGGGGAAAAAAGGGGAGGAGGAGGGGGCAAATTACTCTTTTGATACTAGTGATTGAAAGCTTCTCAAAAGAAAAATAGTGATAGAGAGGAAAAGGCAAAACATTAACTAGCAGCTGAGAAACTGAAACCATTTTCAGGAAATAAATGACATCAACAATGATTCAAACAACCAAGTGTCAGCATTGATGTGAGATGTAGGTCCTATCCAACTAACAAGTTCTGAGAATGTGGAAAACAATTCATGCAGTGCTTTTGGAACAGAAGAATCAAAACAGTGATGAGAAAAGGTCCAGGTCTTTGTAACTTCTTTTAGTTCCATTCACTACTGAATGATAAGAGATAGATGTAACAGGCCGGACAAATTATTATTATTCATAGAGACAGATGGCATTATCAAAAGGAAGTTTTAAAGTAAGCACCTACCAAGCTCGATATCCCTATTCACTCCGTATTCAACAACAAAACCATGGTGAGAATCCAGAGTTAATCCACCCACCTCAGGAAAGAAAACTACATAGAAATAAGAGCACCAAAATAAGCTTTTGCTATATTTATAAATGCTAGTTGTGAGTTCTAATTTATAAGCACAGAGCCTTATTGAATAGAGATACATCACCTCTAGACATGGGACATATATAGCCATCCATCAACTTGTTAAGCATGGTTTCCAGTCCAAAGTCATCAAGAACAACACCATATTTGTTCATAGTGTTCGGACAAATTATATGGAACCTTTGATCATGCACCCATCTTTCCATGCTTTCTACCTAAGCAATCAAAACGTTGCAAGAAAATGCACAGACTTAGATACAAGAAAAAAACATGCTATTTACACACAAAAAAATGACAAGAAGAATAAGATAAAACCTCAGCCATCAACATTTCACAGAACTTTGGCTGAAACATTTCAAATGTATAAACTCCTGGTGTAGGTTCCACCATTATGCTTCTGAAACTCTCTTCTGAGTTCTCACTGATTGCTTTGAGAAATGAAGGAACAAAGAAATTTGCAGCATTCATAGTATACAGCTCCTTATGTCTAGGCTGTGACAAGAATTTCAAATGGTTATAAACTGAAAGTAAAAAAAGGGCTGAAAACTAATGTCAGAACATGAAAATCGAAACGGTTCCATGGAGATTAAGATCTCATCTAATTTTGGTAAATAATTTGCACTTGTCATTCAGTTTATAACCATCAGTCATTCAGCTGTGAGAAAATGGATGTAATGTCAGCTATTATGAAAGCATTTTCCATTTTTTAAAGAGAAGGGTAAGTGTCTGCATAAACATTGACATTATAGGCAGTGGGAGAAACTTTTGCACTCAGATAGTGTTCCTGTTAATGAACACAGGTTTATACTAAAAAAGTAATGCTAGGAATGACAAAAATCAGTCTGATGTCGAAAAGACCATAGACAAAAATAAAACCTGGTAAATAAGGATACATTAAATATGAGCATAAGACTTCTGAATTGAAAGAAAAAGGAAAAAAAAACAGATGAGAGAAAATTGTATTGATAACTAAATAGAATTACAAAAGCAGAGTAAGCCATCCTCCCAAATACAAAAGGAAAAGAAATATCATAAAAGAGCAGCCCAATTCTGCTTATCAGCTAAGGGAACTCCCCTAAAAGCACCTGAAGCATAAGACTAAAGAAAAAGGAAAACTATCCTATCCCATGTGCAACAATTGTCTCAAAGTTTACTTCACAATAAAAATTTCATAAATGAAATGTACCTCATAGTTTGATAGAATCTGCTGTCTGTACTTTCGATGCTTTTGAACCTGCCAGTTTGCATAAGAAATCAGTGATAACAGTATGACCATTTAGAAAAGAAAAGGAACAGTCATGATAAGACAAATAACTAGAACTAGATAGCTGCATCAAAATTTCTGGCAATGCATTGTTTCTCACTGTACTGTTAGCAGTTCAGGATGTTGTGAACCTACATGGATACAATCATGTTAAGTAATAATTAAAGATTGATGAGAGAAGATTATCATCTCAACCTTTATTTTACAAAATGTTTAAGTATTAGTATGCCCCCGAAAGATCGTTTCTCATCAAAAGAAAAATAAAAATCTCAAAGCTCAACTTCAACCACATCATGATGACTGTAAAATAGACAGACAAACAAGGTGACATCAAGAAAAATCTAGCAGCTTAGGTAGTGTTTGGCATTGTGGTAATGATTGTTTTTCAAAGTGTTTTTCGCTTGAAAATGCATCAATACAATGTTTTTTTGTTTTCTAAAAATTAAAAATTCATTTTTAACATCAGCATCAAAACTATCATAAAAAAAAACACTAAAAAAATTAATTTTAAGAGAAAAAATCAATTTTTTTGAAAAGCAAACAAACAGGGTCTTAATCCAATTCCAACTCATACTTGTAATAATCAACTCCACGCATGAAGAAACGGATTATCTCCCAAATTACACAAATAATTTTCTGAAATTCAATTTTCAACATACTGGAAATAAAGAACACGCATTTCCATAGACTATTGGAGAGAGACATGCCATTGAGAAACCGAAAAGAGCTACAAATATAGCAACATTTGTTTATGTTTCCCTAAATCACTTGTAGATAACGAATGAAATCTAAGTATACTTGTGTCGATAAATCCAATTTGTATAAATAATAAAAAAGTGAAGGAGGAGGCATACGCGAGTGTGTTCACCCTGAGGAGAGTAGCGAGTCAGAATGTCACTCAGGAAGTGGACTTTACGATCACGCGGCAAATTGAGCATGTTAGGAGGCAAGTACCGCTCTAGAGAGCTAAAGAGGAGAGGACTGTAATCCAATTGCATGTCCTCGTAGCTCTCCGGGTTGTGCTCCTTGTTCTCGAACGGTATCAGCCTTTGCGTTGACGGCAATTCGACGCCGTTCCCATTCTCTCTCGCTTTTTCAGTCGCGTCATCCGTAGACATTTTTCAAACAATACATATATGCATATGAATCCGTTGAGAGGGAGGAATTAGGGTTTGTGGATGTTGAAGGGGGTGGTTTGTGCTGCAGGTTGCGGTTTGTATTTTTTTGTTGGTTGTTGTTGTGGTCGTCGTCGTCCTTCTCTACCTCCTCCTCCTGGATGACGTGGACTATGGTTGGGGAATCAGTTCGGCCCGGGCCCAGCTTCCAGTTTGACCCGAAAACTTAAAAATGAAAGAATTTCGATTTGAGTGAGAAGTAACGAGCAAGTGTAGGTTTTGTTTGGGGTTTTGGATAGCGCTCCAGTAAAAACTGAGGTGCCCATTTGCGACATTCAGCGGCAAAAAATCACTTGGTAGTCCCTTCACTGTTACCGTTTAGTCAAATCAATACTTCTACGCATAATCTGATCATATTTGACCCTCTACCGTCAATGGTTAGTCATGTGATCTAACTTTGTGGGTTACTTGCTTGATAAATTTGACAATAATAGGTTATTTATAAATATATCAGTCTTTTAGGGTTCAACCAGACAGGTGGTCGGTGCTACTCTGCGAGCCGACCTATTTTTTTTCCAGCATAAAAATGATATCAAGACGATGTAAATATTATAGAAAAAAGGGGGAAAAATGAGATCATGGTTATTGACTTAAATGTGTTTAATAAGCTCTGCTAATTTAATAATATAATTAAAAAATAAGATATCGATAACAAATAAAGCGAAAAAAATCAATAAATACTTATGCTAATATTATAAAAATATATCTTTATAATATTTCTAAAATATCTTGGTGATCTTATTTATTAATAAAATAAAATTAATTGAAAACAAGTAATTGCATGGAAAGAAAAATGAAAAAAAAAATCTTAATTCCCAACAAATAAAATAACGATGATGAAATTAAAAATAATATAATTTTAAAAAAAATCACTTGAGTCTGTTCGAGCCATCACATAGGTGAGTTATTAAAAAAAATCATAGGAACCAGACATGATAATTTTTTATCATTTAGTTTGAGCAAAAATCAAACCAAATCTATAATCCAGTGATGGGACCGGGATAACCCCGTGAAAAACATACTTGATAAAATCATGAAACTCAATTCTTTTATCAGCTTGGTATTAAAGAAAAATTGCTGAAAAAATATTAAAAGAAAAATAAAAAAAAAGATTTGAATCAACTCCATTGAACCTGCTAAATTCATGATCCAAGACATAATATTGAGATAACTTTATAGAAATTTTTTTTACTGTTATTATTGTTTTATTTGTACTTTCATTTTTTTTTTACTATTATTATTTAGTTTTAGAGGCAATTTATTATTTTAATAAATACAAAAAAAAAATTATGTCATCACAGGTAAATTACCTCTTTGAGCTTAAGCAACGCGTGCGGCAACCAAAAGCAGGCCTCCATGATTTTTGCTATTACTCGCGGTGGGGTTTGCCTCCTTGAATTTGATTGATATTTTTTTTTATTTGATTTGTTTTATAGAATTAAATTTTATTTTTATTTTTTATTTTTTATCTTTTAATTTTAAATTTTTTTAATGTATCAAAATTGATCCTGTTTGTTATCACTATTTATTTTATTTGATATTATTTTTTATGATTTCAACCTCCTTTATTTTTTATTGCTATTTTTTCGTTTTGGTAAATTTTTTAAACTTTTTTTTAAAATTTCACCATTCAACTCATATTTAGAAGATTTGTCCAGTTCACTTGTTTTTTTTTTTTTTTTAAGTTTATGTTTTTTTTTAACTCCATCATTCAGCACTTGATCTAATTGGAGATCAAACTCTATTTTTTTTATAGAATTTTTCATGAATTTTTAAAATTACCTAGGTTATCTCATATCTTTTATTTGTTTCTCTTTGTTAAATGTAGTTTTTTTAAGAAATTTTTGTCTTAAATTAAATTATTTAGATACAAGAATGTTACTCTCAGTTCATGATATCTTTGTTGCTTGGATATAACTTTTTTTTGTTTTTTTAATTAGATGTTTTTTTTTGTTTTAATCTACAATCTTGAATATTAGGTCAACTAGAATTACGTTCTCTACTTTGTTTTGATTTGAATTTCATAAAGTTATTATGATCTCATGCCCCAGATCGCGGGTTTCATGAGTTAATTATGGTTGGCCAGAGTCAAGGTAATATGTCAGCATCTTAATATTTTTTTTTAAAATTATATCATCAAATATATTATCATATGAATATTTTAAAATTTATTTAATCTAATATGCATCATTTTTTTAATTTCCAATGTCTTTGTAATTTTTTTCAAGGTTATTAATATTTTTTAATCAAATATCATATATTTTTTTTTAATTTTAAAATAATATGACTCGTGACTTATCGCAGGCCAACAATCTAATACTAGCTATAAGATATCATCCAATTTGATTGGGTTGATTTTTTATCTAACTTGATTGAATTAAAAAAAAATCTAGTTAAAACCTAATAAATATTACTCAATTTGAGTGAAAACCGGGTGCACCTTACCCCGTATTGATTTAATATTTTTATTGTTTTTTAATATAATAATTATTATAAACCTTGCAAAACAAACTTAACCATCCAACCTCCATTTATAAATTTTCTATACAAATAAAAAAAAATCTTTGATTTTCTTTTTCAATAGAGAAAAATTAGTTTATAAGGGACTGCTGAGAAGAGTTTAGAGCATTTCGATGACTTGTTTTGTGCGAAGGGGGTTAATGCGCAGGTTGTATGGCGGAAATAGGATCGCAACATAATTGTAAATTGATTTGGCAACAATCTTCAGGTATCGTTTGCTTTAATTTAAAAGTATGATTGACTAAAATTGCATGTAAGCTT
>Ga0307514_10006270_pt1 | contig 10410 bp, 6 predicted proteins | sample 16_EM_MG_FD_203088 | JGI IMG/M metagenome (GOLD analysis project Ga0307514, IMG submission 203088) | Populus trichocarpa ectomycorrhiza microbial communities from riparian zone in the Pacific Northwest, United States - 16_EM | ecosystem: Host-associated > Plants > Roots > Unclassified | place... | reverse complement strand
TAGAAAATAATAATAACTAAGAAAAACATGTATTTTTTAAATCCTCCTATATCAAAGATATAAAGGTTGAAATCAGTAGTTGAAAGAGTTCATCTGACCATTGCTAGTTCATCACTATACTATTTTTGTATGTTAAAAGAAATACAAAAATGTATTCATAATTTTGATGAAGTTCTGCAGAGTCATGACTTGAGTATTAAATGGTGAAGTAAAAGTACTCTCCAAAGTCTACCATTTACTGCAAGAAGTTAAGCATTCAGGAACTAAATAAAGAACTTCTTGACAAATAAGTAATCAATATGTCATTAGCAATTGATATGTCTTATATGCTGATTTTGGCTGGATTTTAGAAGTATTCTTAACGATTTCATGAGATGAAGGTCACAATTTCGTTCCATCTATAAAGTTGAACATTCTTTGTCCATGAAAGAAGGATTTCATCTACATTTTGAAGTATAAGCAATTGTAAGTACTTACTTTTAAGGAAATAGAGTTATGTGCATTACAAAGAGGAATAAGGGTTACACTTAGATTTATGAGCGATTGCTAAGATTGATTTTGAATAATAATGATCCTGCTAGCTAAGGAAGAGGGGTCAATATAAATATTTGATTACCACAGTTGCAATTTTCGTTGAAGCTCTTGTATCAAGTTACAATTTAGATAAACAAAGATTGAGAAGCCGAAAACCAAAACCACTAAGGTGTTAGTTATGTTGTATATAAATTGTATTGTATATAAATATAAGATTACAAGAGTTCTTATTGAATATGTAAGAGTTCTCATACATATACAACTCTAGTATAGGTCCCCTATATAATACACATTGAATAAGCAATACATATGTATAATAAGTGAATAATAATACCCTACATTACTATTTTCCATAATAGTCAATAGATTTGCTTCTAGTTTTTTTAAGTCAAAACTAAGGACCGACATCTTAGAAAAATTATTATCTTGAATGCATTAGGTAATTGTGAGAAATGTGTTTTTAAGATAGTTTAAAAGGAAGATTTATTGTCAGGGGAAGCATAGCGCTGTTAGATTTATCAATTAAGATTGAAAAAAGAGGGTTTTCATTTCATTTTTAAGAACTTAAGGATAATTTGATACTATATAAAATTTCAAGGGAACAAATTTAGAGAAAGCGTGAACCTTAGGAGTGGAAAATTAAATTTACCAAAAAATTTAGCTCCTAAGGTTATATGAAATTCATAGAAGCAAAGTAGCAACTAGTACCATACATGTTTTAGAGCATAGATAAGTTATAGAGTTTAGGCAGGTAACCATGTTAGCCATCAATGCAATAGAAACTTCTAGACGAGATTGATTAAATTAAGTCAATTTGACTTACGGCATATGGTTAGTGGATTTGGTGGAAGAAAAATCCATCATATATATATGTGAGGCGTGTATTTTGATCATCATGTCTCTGTAATGAAACACACATATGAAAAATCTTCAATTTTGTTGTCTCAACTATTATTTAGGCCTATCTTTGTCGTCCAATACAAAGGCACATGATATACTCTTATCTTTACTCACATAGCTAGTACATACCACATAAATTCGTGACTCTTCATCTCATAAATCATGCAACACCTGCATGTGGCTCAGTTATTAAAATGCTATGTTTTTTGTTTTTGAGAAACTATATATATATATATTAACGTTGTGATTTTCAATATGCTATCGATTTAACTTCAATAGAAAGTTTTCGGCTATCCCATAAAATTATCAATTTTTTCACATAATAATTATTACATAATCAATATATCCACACACCACTTATATATTGCACAAATATATATGAAACCATTATGCATAAGACAATTAGTTTTCACGACAAATATTGTTCGAGCTAACTACGTTGGTATTTTAAAGAAAATATGTTTGTATATAACAATTCAAGCAATCACCTTTATTACACTTAACTCTAATTATATTCATATGTGTTTGTATGTATAATAATGTTCTGGATAGATCCAACGTTGGTAAAATATGTTCTAATTTTATTTATTGGAAACATCTATGTTAAACCCTATTTCTACAAGATTCTATAAACCCTATTTCTTTTAGGGTTGGAATATCATGGTCATCGGATTTTGGGAAGTTCTTCAAATGAGACCTAGACGTTACTATTTTGGATTTGTTATATTTTCCTAGTTGATTTAGAATTCTTTTTTCTATATGGTTTAAAAATCTTTTTTTTTTAATTTTGTGTAGAACTTTTTACTAATGTATAAGCAGCCTAGAAAAGTTCTAATAAAGATTTTTTATTAGAATATCTGTGTACCAAAATATTTAGTAATAAAACTTCAAATTAGGGTTTATGGTGTTACCATATTCAGTACAATTTTATGTTGCTTATTGTTCTATTTATCTTGTGTTGTTTTCATCTATATCAGTTGGTATCAGAGCTTTATACGAGCTGGTTTCAAAGTTTAATGATCCTAAGTTATTGCTTGTTATGTGCTGCAATCCTAGGTAGAAGATATGTAGAGGTAGATTGTAAAATTAACTCATTGATTGGAAAAGAGGGACCGATAAGACCAAGGCGAGGAGGAGAGTGACCATGGGTCTTTGGCTAATACCTAAAATCCATTTTATAAGTAAGAGAAGACAAGGGACTCTTTTGATCATGAAGAATATAAAATTAAAGATTTTAGATTTTTTTTTATCAAAATTCTTGAATTTATAGGAACTTTATAAGCAGAGGAGTTTATAGACTAGTTGAACGAGGTCGGTAGGATGTTTTAGTACAAAAAGGTTCCTGAATAGATACAAGTGAAGCTGATCACAAAAAGGTTGAAGGGCTAAGCTTCTTCTTGGTGGGAATAGTTGAAGAGGTCTTGGAAGAGATAAAGCAAACAAAAGATTGATGATTGGGAAAAAATAAAGAAGAAGATAAAGGAACACTTCGTTCCATTCAAGTATACTCAAACTTTATACCAACAACTTCATATATTAAGACAAGGTGGGAGAACTGCTGATAAATAAAATAACAATTTCTAATAACTAGTGGCTTGGAATGATATGTAAAAAATGGAAAAGCATTTGGTTTTCTTGGTTTCTAAGCGGATTATAGTGGTTCATCCTAGACGTGTTGTGTTTGTAATCTTTATGAAAAATTTTAGAAGTCCATCAAAGAGCTTTGACCATGGAGAAACAACAAGTTTTTCGGGTAACTAACAGAGATGACTTTAGTTTTTTTTTAGAATGATAGGGAGATGCACACAATAAACAAAAATCATCCAGTCAATTTGAATCAGAAACTAAACAAACTATAAGTTAGAGTTCTGGATCTGGATTTGGTTTTAAATTTTAATGTTTCAGCTATGGTGAGCTAGCGCATCGAATTATTGAGTGTTATAAGCTTTAGAATAATCCATGTAAAAATCTAGTTATAGAAGAAACTAATAAAGGAACATGTGTTCTTGTTTATGATGATTTAGATGGTAGTGAGAAGGTTTTTTAAGGTGATGGTGGCACTATTTTAGCATTCAAAAAAACTTGATTGCTTTTGAGGGTGATTCTGATATGAATTAGTTGCATACAAGTCTTTTTTTGTTTAATATCAAGGATAAGACATGTATTTTGACCATTAACATTAGTAATTGTGAGAACATGGTATCATCCAAGGGAGTAGAGAAGTTGTAGCTTAAGATTGAAAAACACCCATGGCCCTACAAATTGAAGTGGTTAAATCAAGATAACAAGGTAATCGTGGATGAATATTGTCTTGTTTTGTTTTTTATACGCTATAGATATTTCAATAGTGTTTGGTATGATATAGTATATATGGATGCGTGTCATCTATTGTTAGGTAGACCATGATATTATGACAGGAATTTTATGTATAACAAATGATGTAATACATATATCATTTGAATAAAGAGGAAACATGTAATATTAATACCTAGGAGAGGGGGTAATTATTGAGAGTAAGGTTAAAAATATGTTATTTTTATCTCAAATTATAAAGGAGATTTTAGAGAATTAGGATGATTTAAGAAATGGTACGATGTAGAAAAAATCATTGATGGCTAGTAATGAATTTTAAGGATTTAGAGTATTTTGGAAAATGATTATTCACCTATTTTACTGAGTCGGCTAAATGTATAATGTTAGCAAACTAGAGGATAATGGAATAGAAGGGAACTAACATCACTTTTAATGATAGACAACAACAACAAGGTAAGCAGATGGATGACCAGAACTTGAGGATGAGTGTTTTCCAACTCAAGGAAACTAATGTAAGAGATTTTTTTTTATAACACACAATTTGATGTTAATGGGTATAAATAATGATCCAACCATTGGTTTTGTATTTAATTTTCTAGAAGATTCCTGAAACCATGTTTTCTTTTGGATTAAAATTTCATAGCCATCAGAGTTCAAGAAGATTTTCAAATAAAGATTAGAAGTTACTATTTGAGATTTGTTATATTTTCCTAATTGGTTTAGGTTTTTTTTTTATTTAGTTTAGAACTCTTTTATTATTCTTCCAACTTTATTCATAACTTTTTACTAGTATATAAGCATCCTAGAAGAGTTGTAATATTGAGTTTTGATTAGAATATTGGTGTACAGAAATATCCAGTAATAAAATTTTAAATTAGGTTTTGTCGTGTGACCATATTCAATATAATTTTATGTTGCTTGTTCTTCTATCTTTCTTATGTTATTTGAATATGCGTAAATTGATATCAGAGCTCTATGTCACTTATAAACTAAACAAGCCAATTTTATATAGCAAGGTAATTATAGACAAATGTTGTCTTGTCTTGGTTTTTATAGGTAATAGATATTTTGATATGTTTGGTGTAATTAGGTTTTTAAAGATGTGTTTGATTATTGTTAGACAAACCGTGACAATAAAAAAGGAATGCCATACATGATGAATGTCATAATACATATACCCTCAATATAAATAAGAAGTATACAATGTTGATTCAGAAGAGAGAGAGGGTAGTTGTTGAGAGCAAGGGTAAAAATATATTGTTTTTATCCTAGCTTAGAAAAGGAGGAAGCAAAGAAAGAGAGTGAGGAGAATCAAAATGATGTTAGAAAATATACAATATGGAACAAGTCATTGGCGACAAGTATTGATTTTATAAAGATCGAGAGTGTCATGGAAATTGGTTTTTGACCTCTTTCACTTGAGTCTTTAACTATATAGTACCAACATGCTAGACATCAATGGAACAAAAGGGCATACAACCAGTTTTAATGGTCAACAACATGACAATGTAAAAGGATGGATGACCAAAACTAGGATACGTTCTTTTCAATCCGAGAAGAGTAATAGAGGTGATTTTGATCAATAAATCATGGATATGCCATAACTAGGCTATGTGGAACGCCTTATAGGGATATTTATGGATTAATGAGATAAGGATACGCCAAAATAGAGGTTTGGGTTACACATAGTCATTGAGATAACAAAAAGACCTATAACTTTCGATCTAATAGTTGGATAATGCTTAAATTTGGCTAAGAAGTTCCAAAGGCTTAATTTTATAAAAAGATTAGAAGGCCCCCGAATTAGGCCTAGAAGGTGCATTTAAGTTGGTTTTTTTAGGTTTAGTTAAGGGCTTGTAAATCTCTCTGAGAGGCAAATTACTTAAAGATAAATTATTCATTAATGTCAATAAAATTTTAAATTAGGGTTTGTGTGTGGAGACCCATTTCGGCTGAATATTTTATTCTTGTACTTCTTATATTTCTGGTGTTATTTCTATGTTTGTTAGTTGGTATCATTACCTAACAATTCCTAGTGGTTTGTTATACATGTTGATATTTGAAAGCTTAGTGGTGGGATCCATGATGGGGTGGATCACACAAAGGTGTTAGGGACCTATTATAGGGTTTATTAAGCATAAAAGGATTATTGATTTTTTTAGTAAAGAGGTTCTACTCGAAGAACATCATGTTGGATGTTTTTATAGTGGAGAATGTTTTATAACAAAAAAGATTGTCCAATGAACAATTGAACTTATAGATGAGTTCATTCCAACCTAGGGAGACTAAAGCAAGATATCTTTTGGGAAAATAAATATTGTTCTTAATTAGTTTTGTTTCTTTTTTTAGTTTAGAAATTATATATATATATATTCTTATTTAGTATTGTTAGGCCTTTCTAACTTTTCTATTTCAAGGGAATATTTTTCTATTCAATATTAATCAGGTTTTCAAGTTTTTTCTACATAAAAGGTTGTAATAATTTTTTGGCAAATGAGATATTGAAAAATAAAATTAATTATTTTGGTGTTTTTTCATTATTATAGTGTTTTTGATTTATAATTATTTTAATTTATAACAAACCTCATTATTCTTTGTTTTTGTTGCATCAATAAAAGATATGTTTTGAGACTTACTTTGGCATAACAATTAACACTTGATTAATATGTTTAACCACTACTTAGATGGACATGTTGATATGACACACGATTAATACGTTAACTTGTTATAGTGACAACTTTTTAAACATAACAAAAAATATATTAATTTATTAATTGCAATCTTGTTATAATCGTAGAATGCAGTCATGCCCATTATGGAAATAGCTTTTGAGAAACATCAAAGAAAACATTTAGTGGCAAAAAGCCTTAGAATAGAAATGTTGGAAATAGGTGATAAAACATACTATCATTAACAAGCATTTATGATTATATATATGAATAATAAGTAAAATTTTGAAAAGAATTTTTAAAAAACTAGGAAAAAAAAGACTAATGATCTATATAAGATGCATGATGTTTTGAATACCGAAATCTTTTAATTTCATCAATCATTATCTTGAATTTGGCTCAGATCATATGAACTTGTGTACATTATCAACAAAATAACTTGTGATGTAGTTGGGCTTGCGAGAATGGGTGATTCTAAGTTGTCAAATGTGGGTCTACCACAACTAGATGAGGATCTGCCCTAGACAAATTACATGGATAGCCTAGCAGATATATTTATTGACTAGTGAGAAAGATTTAGGCCGAAGAGAAGGTTTGGTTGCAATAGACCAGAATAACAACTCAAAAGGGTCATAACTTTTCATCTGATCATTGGGCAGTTTGATCTTTAGATTTTGAAATCTCATCTCAAGGCTCTGATTTTGGTAGTTTTTGTGATTTTCCTTGTTATTTTTGGATTCCATGCTTCTTTCCTTTATAATTTCAGATTTATTTTTCTAATTCAGGTAGGGTCTTTAACATATTTAAGTCTTTGTAAACCTCCTAAAGAGGAGCACTTGAGGATTGTTATTTTAGAGAAAATAAAACTTGTGAACTTGTGGTTCACATCTGCAGCCTCTTTCGCTCATTAAAGTTTCTGTGTTCTTTCTTTCTTTATTGTTGTCTTTAGCTTCTATCTGCATCAGTTGGTATCAGAGCCCAACAATTCAAGGTTTATTACGAGTTGTGTGCTGCAATTAAGTGGAAGAGAATTTGTTTGCTGTTGTGTGCGCTAACCAACCATGATGTGAAGAGGTTGTGGAGCAGGGTGTGGCCAAGAAGAGGATAAGGAGTCCCTTCTTCCAGAGAGGAACATTCAAAAGCTCATCATCGAAGACATGAAATGGCAGATCACAGAATTAAACTGTAGGCTGGAGGAGAGGAACCTGCGAGACCAGAGATGGCATGACCAGGACTAGGAGTGTGATCATGGGTCCCTGGCTAGAACTGAAAAATTGAGATGGATTCAAAGGAGACCACCCTTTGAGTGAGAAGAGAACAAATCTAGAGATTTTGGATTTCGCATCAAAATTCTTAAGTTTTCAGGGACTTTAGAGGCTGAAGAATTCATTGACTGGTTAAATGAGATTAAACAGATTTTTGAATACAAGGATATGCCTGAACAAATGTGAGTGAAGTTGGTTGCGATTAGATTAAAGGGCAAGACATCTGCTATTCACATACTTTATATCAGAGGCTCCACAAATTGAAATAAGAAGGTAAATTTGTCAATAACTACACTAATAACTTTTACCACCTGGTTTTAAGGAATGATCTAGTAGAAATAGAGGAGTAGTTTGTTGGCACTGTACCTTAATAGCCCACGATAGTCCATTCAGGATGTGTTGTGTCTTCAATCTTTGTGGATAGTGTTAGAGGCGTATCATAGAGCTTTAATGGTGGAGAAATAGCAGACTACCAGGAATGTTAGTAGGAACGTTCGGTCAGAACAAACTAATAGAGGATGCGGTAGTGACCCGAGGCAGACCACCAATCAAACTTGGCGAAACCAATAAAATTAGCGAGCAAGTTTTAGACTTCGTTGCTTTAGATGTGGTGAATTGGGACATTAAATTAGCAAGTGTAGCAAACCAAAGAGTCATTCGGGAAAGAATTTGCTAGTAAAGGAAGAGCTTACAAATTTTACTAATAATGAGGATGATTCTGACAGCGATAATGATGTTTTGCATGGAAATGATGGTACATCTCTTGTGATTAGAAAGAGTTTGTTGACACCCAATGGTGTGTAATTGTGATGAGGATTGGAGGCGCAGCAGTATCTTCCACTTTACATGCATCATTAAAGACAAAGTCTGCAGTTTGATCATAAATAGTAGGAGCTGCGAGAATGTGGTCTCTGTAAAGGTAATAAGGAAACTTTAGTTGGCGACTAAAATCATCCTAAACCCTACAAGCTAGTAACATGGCAGATTACTTGCATGATATTCATAAGCAAGTCAAGCAAACAATCGATAACAACAATGCCACGTATAAGGCCATGGCTGATACTCATCGTAAGAGAGTGGTGTATGAAGTTGGTGATTTGGTGTGAGCAGTCTTTACACGTGACAAGTTTCTAGTGGATGAGTATAATAAGCTGAAGAAAAGGAAGATATGTTCTTGTGAGGTATTGTAGAATATAAATTATAATGCCAACATGATTCGTCTTCCTCATCATTTGAAGACTTTTGATGTCTTCAATTTCCAACACTTGACTTCTTATTTAAAGAAGGAACAAAACTCGAGGACGAGTCCTATCCAACCAGGGGGAATGATGTAGTTGGGCTTGTGATAACGAGTGATTCTAAGCAGTCAGGTGAGGGTCTGCCACAACTAGATGAGGATTTGCCCCAAACAGATTACGTGAATGGATTAGCAGATACATTTATGGATCAATGTGACAGGTCTAGGTCCAAAAGGAAGTCTGGTCACACCAGACTAAAATAATAGCTCAAAAGGACCACAACTTTTGATCCAACCGTTGGATTGCGCTCAAATTTTTACAGATTTGGAATCGCTACTTTGATTATCAGATCTTTAAATTTTGAAAATATCGCCCCAGGGGCTAGGTTTTGGCAGTTTATTGATTTTTGTTATTATTTTTGGATTTCATGCTTCTTTCCTTTGTAATTTTGGATTTTTATTTTGTTTTTTAGTTAAGGTAGGGTTTCTGGCCTATTGAAGGATTTGTAAAGCTCCTAAAGAGGGGCACTTGAGAATTGTTATTCTAGAGAAAATAAAACTTAGAAACTTGTGTTCACATTTGCAGCCCCTTTCACTCATTAAAATTCCTGTGTTCTTTCTTTATTTGTTGTTGTCTTTCACTTGCATCAATTTGGTTGTACAATATGCAAAAAAAAATATTATTGTACAACAAAAAAATGCATCACCTCATCTAATTTTTAGTCTTTTAGGTGATCAAAATCTAAGCAAAGAACAACATTTAACAACAACAAAAAAAAAAACTTGGTATCGAAATGTGACACATGTATTCTTATTATTGGTATTGGAATGTGACACATGTATTTTTATTATTGGTATTCATAAAAAAAAAATCAAAGCTTACATAATAATTTTTTATTCTATTTTTTTAATTTTATGATAAGAAATATTTTTGGATTATATTAAATATCATTTAAGATTAAATTCGAGGTAATTAATACTAGAAGTAGAGGATGATGAATTGCAATAAAATTTTGTTTCCATGGATAATTTAGCGCACGATTTGGTGAATGGAATAGAATTGATAGAGGTGTTAAATAAATTATAAAAAAATAAAATTTGCATATGTAATTGTATGGTTAGAGGAAAGGTCCAAAAGCCACCGCTGAGGGGCTGTGGCCACCCTGGCCTCCTTTTGAAATGTCATTTTCTCTTCTTAAACACCCTCAAGGAATACCTCTTTAATTACATGTAGGGCCTGAAAGCTATGTAGATCTTTCTATGATCAACTCTCTCTCTCTCTCTCTCTCTCTCTCTCTCCCCTTCTTCTTCCTCTCTCCAAATATTTTAAGAGATAGAAAGAGATATATAGACGGGGAGAAGGGTAAATTTTTAACCATGATATCACTTATCTTAGCATATATCCATAGCCACTTGCCCTCGCACACGCAGCAGCACCACTCAATTCGTACAATTCTCTCAAGTATAAATTAGAGGGGAGGCCAAACCAAAA
>Ga0307514_10006268_pt1 | contig 10413 bp, 9 predicted proteins | sample 16_EM_MG_FD_203088 | JGI IMG/M metagenome (GOLD analysis project Ga0307514, IMG submission 203088) | Populus trichocarpa ectomycorrhiza microbial communities from riparian zone in the Pacific Northwest, United States - 16_EM | ecosystem: Host-associated > Plants > Roots > Unclassified | place... | reverse complement strand
GGCCGAGGCATGCTCGCGCGCGGGGTCGTGGCCGGACACGAGGTCACGCGCTGTGCGTCGACCGTCGACCTCGCTGATCCGGGCACCCGCCCGGTGTTCGCGCGCCTGGTGCCCGCGGACCTGCATGCGGTGACCGAACTCGTCGTGGGCGGCCGACTTCTCCCGCATGTCGGAGCGGTTCTCCCGCTGGCCGAGGCAGCCGACGCGCACCGCCTCGCCGCGACACGGCACGGCAGGGGACGTGTCGTTCTGCGGATCGGTGCTTGAAGTCGAGCCGTACACGGTCGAGGAGATGTACCGGGTGGCGGTCTACACCACCTCATCCCCGGCCTGGGCGCCCCACCGTCTGGAGATGCTTGAGCCCGAGCACCTGGAGCACTTCCACCGGAAAATGCAGGCGAACGGCAGCGCCGCCGGCACTGAGGTGTGGATAACGCGTCCGTCTAGTCGCGGCCACTCCGGCTCAGGGCGATCGTGAACTGCTCCTCGGGGTTCATCCGGTATCCCTCGCCCCATGGATCGACCCGGATCCCAAGTATCTTCTCGGCGCCGACCCCACCGACCTGCTGATCCACCGAATCGGAGGTCATGCCGGTGTCGGCCGCGCGCTCAGGCGGAGCAGCCCTCGCTCCTGCGGTCAAGAACCGTTGTCCCGGACCCGTCGTCCCGGACCAGTCGTCCCGTTCCCCGGCGTGTTGTCGTCGGCTCAGGGGGTGACGGGATCTCCCACGGCTCCGCCGGTTGCCCTGCGTACCGCTTGCGCGATCCGGGCAGGCGCGTCGGAATAGTCCCGTGGATCGGCGCCCTCCAGGATGGCGGCGCCGATGTCCTCGTTGATGACGCGCAAGGCAGCCGAGGCCGCAGCGGCGTGGAGGCGCACGTCGAGGTCCTCGGCCGGAAGCCCGAGTCGCCCCGCGATGATCTCGGCCATCTCACGCTCCACCTGATCGCACGCCATCAGCCAGGCCGTACGGATGGCCGGCTCCGTGTCGGCCAGCCGGATCATCTTCATCGCCAGCGCGGTGTCCATCCGCTCCACGTCACTGGCCTCGCGGCCGAACCTGTTGCTCTCCGCGGCGAAGTGCACCTCCAGCGAGAGCTGCGCGGGCCAGCTGCGCAGCGTGGACATCTCCCACTCCACGCCCCGCATCACGATGGGCTCGGCGCAGCTCTCCTTGCTGCGGAAGTGGCGCCAGATGGTGCGCGTCGACAGGCCCACGGCCTCGGCGATCTGGTCGCCGCTGGTCGCGTCGACGCCCTGCGCCCAGAAGAGCCGGGATGCCTCCCGTGAGACATCCAGACGCAGGCGGTGGCGCCGCTGATCACTCATGCCGCCCCGTCCCTTGGTCGATGCGGTACCGGTCATCCCGCTTACCCCCTGCTCTCGACTGTAGGTGCCAGAATGACATTTAGTGACGCCAAGGGCCAGCTAGCGAATACCCCCGGGGCCGGTCCTCCTTCGACGGCTCGGGTTGTCACGGCAGGGGAGCGGCCCACACCACGGGGGCCGCGAAACTGCGGGTGAACGTCCGACCGGACCGGAACCGGGAAATCCGACAGGACCGGAACCGGGAAATCCCACCGGACCGGAACCGGGAAATCCGACCGGACCGGAACCGGGAAAACCGCGGGCCGCGAGTACGGGACCGACCACGAGCGGCACTCCCCCCATGGTTTTTCGGCAGCCGCGCTGACTTGGCCTGCGCGGGTCATCATCGTCGGCCCGTCGAGCCAGCCGATCACGCGGGGTGCCCGGGACGATCCACCGTCCCGGGCACCCGCTGTTGCGGCCTTGTCGTCACGGCCGCCGCCCGGCGGCGAGGTCGGCACGGGATTCGCCGGCGCGGGGCGGGAGGGCGCGGCCGGCGGCGGCGATGGCGCGCTCCTCGGCGAGTCGCTCCGTGCTGGTGGTCGTCTTGAGCGGCTTCTCCTCGATGAAAAGGACTGCGATCAGCGCCAGCAGGGCGAACGGCGTGGCCCAGAAGAAGAGTTCGGCGGTGGCGATGCCGTAGGCGTTCTCCACGAACGCGCGCAGGGGCTCGGGCAGGGTCGTCACGTCGGGGACGGCGTGCCCGGTTCCGCCTCCGGGCGTGTCACCTCCCGGCGTGCGGCCGGCGGCCAGTGCGGGGGCGACGCGATGGGCGAGTACGGCCCCGAGGACGCTGGTGCCGATGGTCCCGCCCATGCTGCGTGAGAAGGACAGGACGGAGGTCGCGCTGCCCACAGTGCCGGCGGGCACGTCGTTCTGCGCGGCGAGGACCAGGTTCTGCGTCAGCATGCCGACGCCGCAGCCCAGGACTGCCATGTAGACGCTCAGCAAGACGAAGGGCGTGTGGGATCCGATGGTGGACAGCAGGGCGAGGCCGGCGGTCATGAGTGCGGTGCCCGCCACGAGGTAGCGCTTCCACCTGCCGGTCGCGCTGATCCGGTGTCCGGCGATCGTGGAGGCGGCGAGCGATCCCAGGATCAGCGGCAGGCTCATCAGACCGGCGGTCGTGGGGGACTTGCCCATGGCCACCTGGAAGAACTGCGAGAGGAAGACGGTGCCGCCGAAGAGGCCGACACCGACCAGCAGGGAGGCCAGGGTGGTCAGCGCCACGGTGCGGTTACGGAAGATGCTCAGCGGGATGATCGGCTCGGCGGCCCGGGCCTCGACCCGGACGGCCGCCGCCAGCAGCAGCGTTCCGCCACTGACGAAGGCGGCCGTCTGCCAGGAGAACCAGTCGAACGCGTTGCCCGCCATCGAGACCCAGATGAGCAGCACACTGACACCGGTGACGATCAGGAGGGCACCGGACCAGTCGATCGTCACCTCGCGGCGGACGTGCGGAAGGTGCAGTGTGCGCTGCAGCAGCGCGATGGCAAGGAGTGCGAAGGGCACGCCGATGAAGAAGCACCACCGCCAGCCGAGCCAGGAGGTGTCCACCAGGAAGCCGCCGATCAGCGGCCCTGCCACGGTGGCGCCGGAGAACACGGCGCCGAAGACGCCGGAGTACCTGCCCAGCTTCCGCGGGGGGATGACGGCCGCCATCACGACCTGCGTCAGTGCCGTGAGTCCGCCGGCCCCCACGCCCTGCACCACCCGGCTGAAGATCAGGGTGCCGGCACCCTGGGAGAACCCGGCCACGAGCGAGCCGACCACGAACAGGCCCAGCGACATCTGGAGGAGCAGCTTCTTGCTGTAGAGGTCGGCCAGCTTGCCCCACAGCGGAACGGTGGCCGTCATGGCCAGCAGCTCCGCGATGATCACCCAGGTGTACGAGGCCTGACTCGCCCCCAGCTCGGCGGTGATCCGGGGCAGCGCGTTGGCCACCACGGTTCCGGCGAGGATGGCGACGAACAGGCCGGCCACCAGCCCGGAAACCGTCTGGAGCACCTGCCGGGGCGGCATCGTCACCGCTTCCGGCTTCTTCACAGGGGAAACTTCGGTAGTCACTGAGTCTTCCAATCAAGGACAGCGGCGGCGTACTCACGGGGCGCCGAGCGCCACCTGACAGCGATGCGCCGAGGGATCGGGAGCGGGGCGGCCCGATCAGACGAGGACGCCATTCTTGTCACTTAGTGACACTGTCATTAAGTGACAGGAATGGCAAGTTCCCTGCCGATCCGAAGCCGCTTTGGCTCTGTCGGTGAGTCCGTCAGTGACGAAGCCACCCGCAGTCCGACGTCGAAGCCGACTTCATCGCGGGCGCTCGACAGCACGGCCTCCGCCCGGGGCGCCGGAAGCACCGCCTCCCCCTCGGAGTACTGGCAGGTCCAGCGGCAGGTCGGCCATCCCGCCAAGCCGACCGTGGGCCCAGGATGGTGATCACGGCGTCGTGGTGCTGAGGCGGCGACCCGGTGGTGTCGTCGGGTGTGGATCTCAGGTCGTGACCGGGTCCCCCACGGCTCCTCCCGTGGCGTTGCGTACCGCCTGGGCCAGGAGCTGATGCACGTAGGCGAATCGGCGCGCGTCGGCACCGCCGAGCAGGGCATCGCTGATCTCCTCGTTGACGACTCGTAGGGCGCCCGAGGCGGCCGCCGCGTGCACCTGCACCCTGATGTCGTCAGTCCGCAGACTCAGCCGGCCGGCGATGATCCCGGCCAGTTCGCGTTCCATCTGGTCGCAGGCCATCAGCCAGGTCGTGCGGAGGGCGGGCTCCCTGTCGGTGAGGGCGATCATCTTCACCGCGAGCGAGTCGTCGGCGCGTTCCACCCTGTCGGCTTCGCGGGCGTACCTGCTGATCTCGGCGGCTAAATGGCCTTCGAGGGAGAGTTCGGGTTCCCAGCGTCGCAGGGCAGCCATCTCCCATTCGATGCCGTGCGAGATGATCGGTTCGGCGCAGCTCTCCTTGCTGCGGAAGTGGCGCCAGACGGTGCGCGTCGACAGTCCCACGGCTTCGGCGATCTGGTCGCCGCTGGTCGCGGTGACGCCTTGCTCCCAGAAGAGACGCGAAGCCTCTCGAGAGATCTCCAACCGGATCCGGCGGCGTCGTTGCTCGCTCATCCCGGCTCCGGCGCGATTGCTCACCTGCATGGGTTCACCTCGTCATGCATCGGCGGAAACAAGCGCCACTAAATGACATTATGTCACTACGTGGCAGTGGGGCGTCGCGGACGGTGCAATGGGCGCCACGTCGGGCGTGCGGGGCCCATAGCGGTTCCCTGACGTAACGGGAGGCCGGAGCTGTACGCGAGTCGAGTGCGGGCGGTGCCGGCGTAGCGGCTCACCCGCGGGCTGCTCAGGTGGTGCGTGGGGAGGCTGTTGGGGATGGCCGAGGTCGCTCCGTGGTGCGGACGCGCGTGCCGGACGGGCCGCGGAGGGCCCGTCCGGCACGGACGAGGAGCGGGTCGGGTGTCGGTCAGGTGCGCGGGGCGGGCAGCAGGCCTACGGCCTTCAGTCGTTTGTTGGAGGCTCGGGCGGCCCAGGCGACGGCCAGGAAGCCCACGGCGAGGAGCGGGAAGCCCATGGCGATCTTGGCGAAGCCCAGCGAACTGACCTCGTCGGCCTGGTAGAGGTACTGCTGGACGGCGAACCGGGCGCCGAAGATGGCGGCCAGCACCAGGGTGGCGACGTCGTAGTAGAACCGCGAACGCTTGTCCGCGCGCCAGACGGTGCCCTTGCCGGTTGCCGAGTTCCAGATCAGGCCGGCCAGGGGCCACCGGAGCAGCACGGAGAGGACGAAGGCGACGGCGCCGGCCAGGCTCGCCCAGATGCCGATGAGGAAGAAGTCCTTGGCGGAGCCTGTGTACCAGGAGATGCCGGCGGCGATCGCCACGCCGAACAGGCCGCCGAGCGCGGGCTGGATCGACTCCTTGCGCATCAGCCGCTGCACCGCGATGCCCAAGGCGACGAGCAGGGCGGCGAGGATGCCCACCTTGAGTCCCTTGGCGTTGTTGGCGACGACGAACACCACGGCGGGCAGCGCCGAGTAGATGACCCCCTTGGTGCCGCCCGCCTGTTCGAGCGCCGTCTTCTTCTTCCGTTGGTCTGTCGCCTGCATGTCGGTCGCCGCCTCCTGGGGACTGGTGGTCTGCATGATGATCAGCTCTTCCGGGTTCGTCTGGAGGGCGGGTTGCTGTGGCACTAAATGTCATTCTGGCAGTAAGTGACGTGCGAAGCCATCCCTCGTACTGTGATCTGTGTCACGTCTCGGCAGAGGTTGTCCGTCGTCAGGTGCGGCGGCGCGATCGGTGCGGTGGTCCGGCGCTCACGGTCCGTGCGGTGGTCCGGTGCTCACGGTCCGTGCGGTGGTCCGGTGCTCACGGTCCGTGCGGTCGTTCGGCGATCGCCGTCGACTCGCCCCGGGCCGGCTGTCTCGCTCAGTTCGTCGCCGCTGCGCAGGGGGCGCCGCTGCCGGCATTCGCGCGAAGTTCTCGCCGATACGGCGGTGTTCCGCGGAATCGGGGTGGACCGCGTTGGGCAGCGGGATCCCGGCGTGGTCCGAGTCGCCGTAGAGGTTGTGGCCGCCGGCAGCGCTGCGATCGGATGCTCCCCGCGGACGATGTCGAGGGAGCCCAGGGCGGCAGTCAGGGCATGGACGCCCCGCTTCGCTGGTGATGTTCTCCAGCTGACAACCGGTGGTTACTGACACAGATGACACAGGTGACACAGGCCGGCCCAAGTGGCAGGCGGGGATGCCGGGCAGAACCTGGCCGTCGGCGATCTGGACGCGGGCGATCTTCGCAGGGCCGTCGCACACCACGTAGCGGTCACCGTCGCCGGCTGAACGGTGCGGGTGGGCGGCTCCGGGCACGGCGCGTTCAGCTGGTCGTACCTTCAGGCGTGAAGGCAGGCGAGGCCCGTGCACCACGAGCGGCCGACGCGATGACGACAGCCTTTCTCAGCCGACCAGTTCTTCCGCGAGCAGACGCAGCGCCTCATAGGACCTGCTGCCCGACTCCGCGGAATAGACCACCAGCTGCTGGCCCGGTGCGGAGGGCACGAGAAGCCGTTCGAGATCGAGGGTGAGGGTACCGGCCCGCGGGTGAGCGATCGTTACCCTGCCATTGGTGCGGCCCCGGACATCATGCCTGGCCCAGAGACGTCGGAAGCTCTCGCTGCGCATGGACAATTCCCCTACCAGCGCCTCCAGTTCCGGATCGTCCATCTCCGTGCCGGCCAGCCCGCGCAGGCACGCTACGAGGTCCAGACGCGGATCCGGTTCCACCAGGAAGCTGTCCGGCTCCAAAAACACGGTTCGGACGAGGTTGGTCCCCGGTGTGTGCGCGGGCGAGAGGGCCTGGGCCAGCGGATTCGCCGCCAGCACCATGAACGTATGGGTCTGCACGTACGCGGGCGTCGTCGGCCAGGAGTCGATCAGCCGAGCCAAGGTGGGAGACACCCGATTACGGTGAGCACGCTGGCGCGAACGCGGGACCAAATGGGCGAGCGCGAACAAGTGCGTGGTTGCGGAGTCGTCGAGCCGTAGAGCCTGAGCGAGTGCCCGGAGGATCTCCGCAGAGGGCCGCCGGTCACGCCCCTGTTCCAGCCCGAGGTAGTAGTCCACGCTGATACCGGAGAGTGTCGCAACTTCCTCGCGGCGCAGGCCAGGCACGCGCCGACGTGCAGTCTCAGGAAGACCGACATCCGCAGGACGGACCAGCTCGCGGCGAGCCCGCAAATAATCGCCCAGCAGATTCACGGTGCGGTCATCCATGAGGGCAAGGGTAAGCCGGAACGAGCTCCGGACCCTGGTGCTGGCAGCACCAGGGTCACGGTTCACTTCCTCAGCCGCAACCCGGGACCTAGCGTCGGGTCCATGGCAGCAGAAACACTTGACGGCCTGACCGCCGTCGTCACCGGCGCCAGTTCCGGCGTCGGCGCAGCCGCGGCACGGCGGATGGCCGCGATGGGTGCGTCAGTCGTAGTCGTGGGCCGTGCGGTGAGCAGAACCCGCGCTGTCGCCGACGAAGTCGGCGGCACCGCCCTTCCCGCGGACTTCGCACGCTTCAGCGAGGTGCGCGAACTCGCTCAGCACCTGAACTCCCGCCTGCCGCGGATAGACATCCTGGTCAACAACGCCGGTATCGTTTCGCCCAAACGGGAAACGACGCCGGACGGTCATGAATTGACTGTGCAGGTCAACTTTCTGTCACCCTTCCTGCTGACATCGCTTCTGTGGGAGAAGCTCCTGCAGGCTCCCTCCGCTCTTGTCATCAACACGAGCTCCAGTCTCTACCGGTTCGGCAAGCTCAACCCGGACGATCTAGACATGAATCGGATCCGTTACGGACAGATGCGCTCGTACAACGCATCGAAGCTGGCAAGTGTCGTACATGCCGCCGAGATCAACCGCCGGGCACCGGACACAATGACCGCTGTCGCGTTCCACCCAGGCACCGTCCGCTCCGGCCTCGACCGCAACTCCGCACCGGTCACGGCAGTTAAGGCGAGCTGGATCGGTCGGCGTCTGACGCAGTCACCGGAGGAGGGCGCCGAGCCGATCATCGGGATCACCACCACGGACCGCGGCAGACTGAGAAACGTCTTCTACAACCGGCTTGAGCCGGAGCCGCTGCGTGCCCCCGCCACGGACGCGGATCTCGGCGCCCGGCTCTGGCAGCGGGCCCACGAGCTCACCCACGCATCGACATGACGGTCCCTTGAGACGATGTCCTACCCGGCAGATCCTGGGGCGCGGTGGTGAACCGGATGGACTTCTCCTATTGGTGGACCCACGACATGCGGCGGAAATTGACCTCCCGCAGGTGGACTTGGAGACTGCCCGGATTCATGGAGCGGAATCGGCGATTGTGCTCTCCTACCGTGCCCATCGCGGTCATCGACGATCCGGCGCTGCCGGAGGCGCCGGCCGAACGCGCGGCTGCCCACGTGGGGCGGCACCTCCACCCCGATGCTCCTGGCCCGCTCCCGCCACGCCTCCGTCCCCTCCCTGGAGCGGTATGCCCGCCCCGGCGTCGACCGTTCGCCCGGCATGTCGCCCAGCGCGACCCCGCCGCCCGACGTAAGCGGGAGCCCTGACGCCTCAAGATCATTACATTGCCGGGCATGTCTGCCCGTCACAGCGCCATCCACCGGATGGGTGCAGGGCTCGACGCGCCGCGAGTCGCACTGACACAGATCGTCAACTGATTGATTCTCACGGGTCTGTTCGCTGTCCCGGTCCTGCGAAAGGGTTCCAAGAAGGCGGCAGTGCGGCATGTGCGCACTCGATCTGCCTGCCGCGCCGAGTGTCCAGGCGCACCCACGAGAGAAGGAAACACACCCCTTATGCGCGCCCTTGTGGTCGATCACAGTGAGGCCGGACCCGTCCGGTTCGCCGATGTCGATGAGCCCGTACCGTCCACCGGTGAGGCGCTGGTGGAGATACGGCACATCGGTCTCAACTTCGGAGAGCTGAATTACGTGCACCAGTGGCCAGCCGGCGCTGTGCACGGTCACGACGCGGCCGGCATCGTGGTGCGCGCCGCATCCGACGGCTCGGGGCCGCCCGAAGGTACGCGCGTCGCAGTGGGAATGGCTCCCCACGCGTGGGCGGAACGGGTGGCAGTCAGCCCCGTCTCGCTCGGCACCGTCCCCGAGAGCGTGGACCTGGCCGACGCCGCCGCGCTGGGGATCGCCGGCGTCACCCCATTCCGGGTGCTGCGCAAGCGTTCCCTGCTGGCGCGCAACGTGCTGATCACCGGCGCCAGCGGGGGCGTGGGGCACTTCGCCGTCCAACTGGCAGCGCTGGCGGGCGCCCGGGTGACGGCACTCGTCGGTTCGCCGGAGCGGGCCGCCGGACTCCGTGAACTCGGCGCCGACAAGGTCCTGACCGACCTGGCCGAGACCGGGGAACGGTTCGACCTCGTCCTGGACACGGTCGGCGGACCACTGGTGGCCCAGGCGTGGAGTTCCCTCGCCGAGGGCGGCACCGTCCACCTGGTCGGTTACTCCTCGGGACAGGAGACCACGTTCCCGTCAGGGACCTTGTTCGGCTTCGGCGAACCCCGCAGCATCGCCACCTACGGCGACATGACACCGACCGGCGGGGAGTTGACGGACCTGCTGGGCCTCATGGCCGCCGGGAGGCTCTCGGCGCCGGTCGGACTGCGAGGCGACTGGCACGACGTGGGCGACGCCGTCCAGGCGCTGTTCGCGCGGAAGGTGCACGGAAAGGTCATTCTTGACGTGGCCTGACGCTGTGGACCAGGACACATGCGCCGTCGCCCGCCGGTGGGCGGTTCGCGGCGGTGGACGAGAATGGACCCATGGATGTACTGGCGGAGGTCTTGCGCGTTTCGGGTGCGCGTGGGGCGCTCGGGGTCATGCTGAAGGCCGGAGGAACCTGGGGCCTGTGGCTGGACTCCTATCCAGGAGCGGCACTGCACGTGGTGTCCCGCGGCACCATGTGGCTCCACATCACGGGCGAGAAACCTCTTCAGGTGCAGGCCGGAGACGCCGTCCTGGTGCCGCCGGGCACCGCACACGGGATAGCCGGCGGCGCCAGCGTGACGATGGGCTCCTGCGACCGTGAGGAGGCGGCCCGGGCTTTTGGCGATGGCCGAGCCCTGAGGCTGGGCTCGGCGCCGGTGCAGACGGAAGTGATCGTCCTGCACTACGAGCAGGACCCGGAGGTGCGCACACCCGTGCTTACCTCCCTTGCTGGGCCGATGCACGTCACAGCCCAGGAGAACGCGCAGCTCAGAAGGACCGTCGAACTTCTCGCTGCTGAGCTCGCACAGCCGCAGATCGGCACCACCGCCGCCATCAACAGCATCGTCGACCTTCTGCTCGTCCAGTTCGTACGCGCCTGGCTTGCCCGCCACCCGCAGGAGCAGTCCGGCTCATGGCTGGGAGCGATGCGTGATCCGGTCGTGCGCGACGCTCTCGCGTGTGTCCACGCCCAACCGGGACACCCCTGGACCACGGAGACCCTGGCCGCCGCGACGAGCGTCTCCCGGGCGACGCTGTCCAGGCGTTTCCGGTCC
>Ga0307514_10006267_pt1 | contig 10414 bp, 12 predicted proteins | sample 16_EM_MG_FD_203088 | JGI IMG/M metagenome (GOLD analysis project Ga0307514, IMG submission 203088) | Populus trichocarpa ectomycorrhiza microbial communities from riparian zone in the Pacific Northwest, United States - 16_EM | ecosystem: Host-associated > Plants > Roots > Unclassified | place... | reverse complement strand
GTATCTCTTCAGGACCCTGGCGTTCACGCATAGCAAAATACCCACCAAGAGTGTTTGGGAAGGTGTTTTCGAACAGTCTCCCAAGATCCGGATCCTTAATGCGACTACTCAACTCGCGGATAACGTCCTTGCACGACGTTTAGCCACACAACGGATGTCATGAACAACCGACTTACTTCCGCCGCGGGACTCGTGAAGGTTCTGCATACGGGGTCCGGCCGCATATATGGGAGACCTAGTGGACCATTGGACGGCGTTCCATGAGGGACCTGGGGACATTACGTCGATACCGGTATAGAAAAGAATCCAAAGCGTCTCTACCTTGGAGTAGTCGGTATACGAAGGGCATTGCCCTACCACAGGTTTCGTTGCAGCCGTGGCGAGCAAGAGTACAAACGGTACGCAGAGTCGAAGTCGCATGATGCCATAGATAACGAGAGCGCTGATTCCAGGAAGGAGGTATTTATTCTGCCAGCGCACTTTTGGAGCACGGCTGACCCCATGGCTTCGCGTACGGTCTGCGGTAAGTCTCCCGCGATAGAGATCGATTCGGAAGAGAACACCTAATGAAGAAACGAGTTTTTTCTCTCCGGTTAACCCTCCGCCCTGCGAACTGCGCGGTGACATGGTTTCAGGATACTTCTCACTGATGACGGATGAGGCCTGAGGTGCTTGCAGTCGCGTGAGTGAGAACGTGACGTCGGGCACTGATTCCGAATCTTGCATTTACATAAGCATTCTGACGTTCCAGGTGACCGGGATTTACATCAAGGCTCTCGAAACTTATTCGAAGGGGCCTGGGGATGATATTGTTGACGGTCTTGTGGTTTTCCCGGTCCCATTCCATTTTGAAGCTCGAGTACTTCGATATGTAGTAAGGAATTCGCGAAAAATTCTCAATTAAAGATTTAAGGGGGTCATAACGCGACGGCCAATCGATGTATGGTCGGAATAATGGACCACAATTCAAGCCCATGCCACCGAGAGCAATTCGACATAGGAAGTACTGCAGAGCAGTTCCATCATTGAAAACACGAAGATCGATATTCGAAAAGTATTTATCCGAACTGATGACCAGAGTGCTTAGGATGGGAAGAGACATCACGACGCCCAGACGTCCAATTATACCCAAGAGGTCGAACAATAGGGTTATGAAACAAACACTGGACAAGTCACATAGGACGGATGAGACCATTACCGTTGGTCATGCGGGACCCTCGAATTTCAAGGTCGATCGCGGAGCGGGAACAAACCTGCACAACACCCGGAAGTTTGATGAACATGCAGATGAATGAAACCGGAAGCGAAGGGGAATCCCCGAGGTCAGTGAACTTTGAACTCTGCGGTACCGGTGCGCAGAAACAAGCTCAGCTGGGGACACGGAGTCAACAGACTGCGGATCCCGCATCATGCATTGTGGATGGTCCAGAATAGATTTCGCTTTGTTGGTCCCATATTCGCTGTGGGAGCCTCCGAGCCCTGTGCACCATCAAGTCGAGGCTGTTCCTCCGGGATCTGGAACGACACTTCCGGTAGTGCTACCTGAGAGGTGAGAGATTCCAATTATACCACTATCATAACACTCCACGTGAACACTACCTGCCAGTTGCTCCTGCCTCCGCAATCACGACATGAAAGCTGGTTACTCGACTTGTACTGTAACTCCAACTGGTTGATTCAGATGAGGTTTGGCGGGGAACTGCCCTTCTTTCCCTGATCTATGGGCAGCACAGCTCGCTGATGCACAGCCTGGGTATCTGAAATTCACCGATAAGGTCTAGCACCCCCTGCACACACATTCCCAGTCCAGAGAACCGTGGACGCGCTCACAATAAGATACCCTGGCTATGTCTACTTTCCGGGCCCGTGCCTCCAGGGTAGGACGGCGTCGGGTTCCTCAAAGGATCCCCTATAGCCGGAAAACAACGGACAGAGTCCGACTTGTAATTCATGGGGCGGGGACGATATCACCGCAACATGTTCAATAGCCCGTCTCGTATATCACCTGCCGGAAACCTGCCAGATAAAGGTCGACTAAACCCAAAGCATCGCCCATTTTATTTCCCTCCTTTCCTTCGCCCCTCATTCCTTCGTCGGGCCTCAACTGGCAACCATGGCCGTCAGATATGTGGCCTCAATATTCGTTGGCTTCGTACTCGAGAGTCTCCTCTATGGAGTGTTTATTATTACCTTCGTCGCTGCCGCCATCACTCAGCGCGAGCGCTGGAAAGTTGAGAAACTACGGACCGGAAATAAACTTGTCGTAGGGTTCTCCATCCTTCTGCTAGGATTCATTACCACAGTGAGTACTTCCTCGGTGCCTTCGAATTTGGTATTCAAGCTAGGACAGCACTGGGTCCTCAACTTTTGGAGATGTTATGACGTCTTTCTCAGTGGATCAAATTTGGACGATATGGATAAACAGTTTGCCAATCAGAGGAACGGAAATAATCTGGCGCGCTTCATCGTGTACGAAGTTCAGGCGTGGATGGGCGATTGCCTCTTGGTAGTCTATCACAGTCAAACTACAAAATCAAACGCTTACACCCCATTCTCAAGGTCTACCGGCTGTACCACGTCTCTGGTCGCAAGTGGTCCATCGTAGTGTTCCCATGTCTCATGTGTTTTTCTCTCGCCGGTGAGTGTTCAATGGCTCCTTTCCAAGTCATGCGATCCCACTGATACCATACATCAAGCGTGCGGAATTGGTTTGCTCTTGGCCACACTGAATCAAAATTTCCTCGATCCTGAATCAATGTTACCATTCCGTGTATGGGCTGTCGCGTGTTTTTCGCTGACATTCGGGTAAGGTTATAACGTTTGGACATGCGACCAGTAAGGTTAACTTCACCAGAGAGAACCTTTACTGTCTAGTCGCCATCGCGTTTTTCATTTGGAGAACCCAACATGATGTCCGCCAGGTCACGACCTCCCCATTGACGGTGAGTGAGAGTAACAACATCAATCTCGTCGCTTGTCTCATAAAATCAACAGGCGGTTATGTGGATATTCATCGAATCGGCAGGAATGTGGTTGTACGTTCTCGCGGTTTCTCCACTTTGTTTTTGTATTGACTTGCAGCTAGGCTGTTCGTCGCCATAACGTTTTTCGTATATCTGGGAGACACAACCGTTTCGTTGGCCTTCGCATACATTGTAAGCATCTCTCTCTTCCCATCGATCAACTCCCAAGTTGACGAAATATGGTACAGACAAACCCGATGCTCGGGATCTCATTTTGCTTGATGGTCACCCGGTTGAACTTACATTTCGAGAGACGAAGCCGAACTTCATTCGCCTACTTGGCGAAAAATCTGGACATCGAGACAAGACAACCCAAAGAAATTGTTTTTAACCCTGCCAGCCTCTATGTGCCCCGACCGCCAAACACTCCCATAATTCCCCCCATGAATGGTACGAAACAGACGGACTCTTTCCTTTCAATCACCCTCTCATAGATATCCCTGGACTTTATTGTTTAAACTTCGTTATTGCTTTATATGTTGTGCGACTTCGTTACCGTGCATGTATCTATTCTGTAGGGCCTAATAGTGGAATACCAGACCATCGGGGATCATAGGGACCCATTCCAGCCAGCCTGCCGTGGGTGCGAGCGCTCCGACTTGTCCGGCGGATCGAAGACGGGCTGATCGAGAGTCTCCGATGCAGACAACCATCTCCTGTGGACTTCGTCGTGCTTATTGTTCGTCGAAACGTTCGGCATGTATCCTGAAGAATTGCCGCGAGGGTTTACGCTCGACAGCACAGCATGCGCGGTACTCACGGGCGTACTCGTCCATACCTTCCCCAGGTGACCGTGATAAAACAGCAGTTGGTGTAAGTCCCCATGTCACTCGAAGGGTCTCAAGGTTTGCAATCTGGCTTTTAGGTCTTCTCCCCAACTGCCGCTGCGATTTTCATCGCCACTGGCGCTGGATTATTCTACTACTTCAACTTCGAGAAGGAATCATTGAAGAAAAAGAAAGGTTGTACAACAAATCTTGTCTCGGTCCCGCAAGCAACTCACAGCCGGTAACAGAAGAAGAGCTCGCGACAAAGGCCTATGGGAGACCTCAAGTCGGTGGCCCATTCTCACTGCTCACTCACGAAAACAAGCCCTTCACTGAGAAAGATTTACTGGGGAAATGGTCTTTGATTTACTTTGGATTCACCAACTGCCCCGACATCTGCCCGGAAGAGCTGGACAAGATGAGTGGGGCCGTAACTACCCTTGGTGAGTTCGAATTGTGCGCTTCCTTCCAGACGACTCACAGACTTGTACCACAGAAAAGCAACACGGAACCGCAATACAACCGGTGTTTATTTCGGTCGACCCGCCACGGGATACTTCTGCTAGAATTGCGGCCTACTTGTCCGAGTTTCACCCCAGATTGGTCGGCCTCACGGGATCATACGAGGACACCAAATCTGTCTGCAAAGCATACAGGGTCTACTTTTCAACGCCGCCGTCCGCCAAAGCGGATGACGACTACCTTGTGGACCACTCGATCTTCTTCTATTTCATGGATCCAAATGGACAGTTTGTCGACGCATTCGGGAAAGATACCAGCATGGAAGATGTGATTGCCCGAGTTAAGAAGGAGATTGTGGAATGGGAAAAGGATGGCAAGTGGAAGGCGTAGATTGCACTCGATTCTCACAAGGGTCACATATATTATTCTTGCATAATACCATACAACTCTCATGCCGTTGTCGGGGTGTCGTGCACGCACCGGGCTCGCCGAACATATGCAAACTCGAAAGGGAACGCAAAAGTGGTCTATTTGGTCACTCGGACTCGGCAAGTTTCCTCTTCGAAAGTTCCTTCATGCGACGCATATAACTGGGAAAACCGTGATTAGTTGTACGGAGAGAGTTAAATGCCTCGAGGCTCACTCGTCGTACTGGCATCTAAGTGCACAAAAGTCAAACGTTAGTTGGCGTGCAAGAAGAGCTTGTGTGTAGACGCACTTCTCGTAGGCGTGTCTCTCATTTTCGCACTCCCATGGCATATAAAGAGTCCCCTTCCGACACACGTTCAGCGGAATCAACAACCTGCGCATGGGAGCCAAAGCTTCAGTTAGGATTTCGCCTTTTTGACCATCTTCACGAGGCTCACGAAGAACATTGGTCTCTCCATCCAAGTGGAATGCGGGCCTGTTTGGCTTCCGTCTGAGACGCGGTGGTTGAGGAAGTCATGGTAGTAGTCGGAATGTGGGAAGAGCGGTGGCTGATTTCGGGAGGGTCGATCCAGCACATCCGCTCGACGCTCGCGCTAAACACGTACTTGCTATTTACTCATTCCACCCCGATTAGCTCAGCCAGCGTCCTAAGGTTTCTTTGGGCCCACATCTGTACCGCGCTTGTGCCTGAAGGTTGGTCTGCCTGGAGCTGTCTACTTTCCCCGGTGGCAGCGGAGAGCGGGTTGGGCTCGACTCAGACCCTTACGAATGGATTACTAATCCCTCGCCTGACTTCTCGCCGTCGGGGGAGGTCATTTCCGGTCCCGTAGCGCAGTTATTCCTCGTCTTTCTGCAACATTCACCATGAATCATTGGCTGATTGAGGCAAAGAACAAGCTGAGTGAGACAACCGTAAACGTTGTCTCGCAGCAGCCATGAGAGGATTTAAACCCCAAACGACTCTGTCCGACGGCTCGCTTTCAACGTATTACCTTAGCGATGTCCCCCAGGCAATGCAACGCTTGCAGGTACGTAGGATCTTTCTATGATTCACAGAAGTACTGTCGCCAACCGTGAAGTTCATAGGGAACAGAACCTTGTATGTATCACCTTTTGATCATTGACTCCTGTTCACTTGTCACTAGGAATGTACTGGCGATGAACCTGAGTGCGAACGTTGTGCATCCAGCGGGAAGCAGGACGAATGTTCGTATTCAGCCCCGCCTATCACTAAACGTCGGACCAAATTGGCCAAACGTCAGGCTTGTGAACCTTGCAAGTAAGTCGATGTAGCCTAAAGTCGGCCCTCAACTCTGATCAAACATCATTTACAGGCGAAAGAAACGGGTGAGTTTATCAACTGTTCGTGTGGTTGAGGGCCGGATCTCCTGAATATTCATAGAAGTGCGACGGTATCCGTCCACAGTGCGGCACTTGCGATACATCTGGAAGTACGTGTGCATGGGACAATAGCCACCTGAAACCATCTGGAAGGCTTCGTAAGATTAAGCCTCTCGAACCTGGTTCCACTGAAATTGGTGAAACGCAGCAGTCACAACATAATCCTCCCGTTACCTCGACATCGTACCTTCCCTCGTTAGCCCAACCTAGAGATCCCCCTCTCGGAACAGTCGTGGCTGACGCTCACGGAATAAACTATCCGTGCTTACCCTTCCAACCTCCCATTATATCGTTCAGCGACCCATACGGCCAAGCAGGATTTGTAGACCCATCATTTTACCTTGTTTCTGATGTATCACCCTTAGATCTAAACCTGAATTTGTTTGTGCCCCCTTCCTACGATTAATTTACACCCCTTTAATTTTCCCGTCACACGTTAGAAGTTCACAAAAGATGCGATTCGGGATTGTTCTTACAAGAGAAAGTGGAGACGCTGATCAAAAACTTAAAAGTCCCGCATCCTTTGTTCACACATGGTGCGTTGTCGCCTCGGGCGCACCCTCAGAGAGGACACTTTCAACCTAAGAGGGGGAGGTCGAATGTTTCCCGCTTGCTCAAATGTACTGTGTGGTGACTTGGTTTTTCCGCACTCGTGTTCTGTGGGCTGGACGGGTTCACTTATCCTCCCACCTTCCGAGAAAAGTGTCAAGCGATTTCGTGGCTTATAACCGCCACGAAGGAAAAACGTATTCAGTAGAACCAGCTTATCAGTCCAAAAAGCTGGTCACTGAACGGATTTCAAAGTCCGCTCTGGACGTTGTATCGAAAACAACAAAATGGGCTGGAGCGCCGCCTAGGGGGACACTTGCTTGCCTCACAAACTAACCACCGTTGTCCAGAAGAATATCGGCAGAACCCAGGTACGATTAGAAAGAATCCCTTCACTGGGAAACGCTCTTCATTGCAACGGTGCTGATCGCAATCTCGTCAATCATGGCGTGGACAGTGGCCGCATCATTGATTTGCTGGATCGCCGACTCGCCGTTGAGCCTGTGGTACTTTCCTGATGGTGAGGAACAGGGATGGGGCGGGAACGCATGTGCTGTACCTTTTTTATCGTCGCCAAATCAGTGACCTCTGACAGTCGAGAGAAGGGAGAAACTGTCCCGTTGACAACGGCTTTGATTTTATCGCGGTGACTCGGTATGGTACCGATCTCGACAACGAGGAGAGAAGTTGCAGAGTCTGAAATTCCGTAGCGACGGATTGCCTCAGATATCTGCGGGCACGGGATCGAGATGTGGGTTGACTTGTCTGGGATGGAGAGACGTACGTTGTTACCTGGGCTGAGCGCCCACAGAATTTCGGAATGAACTGTTTTCGTCCGCAAGCACCCTTGGCTTTGGGCCAATAGAGCGTAGTAAACCGCGGTCTGGAGATGCAGGATGCTCGTAATCTTCGCAGAGGATACCATTCAACCGAAGGGAAACGGTGTGCGGCGGAGATGTGATCCACTGACCAGCCTCGCGTCGACGAACGCAAAGTTCACAGCATCGCGCAGAGCACTGCCTTCCTCTCCTTGACAAGTCGCAGCCTCGACTATTTTCTTGCGGATTTCTGGGCCATTTTTAACGTCGGTGAAGAGATAGATCGCTGCCTGGAGGCCGAACCGAGCGTAATCGTAAACCTCCATCAACTGGTGCCGGTGATCGGTTGACACGCTTGCTTAATCACTCTCCCCACGAAGGGATGCGGCTCTCTACGCTTCCCACTGTCCTTTTCTCTCTCCTTCTGGTTCTGGTGTTGCTGGTTGATTCAGCGCCAGCCCAGGTCGATTCCGAGGAGCGACCCCCAAATGGCGTCAAATTAGATCCGGACAACTTCCACGAACTGACGTCGAAGGGAACGTGGTATGCCTGACCTTTGTAAGCTGAACATAGCTCTCACCTTTCCACCAGGTTTGTGGAATTCTTCTCTCCGTACTGTCCGCACTGCCGTCATTTCGCACCGACATGGAAGAAGCTGGTGGCGGACATATACAAAATTCCGAATTCGCCACTGAGAATGGGCCAGGTAAACTGTGCTGTACACGGTGGTACGGTTCCCCCGTCTCTCGAACTCATCGATTTTTAACCGTCCCACAAGACAAATGTCAGGAGCTGGAGGTCACCGGGTGGCCACAGTTCAACATCTACAAGAATGGCGAATTCGTTGACACCTATAAAAAGGCCAGGGAACCTGAACTTATTAAGGAGTATCTTGACAAGTACCTCGTCGCGGAGACGCGTCCACCGCCTCCCCCTGTGACGAAAACACCGACGCGCATTTTGAATCCTGAAGGCAAGCTCCTCGAACTCGATGAACGGAACTTCTCCAGCGAGACCAAGCAAGGTGGTGTATTTGTCAAGTTCTTTGCTCCTTGGTGCGGACATTGCAAGAAGCTTGCACCAACCTGGATCAAGTTAGCGGAACAGATGAGGAATCAACTGACGGTCGCAGAGGTCAACTGTGATGAGCACAACGCCCTTTGTCGCGCAGAGGACGTACAGGGTTACCCTATGCTCTTCTACTACGGCGACGATGGGGTGAAGACCGAGTATACTGGAGGAAGGAAGCTTAAACAATTACAGACATTCGTCGAGAAAGTCCTCAAACCGTAAGCCGCACCCTTAAGTTCATCCCTTTCCTTTGGTGACGTCGCTGTAGATCTGTGGAGGAAATTGGGCCTGGAGAGTTCGAAAAACAGCTCAAGGCCAATGAAGTTCTATATCTGCTCCTGTACTCACCGACAGACGCCCAAACTCCGGTATGTGGTTTTCTTAATCTTGATCAGGTTTAACTTAGGGCTGAAACCTCTCGCAGGAGCTGATGGCGAAAGCGTCTGCTGTGTTACTCGGATCACCGCCGGTTTATATGTCCACCTCTGATAAACTAGCTTCTCGACTTCATATCGGGACAACCTCACTTCCGGTGTTACTGGTGTTCAAAGATGGTGATGCCGACCACCCTGCGGGGCAGTGGCAACTCAGAGCGAGCCACAACGCCGACGATATCAAGCTCTGGCTACTGAGGTACGACTCTGCGTCACCACCGAAAATCGTGAATCGCTGAGCAATCCATGGCAGGAATCGGCTTCCCTCTGCATTGCAACTAGACTCTGAAACGTTCCAATCTGTGATGAGCCCTAAAAATGCACTGGCGCCCCTCGTCGTGATCGCTGTGGTGTCAGAGAAGAACCGGGCGGATGTTATCTCGGCCATGAAGTCGGTCGGTAAGCAATGGAGGGAGGGTGAGAAGGTCATGGAAAGGGATGTCACTTTCACATGGATGGACGGAGAACGGTGGTCTAAGTGGTTGAAGAGTATGTACGGGGTCGTCGATACTGGGACTGGATCTCCCGGTGTAATCGTCGCAGATCATGCGGTATGTGTTCTTCGTGTTCCACCCTCTGCGGTAAGGACGCCTGACACTTAGGCGCGAACCATCCAGAACCTTGTCTACTACGACGTTGAGCCGCACGGGTCCAAGATCCAGCTGACGTATTCAAGCATTGCATCTACTCTCGAGAGCATCGCGAAGGGCACGCTCAAAGCCAAACACTCTGAAAATTTCTTTGAGAGAACTGTCAGGGTGAGCATACTCGCCGTCCCGCTGTTTTCTCGTCTCACTGTCGGTGCAATAAACAGTCTATAAACAATGGGCTCGTTGCTCTTGAAGATTGGGTAGTGAACCACGTCAAGACCGTGATTTTTATCGGTCTTCTCCTTCTGGTCGCGTTCGTGCAGTTTGTCCGCAAGGCGCTCTCAAGTACAGTGGAATACCCAGACGGCCATGGAGGGACGGTTAGATACGAGAAGCATGGGAACGGATACATGAGAAAGTCCAACCGAATGGATTAGCTATTCGTTAAGGCCCATCGTGCGACGTTGTCCTGCTTGTATCATTGTCATCACGTACCTCTGCTTAACATCGCCATCCTGCGCATTTAACTACCTTTGACGACTGACATTTGACCTCAGGTCGTACCTGCACTTAGACACCACCACCCGATATTCTGGGGGCCTGGTCAATAGGGGGGTCCTGAATCAGGTTGCGGCATCGAACTTCGGTAGTTGTGCAAGTACTATATGAAGAGTTTTGCTGCGACGAAGGTACAGGTGTAGACGTGCGAATACGACTGGTACTGCTTCCAAGGGCGGGCGGGAAGACAAAGGCTACCAAGTAGATGAGAGAGGACATCCTTGGAGTTGGGTCGAATGAGCGGAAAACCGAGCGTGAAAGTACTACTACGGCTTCTATACCTTGCTGTAAAACGTCAACGGTTCGTTTTGA